>JAAUYM010076065.1_pt1 | contig 15829 bp, 20 predicted proteins | sample 7278001 | NCBI WGS metagenome assembly JAAUYM01 (sample SAMN14350224, study PRJNA611818) | marine sediment metagenome | isolation source: surface marine sediment (1.8m) | place: French Polynesia: Moorea | collected 2018-08
CTTTCAGGCTCCCCCTGGTTCTTTTTCCACCTGGATCCGTTCCAAGTCGACTCTGCCTGCGATCTCTTCTTCGAGCTGAGGGACGTCGACAACCCCTGGTGGAAGCACGGGATGACCTGGGACTTTATTCAACTCAGGAAGCTGTGATTTGGTTCGCCTAGTCTCAAGAGATCTGACTGTGGGTTTTTTCTGTGCATTTTATGCCGATAATTTATCGAGTTGTCTCAAGAAAGCATCCGTTTTTGTTCAAATATATAAAAGCTTTTATCATCTAGTATTTAACTTACTTTACAAGAACCTATTCCATCTTATTTGCTCCGATTCTGCTTTGATGACGAGTACTTGAGAGTGAGAATCGGAGAAGAGAGAAAGGCGGACACGGTGAGAAACGCACTTGGAGTGAAGGAGAATAGAGAAGTGAAGGAGGATGTGTTCGGTGCTCTCTGTACCATAAAGCTGGGTGAGGGAGGAGGTGCAGAAAGGAGAAACCAACATGGGCGCATGCCTACTATACGATGCATACTGGAGGAGCCAAAATGTGGGAAACGCGCGTGCGTGTCGTCTTTGTTTTATTGTGCATTTCACTCAAATGTGGGAACAGTTCATCTTTTGCTCGGTTTTGCCATTATTTACACGACGTGCGTTTGCTTATCGAGCGCTGCAGAAGTGACATGTGTAATTGTCGCCTCCGCCCCCTCCACTGCAACGACGTGTGCTAATCTCAAACACGCCCACCCACATGCCAAGAAATAGAGCCGTCGTACGAAACGTGGAGGGAGCACCCAGACACTCGCTACATAGTACACTACTCAACTGCACTTTGCTGCAACATACGAAAGAGGAGAGGCAGAGAGGGAAAGAGAGCTTTTTATGTCCTCCTTCTCCTCCTTTGGCAGTTTTGCCAGGTGTGGCCAAAAGCGTAAACGCCAAGCCTTTTTGGCCCAAAACAATGACACATTATACTTCAGGTCGCGTTTACGGTCTCCTCCTTCAAAGTCTTAATACCAAACAACCGTAAACCAATTCCAAAAATCCTGACGCCAAACACATTTTTTTAAATGCCAAATTTGTCACTCTTCTTGCATCGGAAAATGCGATTTGGCAACACTGGTCCATCCTTTCATGTCTGGGTGTGCGCGTGTTGTGGCTGCCATTTCTGCCTGGAAGAGGCAAGAGGAGAAGGAGGAAGAGGCGGAAAGAGAAGGAACGGCGTAGAAAAACACTCTTATAACGTACGACACAGGGGACGGTGTAGTGATCAGACCAAACCTGGAAAAATGTGCAGTAGGTAGAAAGTTCAGTTGTAAAAAGCGAGTCTTAGCAAGAGACAGAAAAAAATTTATATAAAAGATGCAACGTGATAATTAAATAATGAAAATAATATATACATATCTGATTAGTGCAAAATTTGCCACAATTTAACATAAAGTCCTAATGTCTAAAATGATATGCTTATACCTGGTACTGCATAATTTAACCCACAAAACAATGTAGGTACATATGGTATAAGAATGCATATTATAACTAGTAGGCTTGTGAACGGAGTTAAAAATCGACCTCTGTTCAAGGTGTCAATGCATTATTTAGCTGCCTGAATAACAAACTGTCAAATTTTGAGCGCTAGATGCTTACTGATGAAATTCCCTTTGCTAACTCTATTAAAAGACTTTTAGAATAGGGGTTGCACACACACGCAGTCAAGCAAGAAAGAAGTGATGGCAAAAGGGAGGGAGAAAAGGAGTGAGCAGTAGCAGTAGCACCAACTTCTGGGTACCTTCTGTCTTTTTTTTAACGTTAAACACCTGAGTGCCGGAACCGCCGTTGGCTGTAAATGTTAAACGCCTGAACGGTGAGGAATTTTTGAATGCATTTAACGCCTTAACAGATTTTTTACCTTGAACGCTCTATACTAATAACAAGTAATGTGTGCCTTTTGGTAAAAAAAAGATATGTTACAAACGAAAAAGTGCAGGGAGTGAATGACAAGGTAAGTAAAGGCAAAATCCTGTGTTGGGACTTGTGAACTGAGCACCAACCCCGGGCTCAAGCCGAGCTCGCCTCCATCCCTAGCACAGAGTAGGAGGGGGAGGAGGAGGAACTTCAGCTGTCGCCCTCATCAAAACCGCGCTGGCGCGGCGCTGCCTGCTTTGCTGCATCCAGGAGAGGAGGAAAAAAAAAGAGAGACATTTTGAGGGAACACACACACACACACACACATCGACATTGTCATCCGTACACTCGCCAAGGACATCCCCACTTCCCTCCGGGGGGCGCCACCTCCGGGATTGTCGAGCCCGGGGGTGAAACCCGGAGGCGATCCAGACGGACGGGGAGGGGCAGAAGGAGGAGGAGGAGGTGGCGGCCGCTGGCCAGGATGAAGTAAAGTACGAAAAAAAGGTTGGAAGGAGAGAAGAGAAAGGCCTTCTCTGATAGAGAGAGAGAGAGAGAGAGAGAGAGAGAGAGAGAGAGAGAGAGAGAGACTGAGAGACTCTCATACATAAAGCGCGAGGAGGATTTCCCTCCTCACTCCGCGGAGAGCCGTCCAGAGATGAGGTTTACCTGACCGGAGGAGCCATGGATCCCGCCAACCTTGGCGCCGGCGCTGGCGCTGGAGCGGGCGCCACCCCCGGTACCGAGTCCGAGCGCCGTCGCTCCCGCCTGTGCCTGGTGTGCGGTGGCGACGCCGAGAGCTTCCACCTGAACTACGGCGCCTCCGCATGCCTCAGCTGCAGGGCATTCTTCAGGAGGTGAGGGAGGGAGGGAGGGCGCACGTCAGAGACCTCTTAGTGGGTGCTGCCCCCCCCCTCTACCCGACTAGACAAGTTGTCACTGTCCCGCTCTTACTTTACCTCACCCGTAGAAACGTTGGTTTTTGGCGCGCATCTGCTGCCGTAAAAGTGGGTTGTTACCCTGCTACATGTGTCTGAAGGTTGTACAGTCGACTTCGCTTATGTGAACCACATTCTGCTTGGACAAACAAAAAAGAAGGCAGCTTAAACTCAGCAGATTCCTCCTAGATTAGAAGTAAGGACAGTGTTTTTTTTTCTCTGCAAAAGGGATGACCTCATAAGCGGAGTCTACTGTACTAGTATCAGTACAGACGCTTTGCCCCCTTCTGAGACCTTCGATATGCAAGTCAGAGATGCTTCACAGTAATCGTACGGTCGCTCACAAAGGTACATTAAACATCTCGCTGTGGCAGTTGTGCTAGTACAAACCTGTGTGTGTGTTTGTGTGTGGTTAATTTTAGCCGGACTTCATTCATCCCCACCCGCCGGGGCTGTTCTGTTTAAAGCATCGATTATCGGGAATAGGGCCAGAAAACTCCGCCCACTCACTCACACCGGTTTCTAGCAATACCCTTACGCGAGATAAGAAAGCAACGAGATGTGTTTTTTTTTTGTTTGTTGGGACAAGATGAAAATTGACAAGTCAGCAATTTCTACCAAGCTGTGTCAGGACGCGGATTTTTCCTTCTCGTACAGTAGTATAGTTAATCCAGTAAAGTACAGTCGACGTTCGGTTTTTTTTTTCTTACCAGATTGAACTTAGTGTCTCAAGTGAATGATAGGTTCTGTTACTACGGTAGAAAACTGCCAGGTAGACAAAGTTGCCACAATCGAATAAAATTTTATAAACCGAGCGTCGACTGTGCGAGATAGTTACGACGCAAAAAGAGGAAAGAGTTTTTGGCAAAGGGAAGGAGGAGGAGAAAATGCACTTTTCGCAAACTCCTCTGCCTCTCTCGCCCGCTGCACAATAAAGGTGCTGCCTTTCCTTTCCTCTTCTCCCTGGGAACATCAGTCGGGTGGGAGGAAAGAGAGCTTTCCACCTTTCTCCTCGGGAGAGAATGCACTTTTCCGAGTAGTGCGTAGTAGTAGAACGGTAGTAGTATGTACGCGCACACACGCACACGCACACGCACACGCACCACGCTTTCGCGTACGGACGGAGGAGAAAGATGTTTGATTGACGGGCGCGCGCGGGCGCCACAAACACCCAACCAATATTGGTACCACTAGACCCACACCAACGGCTACGCCACACGTGGTAACTAGTGATGGGGTCGAAAGTTGGTTGCTATAAGGATATTTTTTACACTAGTATTCTAAAACCTGCCTTGGCGTTAGGGGAACCCATCAGTGAATTCACGATAGCGATACTGGTTGAGCAACATCGCTCGATAGCACACTTTCTTAGGCAGGAACTCCCGCCCATCACCCAGCTTACAGAATGTTTCATTAAGACCCGACAGCTTGATTCAGTCCTATTTAAATTTGGCTCATGTTTTTTTTTCTATCATGTTGAAGAGGAGAATGGACAAAACAAAAACCAACACCGCCGTGTGTCTATTTGTATCTGCGACATCCTGTAGTGTGTATCTGCCGCATAACACAAATCTTGTCATCTGCAGACTGACTGAGTTTTTTCTCTCCCACCTGAAACGATCTCGTCCAGGTCGATCCAGAAGACGAGAAACCCGCAGTTCGCCTGCAAGTCCGGAGGCGGCTGCAAGGTGACGGTCAAGACCAGGCGCAGGTGCCAGAAGTGCAGGTGAGTGTAAATGAGTGAACCTGGCATTGTACGGTACAGTGGCGGTGTTATTTTGACGGTCTGTTCAACGCAGGTATGACCTGTGCTTGTCCGCCGGGATGCGCCCGGAGGCAGTGCTCAATGACGACCAGAAAAAAGTCCGATTTAGGAAGATGATCCGAAAGCAGAAGAGGGAGGCCAAGAGGAACAGCCAGCACCAGCAGCAACAAGAGGATCCGCTGTCCTTGGAGCCCAGGAGGGAGAGGCAGAAGAGAGGCGGAAGGGATCAGCAACAACAACAGCAGCAGCAACAGCAACAGGGTCAAGGCGGAGAGAGGCTTGTCTTCCCTAAGAGGGGAGGGAAGAAGAAGACCAGAGGACAACGGCAGCAGCAGCAGCAACAGCAAGAGCAGCAGCAGCAACAGTTTCCTCCCCCGTCCGCCACAATCACGTCCGGTGAATTCGCAGCTTCCATCTCGCCGCCGCCGCCGCAGCCGCCACCGTCGACAACGACGGCGCAGCAGCCACAGCAACTTCTTTCATCTTCATCGCTCTCGGCCTCTGCTTCGTCTGCGATCTCCGAGGCTGCGGCAACATCAGCACCATCGTCCTCCTCCGGCCCTCCTTCCACCCTTTTTCCACCGCTGCCGCCGACCTACATGGACACGATGACGACGACGACGGCCGGCGCGGCTGCGGCAGCACCATCGGGACCGTCACCGCGGCAGGTTTTCAAGCTGTCCCTGGAAAGCGGGTTGGACTCCTCGGAGGTGGAGCCCCAGGTCCATCACCACCGTCACAGCCACCATCCGGAAGACGTGGTGCTCCACAGGCGCAGGGAGGTGGTGCTGCAGAACAGGCGGTGGAGTGAAGGAGAGGGAGGTCAGTCTTATCGCCACCACGAGTTCGAACGACAGCAGCAGCATCAGGTCTACGCGCAGGACCTTGCACACCACCATCGCAAAGAACAACTTGACCATTATCCCCATCGAAGGCGGCCGCATTCTTCTTCTTCCGCTTCCTCCACCGCCGTAACGGCCGCCCTGGTCCCTGCCGCCGCCGCCGGCCCTAGTCAGCAGTATTCCACCAGCCGCGCGCTTCCCCAACATCCATCTCTGCAGCCCCTCCAGCCGCCTCAGCCGTTACTAAGAAGCTACGGAAATCCACACCTGCATCAAGATCATCAGCGGGTCCGATACGTTCAGGTGCAGCAACAGGAGCAGGAGGACTTTAAGCCTCCTTTGCCTCCCTCTTCGTCTCTGCTGCAGCCGCAGCCGCAGCCGCAGCCGCAGCCGCAGCCGCAGCCGCAGCCGCAGCCGCAGCCGCAGCCGCAGCCGCAGCAGCAGCCACGATTCGACCTCCTCTTCCCGTCGGCCGTCGAGGACAGGAATGTGGTCATCGTGCGGGAAAGCGTCTTTCAGCACCCATCCTCTCCTGCTCCTCCGCCGCTCCAGCCCCTGCCCCCGTCCCCGGCACGGCCGCTGCCGCTGCCGCTGCCGCCAGTTCAAGTTCAAATTAAGGTAGAAGAACACGAGGAGTCTTTCAAAACGGTGCCAATCCCAGTCGGCAGCCGAGGAAACCGCGTTGGCACGGCCGCGTCCATGGGAGTAGGAGGAGGAGGAGGCTTGGCAATGGTGGTTGCTCCGGCGTTGGCGCCGCCCACCCGTCCAGCCCCGCTGTCCAAGCCACCGCCGCCGTCGACGCCGTCGACGCAGCAGTACATGACGCGGAAGAGGCAGATTCTGATGGCGTACGATCAGGAAAGGGAGGAGGAAGAGATTTCTCCCCAGAAGAGGCGCGAACGAAGGAAAACACCTCCTTCCTGCCCAGTCAAACTGGAAGTATTGGAAACGGAGGAGGGGGAGGATAAAGAGATGGCCAAGGAGGTGGACGAGGAAGCCGGGGGAGGAGAATCGGTCCTGAGGTGCTCCTACCTGAACTTCGAGGCGTTGGAGGCGGAGCCGGTGGCGCTGGTGACGATGCCACAGATGGCTTCGTCGTCCTCCTCCTTCACATCGGCGCGGTTTCGCAAGAGGATGACGGCGTACCTCAAGGGTGTTCGGCGCGCGTGGGACTTCGCCTGCGGACGCATGCTGGCGGGATCCGCAGGATCCTCAGGGTCCAGCCAGGGGACGCAGGCGTTGCGCTTCCTGGTGACCTGCCACCTGGGGCTCACCCGCCTAACCCGCCAGGAGCTGAAGAGACACCTGGTCCGCCTGGCCAGACTGCTGAGGCACTTCGCCCTGCTGCAGCCTGAGTTCGCCGAGCTGTCGCGCCACGACCAGCGACAGTTGCTCGGGAGAAACGCGCCGCTGTTCCTGCAGTTTGTGCTCGGGCGATACCTGACCGCGAAAACCCCTGCGGAGCAGGTAAGCGGGTTCTTGTGTAACTGGTGGGGGGCAGGGGGAAATCTCTGATGTACGTACCTAGATGTTTATCCCGTCGTCCCTACCGCGCAGATCTCCTGGCTGATCCTGGCCGACCACGACGACCTCGGCTACCGGCAACTCAACCTGCGGCGCGCCGACTTCGAGCGCCTGAACGCCGACGGCGGCGGACTCATCCGGGACACCGGCGCCGCCCGCCGGTACCGCGACCTCTGCGAGCGACTGAACCGACGCTGCGGCGGCGACGTCTTCTCGCGCCAAAAGTCGGCGCCGCTGATGGCGCTCGCCTGCCTCTTCAGGACGGGCTTCGCGGCGCACCTAGACGACGCAGACCTGGTGAGATTCAAGAATCTTCCCCCTCCTTTGCGTCTGGAATTGCTTCTTTTTTGTTGTTGTCTGGGGCAGGTTGACGACCACGCCGCCGACATCCACACCCACGCCCGTTGGGCGCACGAGGTCTACGGGACGACGCCGGCAGCCGAGGACGTGGAGTCGGTGGTCAGGACGCTGGAGGAGATGGCGGCGCTGTTCGAGAGGGAGGTGCGGTGGATTGACGGTGGTGGCAGCGGCGGGGACGACGACAGCATGGGTGACCTGGTAGCCTGCGCCCTGTACAGGGGCGGCGGTGAGACCAGCCTGGCCTCCTACGCCACGACGGAGGAGTCCCTTTGGCTGCAGAGGCAGCTTGAACTCTTCTCGGACACTTTCAGGAGCATTTCCTATGGAGAGGAGACGCTCAGGGCGGGAATAAGATACCACCAGGTAAGGAAAGCACGGTTGCCAATTGGCCCGTATGGATGGCGTTTGTAAACGGTATTGACATTCAAACATGTAGTACAATATCATTATTATCGCGTGTTCTAAAATGTGGTCAAATCTCAGGACGATCTCGGCGGGTGCACGGCTTCTCTGGATCCTTCTTTCGGGGAGAAGGTGCTGCTGACCATGCGCGAGCGCTTCCGACGCATCCTGCTCTCCCACGAGGAGGTGTCTGGATCGCTGTGTGCCGCAGAGCAGGCGCGCCTCTGTGCCGGCGCTGGCGGCAGTGGCATCCCGGACGCCGTCATTATCTGTATGGCCAAGATCGAGTCGCTGGAGACCGGCTACGAACAGTTTCGCTTCTCCCTGGGGGACCTTGACTCGGCCATGCTGGAGGGCCGCTGCCACCCGGCCCTGGAGGCTGGCGGGGCCATTGTCAAGGCCACCCTCAGGGAGGTAAATGCCGGCATTGGGTCCCTGGACGAACCCACCGTTGACCGCTTTGAGGACCTGGTGGCCAAGGTGTCCGGGCGGCTGACGGACGTGGAGGACTTCAAGGTGCAGGCCATGATTGTACTCTTCTCATCGGCCGGTGGCGGTGGAGGCACGGAGACGACGAGGAAGGTGTTGGACGTCTTGAAGGAGAGGTATGTACTGTACTGTACATAGGTACCTATAACGATTGCTTGATCACTGTTTGTCAAAAACAAAGAGCGCAGTACCTACGCCTGTAATGGGTTCAAAATTGAGTGATGGAAAAAAATTCTTTAATGGTACGTTCTTGCAGATACTTGCGATACTACCTGTCGAAGCGCCGCTCTGCCGGCGAGAACGAGGGTGAGGTTGCGGCCGGGCTGCAGGTGCTCATGAGGGACGTGAAGGAGATGTCAGCCATTGTAGGCAGGTTCCAGTCGGAGTCGGCCAGGATTATGCAGGAGATGATGAGGACGATGAGGGCGGAGAAAATGGGGAGGGCGGAACAGCAGCCAGGCGGAGGAGACGAGATGATGATGCAGTGAAGACCATCTTTCAAGCTGTCAGGATGGATCCAAAGGATGATGATGCTTGTGCGGCCAAGTTGTAGTCCCAAGATGCTCATGAAGAGGCATTGTGATTTTTTTTTATCTGTGTGTGAGAAAAATGTCCAGAGGAGCAACTACCTATACAGGATTCCAGGCCTATTGGCCGAATCAGGTGGTACAGGTACATGCAACAGAGAAAGAACCATCAAGATCAAGGAAGGTCTTTTGGGAAGCAGAAGAGGAGGACATGAATGAAGATGATTCACGAGTGGTGAAAAATGGATAGGCAGCTTATCTTTTCGTGTCTGGTCGTAACGTTATAAAAAAAAACAAAAAGAAATACTTCTTACAATGCAAAGAGTTATTATCTGGCGAAAGACGTGTTTGTCAATCTGTATTTTTTTTTTCGGTGTGTCCATGTGGGACTTAAACGTGAAGGAAGACAAAGCTCGGTTCTATTGGAAAAGAAAGAGAATGGTGAGGAAAAAGATTAGCTAAAAGCAGAAAGAAAAAAAACAAAATTTTATTCTACTGGTATATAATTATGTTAACAAATAAAGGAAGAAGTGGCTCATTAAGCAAGAAATGGTCGTGAGAACCACCAAACATCCCAACCTTTTTCTCTCTCTCTCTCCGTCCGACTAGTTGAGAAAGTTCTTAATCACTAATCCGATAATACTGCGGTTACCCGTACTTGCACTGGATGATTTATCCAGTGTGTGTGTTTGTTACCGTGGAGTTTTGGGAAGAGACCGGGTCTCTTAAATTATGAGTGTTGTTTTCGTGGTTTTAGTTCTTTGCTTCTTATCAAAAGCTATACTACTTTTTAGACGATCCAATAGTATTACACCAAAGCAACATTACTTGGAAGATTGTTAGTTTCTTCAGCAAAGTGTACGATCACTTTTTTGTCATAGCTGTTTACTGTCACATGACAAATCTAAAAAAATCTAAAAAAAATCAAAAAGGAAACTTGACAAAATTGGATATAACTTATACTACATACAGGTATATTTTCGTTAATCAGGATTGTTGTCAAAAAACATATTAATTTGGAACCATCTTTCGCAACAAATTTAATTTTTGGGCACGCCCTAGTCTGTTTGTCCAGAGCCTCTGTGCGCCCGTTCCATAAGTGGCCTGACCAGGAAGATGCCTGCGAGGTAGAGGGCGGGGAGGACCGCATGGCCAATAAAGCCGACCGAACCCCAGAAGCGCAAGGTGGCGTCCACGCGCAGGAGCTGGAAGGCCATACCCAGGTAGCAGAACATCCCCATGCGGAGGGACCAACCGACCCAATCGTAGAGCTCCTGGCCCTGCCCGGGGAAAAAATACAGAAAAAAAATATTAAGCATAAAAAAAAAAAAATAAAGTCGAATCTGCCCAAGTAGAAACAGGTGGGAGCAAGCAATTTTTTACACTTGTCTCGCATTCCCACCTCTTCGGACAGAACCATAAGACAATTTTTCTCAATCGTTGCTCTAAAAACTGTCCCACTTCAGTAGGCTTTACGCTTAAGTGGGCTCAACTGTATTTCACTTATTGGAAGGAACATATAATGTGGGCAGCAAGCAGCAAGACGAAAAAGAGAGAACATATACGAAAAAGAGGGGAGGGGGAAGAGATAAGACGGCAAAATGTAGCCAGGGACTCTCATCCCCTCTATCTTTTTAGCCTTCGGCCTGTGGCGTTGTGTTTGTGTTACGTGAGCAAGTTACTCTTCTTTTCTCTGCCTTATAAAATGCTAAAAAAAACCGCTCATCCACTGTACTTACTCTCTGAGACAACTTGCGCCTGACCACCCTTGCGTAGAGGTCCTCCACAGCCAGCACCAGGGGACAGGATCCGATGGACAGGTAGTAACCAGAGTGGACACCATGCCAGAAGGCGGAGGTGAGCATCACCACGGCCGTCCTGACGGAGCGGAGTGGGAACCGCCTGTAGACAATGGTGGCCAGCCAGTACTGGACCGTCATGTTCCACGTCTTCAGGGCCTCCCGCATGGTGGGCACAAACTCCGCCCCGTATTCGTCAATGTTGTGGACGGTCTCGAAATCGAACTTCTCCTCTTTCAGCTGGTCCTTCTCTCTAGAAAACATTAAAAATAAAAAAAAACCAGCAAATAAAATGCCTTTGCGCTTTTAATCCCTAGTACAAAAAAAAAGACTTACATGGCCTCCAGTTCCTCCAGACTGGTGGGCCCGTTGCCCGGCCTGCACTTGCCCCGGGCTGGGTAGGCGCCCAACCCAGCCATGATGCATGAAGACTCCGACAGCACAAAGCCGGTGTACAGCCTCATCCGAAAAGTGAAGAAGACCGGCACCGTGTAGAAGAGGCGGAAGAGGAGGCTTGTGCTGTCGTAGAAGGAGTCATGCTCCACAGCCTGCAGCAAAAAAAAATATTTTATCTTCAACCCCAAAACCCATGTCTGTTTTTTTTTTCCATACGTCAATGGGAAAGAGATGTCCGACGACAAGAAACATGCAGAGGTAGAACGGGAGCCTGCTGAGGCGGTCGACACAGGCGCCGTAGCAGTCAGCGACCGCAGAGTAGCTGTCCGGGCTGTACAGGTCCCTGAAGGTCCGGTAGGTGTAGTAGGGGCCAGTCAGCAGCCCGGCGTGCGAGAACGCGTAGTGGAAGATGTCGACGGCCGACGGGTCCACGTCCTTGTAGTGCATGGTCAGCCTGGCCGACTCCCTCTCCTCGTCGTCCTCCTCCTCCTCCTCCTTCCTCTTCTCCCACTGGATCCTCCTCACGCGGGTGTCGTGGATCTCGTAGGCGACGCCGACCATCTTCAGAGTCAGGATCATCTGGACGGCGTTCAGGTGCGGCGGGTACCAGGAAAAAGTGGAGGGCCAGACCTGAAAATGGCGACCGACGCCTTCTCGTCAGCCCTGGAATCACCCCCTGCTGCGAGACGACAACAACAGCGCGGTACTACCTGTGGGGCCACCCTGAAGAAGAGCAGGTAGGCGAACTGGGTGACGAAGGAGACCAGGTGCGCCGACCGCCAGGGCACCAGGGCGAGCAGCGCCAGCTGCATCAGGAAGGAGGCGGCGCAGTAGGCGGCGTGCGCGCCGGACACGGCCAGGAGCACGGCCACCCCGCACAGGGTGGAGGCGGAGCGGCGCAGGGAGGCATCCCGCACCGCCAGCCTGGACAGGTGGCCGAACAGGATGCTGAAGAGCAGCAGGGCCAGGTAGACCACGTCATCCTGCAGAGACATCCCCAGGGAGAGAGAGAGAGAGTTTCAGGTAATCGCAGGTACTGTCGTCACGCGAAGAAAAACGCAAATTAGAGCCGTCGGAATTCCACGCAGCAACATTATCGACTTTGCTGACATTTGTTTTGCCTTCTCTCAAGAGTTCAAATTCCATTAGGCCAGCGTTGCCACAGAGCGTAAGAAACCGCACTAAGGGCAGGACTGATGGGGGGGGGGGGAGGCATGCCTACAGTACATGTACCACAAAAGTTGCATCAAATCTGAAAATTCCATGCCAGTTAAGTCAGTTTACCATCATATCCTTGGAATACTTCAGAAAGACACCAATGTTAAAACAAGGTACTGTACGTGTTTAGTTCTTTATCGGACGGTGCTGCACCGGTACTTTCACGCACATTCTTTTTTTTTCACCTTTGCACCACTCTGATCAATGATCATGTTTTATTATCCCCCTTCCCCCCCAAAAAAAGTTGGTGAGTGCAGCAAGACACGACTTAATACTTGACAAGAACAAAAAAAAAATGGGTAGTAGCAGGTAGAAAAAAAATCATTCGGGACATTCATTTTTATTTCAGCCAGTATTTTTTTTTCTCCTGGGTCCTGGTTCAGCTCCACTCCTCCTCAGAGTTGAGGATCCTCTTTCGCTCCAGCTCGCGGAACTTGTCGATCACCCCGTCCACGGACTTTTCTCCGTGCACCTAGCAATCAAACGTCGCGGGATTATTTGGGAAATTGACCTTGATTTTTTCTCTCCCCCACAAAGACCTACCTTGTTGTCGCGAGTGCGCACGTTGACGGTCTCGTTTGTCCTCTCCTTCTCCCCCACGACTACAGAGGGGAAAAAAAGGGTTAAATTCTTTCATTTCCCCAAGTCTTTCTTTTTCCCTCGCACCGAAGATGAAGTTGTACTGGGCGAGCTGGGCGTTCCTGACTTTCTTGTTCATGGTGTTGGAGTCGTCGACGTCGGTGTCGCAGCAGAAGCCCGCCTCCCTCATCTTCCTCTGGACCTGAAAATTCAAATGAGATGCTGGCAAAGTGCGTTTTTCCGCATCTAATCAAATTATTCAAGGATGCGATAAAATAATGGACGCTTTGAAGTGCAGCATAAATTTAAAGCAAAAACATGCCTTATCTTCATTATGACAAAAAAAAGTCGAAACTCATGTTGGATAAGAAAAAAGAGGGAAGTGTTCAGTCTTAGTGACAAGTAAATGTTAAATGCCTTACCTGTAGCGCGTACTCGTTGAATGGCGGCCCCACAGGCACTACCATGGCCTGCCTCGGCGACAGCCAGAAGGGCCACTTCCCTCCGAAGTTCTCCGTCAAGATGGCGATCAGGCGCTCCACGGAGCCCAGGATGGCCCTGTGGATCATGACTGGGCGACGCTTCTCGCCCTTGTCATCCACGTAGGTCAAGTTGAACCTCTCTGGCAGGTTAAAGTCCAGCTGGAGGGTCGCGCACTGACAAGAGAGAAAGAACAAAAAAAAAATTATCTATTCACTTACCCTGTAGATAGCACACCAGGTGTGCCAGGTGCCACCAAGTGCCACCAGATCGAAAGGTACCTAATTTCTAGTGCATGTTCACCTGGTGCTGCCTGCGCAGCGCGTCCGTGAGAGAGATGTCGATCTTGGGCCCGTAGAACGCCCCGTCTCCGGGGTTCAGCTTCCACTCCTGCCCACCTTCGTCCAGGGCCTCCGCCAGCGCCTTCTCCGCCCGGTCCCACACCTCCACCTCCCCGAGGAACTTCTCCGGCCTGGTGGACAGCTTCAAGTTCAGCTTGAAGCCGAACACGCCGTACACGTAGTATAGGAAGTCCAGGCAGCCGCGGAGCTCCTCCTTGACCTGTGGGGTGGAGGGAGGGAAGAATGATAGGAATGGAAACTACAATGAGGTATACTACTACTACTGTAATTTTAAGGCCCTCAGTACCACACCTGGTCCGGTCGGCAGAAGATGTGCGCGTCGTCCTGCTGGAACCTCCTGACCCGGACGAGCCCGGTGAGCGCCCCGGACAGCTCGTTGCGGTGGAGGACGCCGAAGTCGGCCAGGCGCAGGGGGAGCTCCTTCCACGAGCGGATGCCGTGGTCGAAGATGAGGCAGTGACCTATGTAGAAAAAGAAATGAAAGGGACAAGTGATTTTACACGTTTTTAAAGTTGGTGTTTCAAGCAGCCCAAAAATGTTGTGTTATAAAAATTTTCTTAAGACCAAAATTTATTCCACAGTTTATACTTCTAAAAACCCGACAAGTTGCGATTTCCCCAATTTAAAACTGTTTAAAATCCAAAGACTTATGGTATTTCTTAATAAAGTGGACGTTTCAAAAATGAAAAAAAAGTCGCCCAATTCGACTTGAAATTTTGTAACTGCCCTACACGTACCCGGGCAGTTCATAGGCTTGAGTCCGAACTGCTCCTTGTCGACGTCAATCTTGAACATGTCGTCCGAGTAGTGGTCCCAGTGGCCAGAGGTCTGCCACAGGCGGGCATTGTAGATGTTCGGGCTGATCACCTCCTGAGGGGACGAGAGAGGAGAAAAGAAAGCATTAGCCTTTGGAAATGTACATAAGGCGCTATGCCAAACAATAGTTGCCAATCCCGAATTATTCGTCAATCTGCACCTTACATAATACAACTACCATGTTGACTGAAAAATGTTAGAAATATATCAATGGCTCACCTGGAATCCCCTCTTCCAGTATTCGTCCTGCATAAAGCGCACCAGCTTATTGTAGATGTGGGCGCCCTTCGGCTGGAAGAAACAGGAGCCAGGACTCAGCTCGTGGAAGAAGAACAGATCCTGATCCTGGAAGTAAAAAAAAAAGTTTAAATAATAAGGCACGTTAGCAAGCACGCAAATTCCAGTAAAATAACAAAAAATAAAATTAAAAAAAAAACACTTTAGCAACCAAGCAAATTCTCGTCAAACCTAAAAGAGTGCAAAAAGTTTGCAACCAAGTAAATTCTTAGCAAATACGAACATGACAACCAGACAAATTCCCATAAAAAACTATTTTAAAAATTAGAAACGAAGCAAATTCCCATAAAAACTATAAGAAAATGTTAACAAGCATGCAATTTCCCTGCTTTATTTATTTCTCTCTCTCTCACCCTGCCGAGCTTCCTGTGGTCCCTCTTGGCCGCCTCCTCCTGGAACTGCTTCCACTCCTTCATCTGCTTGCTGTCCGGGAAACTAATGCCTGGAATTTTAATTTTTGCTATAACATTTTTTTTCTGGTCCGAAATCGAGCGTCTCGATCCCCCCCTCCCCATCACCGTAGATCCTCTGCAGCGACTCCGCCTCAGAGTTGCCCTCCCAGTAGGCGGCGGAGTTCTTGGTGATGGCCATGGACTTGATCTTGCCTGTTGGGTTCAGAGACAGAGAGTTCAAGTCGTCGTCATCGCCATGGTGTGTCAATCAATACTAGTACAGAGTTAGTTTCCTCCCCATCCACCACCACCCCACACCCTCGAAATGAAGGAAGGACAGAAATTTTCTAGAGGGAAAAAAAAACAAGTGGTGTCGTCTTTCAGTCGCACCACCATGCAGCCGCCCCCTCCCCCCTCCCTGGCTTCATCATAAAAGAGAAAGCGACGTCCACGTCCATGTGTCCCGACGAGTGAGGAGGACGAAAATAAAAACCCCCCCCGAATTTGGTGGGACAAAGAAAACAAATTCCCAATTAAGAATCCAAGAATCTATCCAAAAAAGTTTTCAATTAGATTACGCATAATGCGTCCACTACTAATTTAATTGTTTTTTATATGGGAAGCTCCAATGCCCTCTCTCTGGAAATGATGATGATGATGTTGTAAATAGCAGTAGTAGTACAGTGGAACTCTGTTAATCGAGAACCGGTTGAAAGAAAATTAAAAATTTCCCCAGGAACCCGAAAGAACCCC
>JAAUYM010049494.1_pt1 | contig 15814 bp, 13 predicted proteins | sample 7278001 | NCBI WGS metagenome assembly JAAUYM01 (sample SAMN14350224, study PRJNA611818) | marine sediment metagenome | isolation source: surface marine sediment (1.8m) | place: French Polynesia: Moorea | collected 2018-08
TCAGGCTGACGAGGGGGGGCATGTGTGATAACGAGATTCAGCGATCAAGCCTAATCGTTGCGATCGGATCGGCGCGATCAAAACAAAACAAAAGTTGTTCTTCTTCCCTTTTCTATTGAAGTGTGGTGTGCATATCTCTCTCTCTCAAATAAAATCTGCACAAATCTCTTACAACCTACCTCATCATACATCACAGACCTCCAAAAAAGACAATATTTTGGGAGATGGCACATCTCCGACTTTTACTAATGTAGTATGTACTACATACATACTCGAAATATTTTGGGAGATGGCAACTATTGCCATCGGATACACGTCAGTCAAAAAGACAAAGCTTAGGGAGATGGCTACAGTCAAACCCACTAAACTGATAATTGTGAGAATCCCACTTAAATGGAATACTTCTAGAGATTTTACAATTTTGCTTAGAAAACGTGGTCCAATTAAAAGGGAAGATTGGCTTTGACACTATTTGTGTAATAATGTACGTACGTATTTGCATGAACTGCTATTTTTCACAGATACACGTACACACATGGTGTACATTTTTGCAGAAATGCAAGTGCATTTTTTTTTAGATATACTGTAACATGTCCATTAGGAGATGTTTTTTCGCCATGTGTACATATATATTTTTTCGGAGATATGCACTATTCTGAATTTCGGAGATGTGTCAACTGAAGATTCTTTCTCTTATTTCGGAGATGTGCTATCGCCCCGACTTTTTGTGGTTCATCTGTTCTTCTGTCGTCCTTGTGGCCACATAATTTTTCCAGTTTTCAGTTTCCATTCGATCCAATTTTCTCTTAAACGGGTTCAGCTACTCTTGGTACAGTTAGTTCACGTCCAGCGCTGCTTAAGACTTTTTTCCCCCATAAATATCACTCACCTTTCATCAGTTCTTTTCCAAGGCGGGTGTGGTAGAACTCATCTTGCGTAGAAGCGATATTTTTTTCACTTTGCGGTCGAAATCTGTAGTTATGATGCAGAAAGGAGGGGAAGAGGAGAAGAGAAGCAACAGTTTCCTATCAGCTGCGACAGCTGATAAACGTGAAACTGCACACTCTGCTACGTCTGACCTCTTGGGAGTGCTGCCAACACTATTTTTCAACTGCTTCTGACTGTCTGTCTCCTTCTCTTCCTCCTCTGACTATAATGGAGCTCCTGTTTCGTTTAGCACAAAGTTTTTTCGGTGCTTTTCTTTTCTCTTTCTTTCTCTTTCTCCCCTTCTCCTGCAGGCTGACATCTGTTCTAGGCACACTCGCCTCTCTTCTCCTCTCTCTTTTCCACTTTCTCCACTCTCTGATACAATGCTGGGGCAGAGTTGCTACATAATAACCGTGCCAAATGCGCTATTTAAAATTCAATAAGAGGCATTTCAACCATGTCATTTTTGAGAAAGTACAAAGAGAAAAGGGCACGAGAGAAAGAGTTGGACTGTTGTTGTGGCAACTCTGTCGGCCTCCCCCCCCCCGGGGTTTGTGGTTCAGTGCCTCTTTTGCTTCTTCAGCTTGTGTGCATGTGTGTGTAGAGAAAGGCCTTCTCTCTCCCTCTTTCTCACTCCCTCCCTAGAAACTGGCTCCACAGAGTAAGAGAGAGAGGGGAGGGCAAGCCCTCTCTCTTACTTTCTCTCTACACCAGCACACCGCGTGATCCTAGTTCTGCCGCCACTGCCGCCGCCGCCGCCACTGCCGCAGGGCTAGTGGTGGTGTCGTACAGTGCTGCAAGCAGGGCAGGAGGATTTTTACGGCGATTTTTTTTGGGGGGGGGGGCGGGGGTGGGGGGGTAGAGGGGGGCAGAGACGGGAGAAAGAAAGTGAAAAGATTGCCAACAATAAGGATTTTGGTGGGATTCCCGAAAATATAGTGGCAAAAGAGACATTTCGCCAAGCCTTTGGAGAAGAACCCTGGGATTAAAGATAAAGTCGGCTGATGTGTGCTCAAAGTTGCCCCGCAAAAGTTGCCCCGCATATATACAAAAATAGGTATGATTATGAATGTCGGGTCTTTCCTTTCCTACCTCCTGGTAATGTACACAGTCAAGTTTTGATGCAGCTAACTCAGTCGTCAGCTTCACTACTACATACATTGAAACTTTTACACTGTTAGTTGTTTTTGCTAGGCGTAAAAAGGTTAGTGAAGCATTTAAATTTTTTTTTCGTAGGTATACCTGTCATCGGAGATTGACTGTAGCACGGACCATCTATCCATCCCAGCAACCAAGCTAAGCCGAGGCAAGCCAATCAAATAACGCCCACGCGAACAAGAAAAGGGGGGTCAGAGACGAGGAAGGAAGGAGGTAGGAGAGACTTGAGGAAACTTTTCAAAGAAAAGTGTACTACAGGCGAACTCGGAATATCAGGACAAGCATAAAAAAAATCTTTTCGTTTATCCAAGTGTGTAAAGTCTGTGCTTTCTAAAGCCAAGTGGCTATTTTGAACACGTATTAACAGTTTCCATGAACTGAGTTTGACTGTAGTAGTTAAGTAGACAAAAAATGTTAATTTCCTTTTTCATCCCCTCTTCCCTCATATGAGTCATTTCTTAAGCGGGAAATTCTTGCAGGCACTCTGTGAGGCAGCATTTTATCGCTTTCGACATCGACAAGAGGGGAAAGCTGTAATTGGTTTGTTCATCTTTTTGGGTGGCTTCTCGTGTCCCTCAAACCCCTCCTTGTAACACAATCTGCGTCGCATTGCCGCTACCGCTGTTGCGGGCAACACCACCACCAGTTGCTTTTCTCTGTGCTTCTTTCTCAGCGGAGAAAGAGAGCTTTCTCCTCTCCTCACACGCACGCACCTCAAACGTGCACAAAGTGCATGGAGGGGAGGAGGAGGTTGATGGGAAGAAAGATCCGAGTCCCTTTAAGATCACAAATGAAGAAAGGATGTTCGTGCTGTACTGTTCGTGCAACAAGAGGCTAAATCTTAAGACTTGGGCAACGACTGACTCCTTACAGTGTGTGATTTAGTTGACGCAATATTGGCTATGGTTAAAACTGTTCTGGAGATCTAAAACAAGATAAATACTAAAACGTGATAAGTTTGTGGAAGTCACCAAATTTCGGCAAAAACTGTTTTTTTTCTGAATTTTTAACCCATCCCAATTGGTAATTTGCCCACTTGGATGACAATAACCAGGTTTAAAAGACGCAGCAATATTTTTAATTTAAACCTGGTTATTGGTTCTGTTACACCCTAGCAAAACCTGTATTTCTAAGCAACCTCTAATTTTCCAGAAAGACCATTAACATGTTGCCAATGCACACACCGCCCTTCGACTTAAAGAACAAAAAATTCTAGATGAAGAGACAAGCTTGACAAAGGTTCAGCTTTTTAGAACAAATCTTACTCTTCCTGAGTGTTTCTCATCCTTCATGGTTGGTTTCTTTATCAACTCCTTCACATCTTCTTGAGGCTTTGACTCTGGTAAAGGTTTCAAGAATCGCCTGTTACTCCACAGGCCCGATGGGAATCGGATCCGGTAGTCCTGATATCGTACCGATGACATGATAACTCCAGTTCAATCTCAAAGCACAAGAACTTTGTTCTTGGCTGTAGAGGTGGCAGTGTTTTTGATCACATGTTGCTGTTGCCTTTGTTGCAATCTCTGCTGTCATGCAGTCATGCTCATCTAAGAGCACCAGCCACTTTGTCAAATGTCCTATGGTGGGCTCTGGTGTGTAGTGGGTGCCCACCACCTCAGCTATTGACCTGCCTCTTGCCCCTGTATTTCTAAGTTCTAGAAGACCTCGAAATGCCTCAAATTCTGGTTTGTTCTTCATCTTTTTAAACAGTGCTTTTAGACCTTTTATTGCTGACTTGGCCAAACCATTTGACTGTCGGTAGGCTGTGGTGGACACTGTGGCAGTCCTCAGTCCCCAGTACTCCATAAAAAATTTTGTGTGTGTCTGCTGTTATGAATTGCCGTCTGCTATCTGAAAAGATGAGTATCTCACCCTATTAAATATTTAAACAAGTGTGCTGATGTGCAGTTGGAGGTCTCCTAACTGACTGAGGCCATCCAGAATAGCAATCAGTCAATAGCTGCGTCAATCAATGTCAAAGAAAGTGTGACTTTTAACTGGCTTTATTTAACTGGCAGTTTTGAAAACTCCAAGTAAATCTTTGACACGTATGGACAAATAAATGGCAGTCATCAATTCAGTCAGTTACCTCTGTTGGACAGAATTGCTGACTACAAATTTACAAATGTTTACAAATTAGTTATAACTAGCCTGAAGGTACCCGCGTTGCTGGGTAAGATTTCGCAATGGTAAAAGACCAACTTACGACTCGACTTATGCCTCAGCTCGCTTCGCTCGCTGGCTAAAAGATCAACTTCATAATTTTGGATTTTTGCTGGCCACACTAAGAGTGCATAAGCTAGCTTTGCTCGGTAGCTCAGATCTGACTTCATCTGGTATTTGTTCTTTCCCTTGAAATTGTTTGTGCACCTCTTTTTGTTTTATGACCCGAGGCCACCTGCGGCCACCTGATGCCTCTAGAAGCCTCCAGAGGCCAAGGAAATTGTCAGAGAGAAAACCGTCACCAATCTTTTAAGTAGCCCTTGCAAAATGACACATCTGAGGCCTCCTGCTGCCTCTATAATCAAAAAATGCTTTTGGTCACTACAGTAGCACTCTCTTGCAGCGGTCCTATTCAAACGGCCTCCCAGTGTGGCTTGTTTGTGCCTGAAGGTACCCACGTTGCTGGGTAAGAATTTGCAGTGGTAAAAGACCAACTTACAACTCGTGCCTGAACTCGCTTCGCTCGCTAGCTAAAAGAACAATTTTATAACTTTGGGCTTTTACTCGCATAACCAGACTGGCTTCCCAGTGTGGCTCATCATGCATGAGTTCGCTTTGCTCGCTAGCTCAGGTCTGACTTCATCTGGTCCCTCATTTTCCCTTGAAATTGTACACCCATTTTATAACCCGAGACCACCTGCAGCCAAGGAAATTCAAAAAGTCAGAGAAAAAAACATCACAAATCTTTTAGGTGGCCCTTGCAAAATGGCACACTTGTTATGCTATAACCTGAGGCTGTCTGAGGCCTTCTGCGGCTCCTGTAGTAAAAAAAAGCTTTTGGTCACTACAGTGGCACCCTCTTGGTGCCAAGGTTTACTTTACTTTTTCACGAATTGGATATAACTGTGCACCAATTAAATATCGCGCTAACAAATTATGAAAAGACCAAAATGCGATTTTTGGGTTTTTTTTCTCTCTTTTTCTGCGATGTGCAGTACAGTACAGAACTAAACGCACGTTAACACAAAAATTATGTTGCTGCTGAGTGTCGACTTGTTAAATATACAAGTTGCTGAGTTATTTGGAGTTTCTCTGACTTTGCTGAGCTTTGTTTTTGGGATAAATCACAATTATTTTCGATTTCGATTTGTTCGCTTTCCAGGTTACCTTCCGGGGTTGTTCTCTTACGAGTTGCATAGGACTTGCATGTACTCCAGACAGACGCCTGTGGGAAACAAACAGAAAAACAGCAAAGTGACTAATCCTGGCAATACGTAGAGTAGAACACGGCTAAATGGATAACACAATAAACGTTTAAGAAGATAAATTTGCAGGAAGCAGTTTAGGTGTACCGGTACACTTATTTGGCCTGCTGATAGTGCGCTAAAATAGTACGCTTTTATTTATATAATTACTTAGGCTTAAATGCACTAGTCTACTACGATTCATAGTGATCGCGTTCTAGTACTGCACCACTGATTTTTAATGCGCACCTCTATCGGTGGAGATGGTGTTCGAAATTCCACCCCCGTTGTCTGTGGTGTCCGTCACGATTCCCACAGTAAAGGGTTGAGTGCAGTCTACGAAGCGGGAGGTAAAAAATGATGCTTAACAGCGTTCGATATAATTGACTATCCATGTCCATTAACACACAGATTACTTTTTTACTGTTTCGGTATGCTCTGATTGTTTGTTAACAAAAGTAGTCTATATTTTTATTACTAAAGTAACGCACTTGGTGTATTCAAGCTAAAAATTCATGCACCTACCACAGACAGGGACGCTGGTAGTGGCCAGGTTGTTGGCGTTGAAGCTGGATCCGCAGTAGCGGTTAAAAGTAACGGCATTGCCAGTGTTGTCACAAGTCGCTGCACCTGTCGAACCATCGATGACAACGTAGTCCTCCGCGCACTGGGAGTCAATCTGAGCAGTCTGGAAAATAAAAAGTTGCTTTTTTAACAAACTACTGATCTTTAATGAAATTGGCAGTTTGGGAGAAAAAAGTTTACTAAATTTAGTTTGCCTAAATTAATTGAAAGCCTAACTACAAAATACCCAAAAGTTAAGCGGAGGATTCTTATAAAAATAAAGGTTTTTTCTAAATGAAATTGACGTTTGCTAAAGGAAATATTGCCTGTAGGTGATGTAGGAGGATGTACCGTAAACTTACAACAATGGCAGCACCACCCATTCCATTGCCTTGGAAAAGGGTGAAACTGTTGGCGTCTGAGCACACTGAGTACAAGACACAGCAGTATCCTTGCTCCTGTCTGATGCAGACTGAATACCTAAAAACAGGATAGGAGAGAAATGGTATAGTATGCTACCAGTGTTGAATACCTAAAAAAAAGTTTGTGTGCTACTCACTCTTGGCTGGCAAGATGAGTTTCCCCAGTAGCAAGAAAGTTGAAGGAGGTAAATCTCCCAGTCAGTCCTGTGTGGTACTGGACGCAGCCATCTGGAGGTCTGCATGAAAAAAAAAATGAAAGACTAACAGCACAAAACTTTGTCTTGAGGAATAATGACTTACGCAACCATTGAGGTGCACTCGACCTGAGTGACCTTAATCTCCCAGGTCCTGACCGTGGAAGAACCAGTGAAGGAGAACGCAAGTGTGGCAGTGTCGCTGCCCTGGTTGCCAATGTCCACATAGACTGCATATGGGATACCATAATGCACTTTTGTCCTGATATTTTTATGGCAGCCACCACAGGACACTACAGGTACTACACTGCTGTAAGCATAGATTTTTGTTGTTTTGTTAAAGGCCCAAGATCATTTCTTTCGTAAAAAAATAGAGCTTTACAGCCACTTATTTGATAAGGGTCCAAATTTGAAATAAGGAATCAAATGCAGTCCACCAATACAGAATTCCAGACTATACTTTAACTATGTGGTCATACTGTGCTGTCCTGTGTTCTGGCCACAGATGGTTGGAATGGAGACAGAGTTAGGGTTGGTCTACAAAAAGGAGAAGACAGAAAGTACAAATGTACTCTGTTTTTTGTGACAGCCAGTGATTAGCCACTTACCGTTGTAACTGTGAACGTGTCAGATCCGCAGTTTCCTCCGTTGGTTTCCAGAGTGTCAGCGCTTCCAATAATGGTAAAGGTCTCAAAGTCCAGTCTCAGGAAGCACACATCTGGTAGAACACATAACACATTGGCTTTCTGCTATCCAATCAAGAGATATTAAGCTCTTTGAGTAATTGCCGTGGATGAGCGTGGCCAGTGACGCTAGACATCCCACTCTCAAAGGCAACAAAAAGGCAGGCTGTCCTAAAAAATTACCTTACCATTTGAGCATCGGTTGACTGTAAATGATTGGGCACTAGTGGACGAGTAGACGCTGGGAAAGCTTGGGTTTTGGATGTAGGTGCAATTCTGGGTGATGGTGGTGGACCCAGACCCATCCAGAATAAACAGGCAGCATACTCCAAATCTGGGGAATATGAGGCGGTACAGGTGAAATGTGATGTAGCTACCCCAAACGACCTTACCCTGCAGCACAGTTGCCTGATGCGGTTCCAGATGCGTCATCGCACTCTGAAGACGCCATGCAGGTGCCATTGCGTCTCTGATCTCTGTAAAATCACTTTAAATATTGGGAAGGGGAGCGTTCTCAGCCTATCAAACTACTGTACTGTACATTCCCTAGCCAGTTTACCCTGAGAGAGTGCTGGCGCTAGCGCACGGGGCGTTCTCAAAAGTAACGATGTTGAATAAGGAGAACACTGCAATAGAGGAGGAATAAAAAAAAACGTCAAGGAACAAATCACAAAATATTTTTTTTTCCTCATTACATTTTCCGTGTCTGGAGTCCTTGGTTGCCGCATCCCTTCTCTGTGATGGTGTCTTCAGGAAATCCTTGGAGATCCTTGATCATAAAATGCATTGTTGTTATGAGCATTATACAGTAGGTACAAATTAGAGCATAAGGCTTATTGTAGGAAATAAAGACTGGTACAAACATAAAAGAAATGTTCTTGGTATCCTTCAACTGGGTCGCCTGGTACTACTAAAATCAAATACAGTACGTGTGAATCAAGTGTCCGTGCGTCCGTGTGCCACACCTTTCCAATTTTTCCGTGGATGAAGTCCTTTTTTTCAATGGGGCCGGTCATAGGGGAGGGGAATGAAAAACTACAGGGTGCCCCCAAGGGCTGCCTATTTTATACCTAAAAATAACAAATGGCTATTTTTGGGTAGAAAAAAATTTGCATAAAGTAGAAGTTGTTCAGCACTGCCCAAGATAGGGAACCGGACAAGATCAGATTTGACCTCTAAGCTTGTTTTCAGGTCTACACTGTATTCTTTCCGTAGGACAAATCTTGCCGAAAATTTTTTATGTGCTCATATGAAAAAAAGTTGCATAAAGTAACGCACAAAAACGTGGGACCGAATAATGTTTTGAGATCGACGTTGAGGTCGCCACTTTTTATGATTTTTATTGGACCAATCTTTCCCAAAATTTGCATATTTTTTCAACGCGGGTATAACATAGGCACAATTTTTTTACCCAGATTTTCGATTAGGGTTTCATATTAATTCTAATTGTTTTATATAGTATATATTTTCTCTATTTCCAGTTATACAAGAATACTGATAAAGTTGTGCTCTTGAAAAATCAAGATTTTCCAATTAGCCATGTGTCCGACAATTAATTTCAGTACACCATTATCACCGGGTAAGTGGATCAAATGCTTGAGTGGCTAAAATTTCCGGGAACCAATCAATTTAATATTTCTATTAATAAGGGATTTCCACAATATTTAAATCCACTTATCCATGTCTACGTACAGTACTTTATCTTTACCTTGATCCTCCTCTTCGGGCGTCGGCCTCGGCAAAAGCGGCCACCAGCGTCAAGAAGAGTAAGAGGAGGCCGAAGGAGGAGGAAAAGGAAGACGGAGGAGGCATGTCTGGTTGTGGGTGGCCTCCGAGAGCAACTGGAATGGCGAAAAGACTGGACCCACGCAGTTCTTCAATAGTAAAATTTTACAAATCAGTTTTTTCTCCACTCCTCTCATCAAGGTCTTGAAACGCTTTGTTGCTGTCGCATGATTCAACAAAATGATATTGACAGAGTAGTATATACCGTACCATTACGTGTTAACAGCATATAGTTAAACAAGGTCATCAAACGCGTTGCTTGCATACGAAATAGTTGTGACTGATTTGAAACGATTTTTTAATGACTCTTTCCGGGCATTCTTGTTGGGTGGGGCGACCTAAATCGTTAAAACACAGGGTTGACAGAGCTATCATGGAGAAGCAATACCGACAGTAAATAAATTTGCTGGAAAAAAAATATATATGACTTAATTCATGTTAACCAGCGTCTTGCCTGAATTATGTGAATTCGCTATTAAACGGTGCTATCTGGCAACACTTCGTCAAATACTCGGTTGCGTGGAAATGGCGGCGGCAGGAGAGAAAGTGCGCTAATACCAACGGGGTGTTCCGAAAAAAATTAAGAAAAGGCAGAAATAAATTAGAGTACATGCAAACTGCAGCTCCAGCAAAATTTGTTTAAAAATAAGATAACGCTGGTTTGAGATTATACAAGACAACCAGACAAATTTGTGAAGAAAAAAGATTTGACTAAAGATTTGAAGCAACCTGTGCAAAATTTTTGTGTTGTACGTGTGTCTCAATTTCACGCGGTGCTGCATGTACTGTACTACGTGCTACGTTCAACTCGTGTGCGCAGTCAGTCATCTGATAACGAAAAATTATAAATAGAGAGGGAAATAAAGTCGTACACAAACCAAATGTTGAAGTACTTTTTCTTTGGAAAAAAAGTGGAGAAAATATGCCAATTGTAAAACAGTTAAATTTGTGTTTTCTCTCAACTATGCATTTGTAAATGTACACACAAAACCTAATTAATGTCAAGGTAAGGAACCACAGTTCTCAAAAATGCCAAAAATCCAAATAAAAAAGCTGCCAAAATTCATTGAACACAGCCTAGTCTCATCTTGTTTTCTACTACTGCAAAAGAAGGGGGAAGGAGGTCATTGCCCGAAGGAGGCTATTCTTCTTCTCCAGACAGTCGAGCCAAAGCAGAGCCACTACCTCCTTCCTTCTCTTTCAAAAAAAAATTTAACTTACCTGCCTGTACAAAAAAAGCAGGAAGCTTGTGGCAAGCAAGTCAAGCGAAACGCCAGCGGAGGTTTGAGAGAAGAAAAGTACAGGAAAACTTCGATAAGTTGAACTTTGATATACAGTACACTATACCATCCTATCGTGAAGTCCTTTCTGAATGATTTCTGAGAAGCCATTTGAACAAGAAGTTGTAACTGGATTTTTATATTCATATACCCTTCCTTTGTTGTATTTATAAAACGAGGACTTTGCGGGTTTGGTAGAAAAATTCTCCTGAGGTCCTTCCTGCATACACAAGTGTTGTGTATGCAGGAAGGACCTCAGGAGAATTTTTCTATCAAAGCCACAACACCCTAGGACAGAATTTTAATAGCGCGAACTTGATCGACCAGCAAGTTTCACTATATCGAAGTTCCACTGTTCTACTACCTACCTAAGTACGGTATATACAGATTGCAATATAGTAAATGAGCCTCGACTCCTAGTTAGAAAAATTCGCCACACATATACGTATGCCATATGGAAGTTCTACCGTAATTGCCACTAGATGCGATACCGTTAGCTGAGAAAAAGAGAAGACTAAAATCTTTTTCCTTACGTCTCTGTGGGAAAACAGTGTTTCATTTCTCCTCAAAATGTATACTACGTAACAGAAACGGGAGAAAAAATTTAAAAAAAAAACTTGGAAAAAACTTGCTATCAATATATTTTCTTTCACAAAGTCACGTATGCAAATCAAGTCATGTGCTGCTGAGTGTCAACTTGAGAAATATGTGTTGTTACATTATTATAAGTACGTTCGATTTACTGAACATTAACAGAAAGTTGCTGTGTTCCTCTGACAATTGGTTGCTTTTATATACTATTACCTCCTATTTTTTTAATTTCTTGCTTGTCCATTTCCGTTCCGCGTTGAGTCTGGTTTTCGATCTCCAGACCTTATCATTGGCACGCGACTTGCATGTACTCCAGGCAGACACCTGAAAGCATCGACTTTTAAATAATGTCAAAACTAAAATATCAATCGAGCGAAATATAGTTGCGCTTGTTAGTCTAGCACCAGATCAGTGTAATTTCATGAGAGTCCTTGATCAAATAAAAACATGATGGAGCTACAGCATGAGCAAAAGTTCACTTTCGGCAAGTTTGGAATTTGGCATTTGGCAAGACCTACTAGCAACTGACTGAACTGTTGCCAACATCATAGTTGTACGGTAAGTGCAAAGAATATTGGTTAAGTGGACTAACCAAACCTTAGATGCGTCTTTAAATCTACGTATGAGAAATAAGTGGAGGAATATGCAGAATCTGCAGACAGTAATCCTTTATCCTACCGAACGAGAGTTTTACTAGTACAGAGAACCACGGATATAAGAGCAACGGATATAAGAGCAAAACGCTTATAAGAGAAGTGCTGAACCGAAACCAAAATGGGGCTCTTAAGTAAAATAAGAGTAAGCTTTTATACATCCTACGGATATAAGAGCCTTTTTTATTTTTGGGGTGCTAACTTTTATTTTCTGCCCCAAACAGCATTTTTTAAAGATTTTGGCATAAAATGGGCACCCTTTTTGGGCACCCCTATATTTTTTTCTGATCACATTAAAAAAGAGCATCCCATGCAAATTTTAGGAAGAAGTTTAGTTGAGCAGTCTGGTCTGAAACAGACAAAAAGTGAGAGAAAGAGGAGAAAGAGGAGGGGGAGACAATAGAAGATATTACATATTGATCTCCATAGTACCTACGGTTATAAGAGCAAAACGGATATAAGAGCAGAAAGTCGAAACCAAAATGCTGCTCTTATATTCGTGGTACAGGTACATGTACATACCCCTGTCGGTTCCGGCGGTGTTTCCGGCACCGCCTCCGTTGGCGGTGGCGTCAGTCACAATACCCACAGAGAAGGGTTGAGTGCAGTCTGAGGAGTCACAGATTTATTGAACGATTATGTAAGCTAATCAAGTCAGACGAAGAAGAAAACTGAGCAGATGAGAGAACTCATCATACTGTACAGCCACAAGCTGTATGATGAGTCATCATACAGCTTGACCATTTTTCTCATGGTTATGACGAGATATAGAATGGAATGGCAGTAAAGTCCATTTACTGCCATTGTCACTGTGTTATTGAATTTTGTCACATGCACTACTCACCGCAGATGGGAACGTTGGTGGTGGCCAGATTGTTGGCGTTAAAGTTGGTGCCACAAAAGCGTGAGAATGTGACAGTGTTTCCGCTTTGGTCACAAGCCACAGCTCCCTGTGCCCCATCAATCATTACATAGTCCTCCGCACACTGGGTGTCAATCTGGGCAGTCTGTGGCAAAAAAGAAAGATAACTTCCAAAGATGTTTTAAGGAATCTACCAAGCAGGATATTGCTATAGCAATTTTTGGCTAAAAATGGCCATATCTTAGTAAGGTTAGTATCATATAAAACTGAACCTTACTAACTCTCAATCAGCTTGTTTGAGCAATGTTAAGGAAAAACCACAAAAATACCGGGTTTTTTAGATGGTCACTATAGTACTTAAACCTGTGTTGCTTAGTGTTAGTATTATACGTATAGGTATTGTATTAGCTTTCAACGATAGTCTTGTTTTTCAACTAACCGCGACTGCGTCCCCGGCGACTGTATTGCCCTGGAAAAGGCTAAAGCTGTTGGTGTCTGAGCAGACAGAGTAAAGGACGCAGCAATAGCCGCACTCCTGCCTGATGCAGACCGAGTACCTGGGAAAGAACAACTGTGAACACAATATGCTCTGCTGGCTGGATGGTGATAGAGAACTGTTACTGAAACAAGCACCGCTACGGTACAATTTATTGCGCATTAACATTGCGCAGGCAATGTTTCAGTGGAAAAAAAAAGCAAGAACAGAATGGAATGTAATTTTACACTCTGATAAAAAAAAAAACTACTTACTCTTGAGATGCAAGGTGAGTCTGTCCTGTGGTTGGCAAAAAGTTAAAAGAAGTAAACCTTCCAGTCAGTCCAGTGTGGTATTGGACACAGCCATCTGGGGGCCTGCAATGGTAAAGAGATAGATAGGTGTGATGCAAAACTGTATAGCAAAACTTTGTCCTCAACAGCAATTGACTTACGCCACCATGGAGGTGCACTCAACCTGAGTAACCTTGATCTCCCAGGTTCTGGAATTTGAGGTACCCGTAAAAGTGAATGCCAGTGTGGCAGTGTCGCTGTCCTGGTTGCCAATGTCCACATAGACTAGAAATAAGATAACCACGACAGATTGTACATTTAAGTATTGGGGCAGCTAAGGAGAAAAAAAATCAAGCAATAGTATCAGAATAAAGGAGAAATAATTGTGGAAAAAAATGGCAGAAAGTCTACAATAACATCTAAATATGTACCGATACAGTGGCAATTGGCAGTGGCAATTGGCACTTTTACTTCTGTACAGTCAAACTTGGAAAATTTTGGGAATACTGAGCTACTTGTGACAAATTTAATAAACAACTAAACCTAGCAATAAATTTTTCTTATACCATGCTGTCCTGTGTTCTGTCCACAAATTGTAGGGATGTTAACAGAGTTGGGATTTGTCTGAAAAAAGGACATGTGTAACTAATCTTGCCTTTGTTATTCTTCTTGTCATTTTAATTTTCTTACTGTTGAGACAACAAACGTATCTGTGGCACATGGAGCTCCCTGAAGTTCTAAAGTGTCGGCGACTCCTTCAATTGTAAACGTCTCGAAATCCAAGCGGAGGAAACAGACGTCTGCATAAAAAAAAATAATCAAGAAATACATATGTGAGTGAAAACTTAGTAGAAAGGAAGTTGAATATATATTTTACCATTTGAGCATCTGTTTACGGTGTACGAAAGGGCGGAGTCACTTCCGTAGGTGCTTGGAAAGCTCGGGTTCTGGATGTAGGTGCAGTTCTGATTGATGGTAGTAGTTCCAGTGCCGTCCAAGATAAACAGACAGCATACTCCGAAACTGCAAAGTGCCAGTGTAGATAATGTTTCATATTTGTCACTTGGTGCAACCTTACCCTGCAGCGCAGTTGCCAGATGCAGTTCCCGACGCGTCGTCGCACTCTGACGATGACATACAAGTGCCGTTACGTCTCTGATCTCTGTAATTAACACAGAATACACAATTGCATAACAACATTTATGCAGCAGAGCTTTAAAACTTGATTATTTTCCGTTGCTTAGATTGTTGTCTAAGCTACAAAGAATACCTAGATTGTAATTGTTTCAAGACATTAAATTCAAGACATAATTCAAGACATCATAATGCAATTATATATTGAGATATTTTTATCGCCAATATTTTTTTCTAAGAAATATAAGAAAATTTAAAAGAGGAAGCAAAATCGGTGAAACTACAGTGTATATGCCACAATCAATGGTTAAGGAACATAAAGATTCTGTTTGTTATCATGCGGTGAGCCTAATCGAAAGGGGCGTCCAGGGTGGTAGGAGTCAGCACAACAACTATTACAAGATGGATTTGGAGGTTTAGGGTGGAGAATCTCCAAGAAAGGGAGGTCGGAGTTACAAATATTGTAATTGCCAAAAGTGATATGAAAAAGAGGCAAAGCACATGTAAATTGGCCCATCGATTAGCTTCAGCTGGCTACCAGGCCTCTCACACAGCCGTCCACAAGTACCTAAAGATTAGTTTTCCATACAAGCCTCCTTGGCTTAGGAACTTTCCTAAGTTCCTAAGTTAACAAACGAAGAAGAGGAAAACAGACTTTAGTTCTGTCAAGAGCACAACAAAATAAATTGTAGACGACTGGGAAAATGTTGTCTTTTCAGATGAAAGGTCCTTTGAGCTATTCCATGCCCTCAACACACAAAATGACCGCATATGGGCCAAGGGTCAAGAAGGCCTACTCCAACAGTCGAGCATTCAACAAAGTCTCAGTGAGTGCTCAGTATTGACTGTGCCTACAAGGGCCTTGTCTTTATGCAATAACAAAAGTGCAACTGGGGACTTTTAACCAGAAAACTTGTCCCAAACATGTCAAGAATAATTTTCCGACAAGAATATGCACTTGCTCACACAGTAAAACAATACGTCAATGGCTCCAGAAGAACATTAAAAAAGTTTGGGCGCAGGGGGCGTGCCCAGCTATAGTCCCAAATTATCTCCAATTGCCTGCAGAACGAGCTTGAAATGTCACCTGTAAATGAAAATTGCTTAAACAACTAATCAGTCCTGAAAAAAGCATTGTCAGAAATTTCTCCTGACTATCTTGAGTATGCTGGGATGCCTGGGAAAAGGACAGTGTATAAAAGTAAAAGGAGAATACATTGGCAAACTGATATAATTAAATAATCTATATATATAGGCGAATGTCTGTCTCTCTAGCTGTCTGTCTCTCTGTCTGTAACGGGGTTGCGGGCCAGACGGTTGGACCGATCCTCACCAAAATTTGCATGTGGTGCTCTTTTTTAACAGGGAGTGACATAGGGGGGTCAA
>JAAUYM010167051.1_pt1 | contig 15811 bp, 24 predicted proteins | sample 7278001 | NCBI WGS metagenome assembly JAAUYM01 (sample SAMN14350224, study PRJNA611818) | marine sediment metagenome | isolation source: surface marine sediment (1.8m) | place: French Polynesia: Moorea | collected 2018-08
ATAACATTGTTGGTGATTTGAACGCGTAGAAAATAATTTATCTCTAACCCGGTACGGTAAGGGTTGGAATTTTTGTCCATTTCTTCTTCTTTCCAATCGTCCAAAGAAGAAGAGGAAGAGAAAAAACCCTCTTTCATCTTCGACTTACATATTCAACACCAGCGGGCGCGAAGTGAGAAAGGGAGAAAAAAATCGTCTGCGGGCTTCGTCGATCGAGAAAATATGTGTTAACAACCGTTTTGCGGCGGTCGTGGCAGCAACAACAAAAGAGGGAAGGGAGGGGGGAGGAAAGAAAATTTATTCAGAAGGGGAGAAGAAGAAAATCTTGAAGAAGAGGAAAGAAAAGAAGCGATTTCCTTTTGGATGGAGCTTCTCCAAACAAAATTTTAATTTCTGAGGGTGATTTAGCCTCCCTTAGCCTCTCTTGCCTTCGACAAAATGTGCCTGGATTGATTGAGGAGGAGGAGGAGGATCTTTTCCCTGTGAAACAATTCACCGAAAAGATAGTGGCGAGGCGGGCAGATTCTTGGGGCAGAATGAGAGGAGGAGGAGGAAGAGGAGGATGCGAGATTTGATGGATTGGGGTTGTTAAGGCGCCACTTATCAGGCTTAATGGGCGATCTATTGTTTCCTGACCTGGGCTTTGGATTTTCACTTTTCCTGTCCAAAAAATCTATTGGAGATAACACAAAAACGGCGCATCCTTCCTCCTTTGGACGGAAGTTTCCAAATCTTCCCTTGTTTGTCTATTTTTTTAAGTTGACGTGGCAAGGAATTTATTTCTCTACTGGATAGGATAGTTTAGAACTTCATTTTTCTTCAAAACTTACAGCAATGAATGAAACTTCCAAAGCGTTTTCAGTAGAAAGAAATGCCAAACCTAGCCTAGGAAAAGGCTGAAATGGAAGCAAAGGAATGTGAGCAAATTCTTGTAGCTCTCCGTTTTGGAGATTGGCGGATAAGAAGAAGAAAGTTGTGCGATGTTGGTGATGTCGATGATGGTGGTGGTGGTGGGAGGAGGAGAAGGAACAGCAGTTTGATGTAATGGATTCTTCCACCCTAGGGGGGTTAATGTCGTTAGATTCTGTGGCATGATTTGGGAGAGGGAGGGAGTGTTGGTTTTTAAAGGGAGGCGCAGGAGGAATCGAGGCAGATGATTGAGGGAACCCCCGATATTGGCCAGAGATTAGTGAAGGAGCCGGCTAGGAGATCTTGTCAGCATCTCGATCGCTTTCATAAGTTTTCCAGAGTGGTTGAGTTTGGTGGAAAAAAGTTGCAAACTTGGCTGTTCACCCGTCCAAATTTTCTGTCTTGCAAAAACAGGATACAAGCCTTCAAAAAGTAAGATGAGTTTTTTGCTACTGCTTAGTGCTTGCACTACTACATCTGCCTTGCATGCTTATTTTGGCCGTATTACATGCACGGTTGGAAGCTACTTATATCTTCTTACAGCATCCAGAACTTAACTGGAGTTAAGAGAACTAAAAGCTAACAACTAGAGAGCTCTTCTTCGTGTTAGACCGCGATGCTTGCAGTAAGGGAAAAGGCCCACACCACCGGATTTCCCAAAAAACTGCTTCTTTGCACACACGCACACAGACAGAGAAAGACAAACAAACAGTGTAACGAAGGGTGGGAAATTAGGAGGAGGAGGAGGAGGAGGAGGCTTCGACCATAATTGCGTTGTGGGTTCATTTACACACTGGAATGAATGGTGGTGCGGCTGTGTTGGGCCTGCCAGTACCAAGAGAGGGGCAGTGAGAACCTCGGCAAATCTGTGAGAAAGACATTGCTCCATAGCTGCTTGTTGGTGGGCGGTAGCAACAGAACATCTAACAGTAACAACAAAAACATAACATAGCATAACTTTTTCATTCTTATCTAATGTATGTGATTGCTTGCGGCCCGTTAATGTGTTTCTAGTACGCGAAGTCAAAGTCAAACTTTATCAAAAGATCTTCTGATTCGGCAGCATTTATTTTCTGCGAAATTAAAAGCGTCGAAAAGTTGCACGCTTCATTGCCCTTAATCGCAAGAGGGGAAAGAGAGAAGAGAACCAAAGTCCCAAGAAGACACACAGTAAAAAAAAAAAAACTCATCCAGGCGGGGAGAATGATCACCAAAGGAAAGATGGTTCCGCACCTTTTACTCCAATATTTTCTTCCGGTTTTTTTCCAGGGAAAATAAAAGGCGGTTTCTTTTCCCACGCTCGGACGACGATACTAGAAAGGCGAATTCAGGTTAAGCACTCAGACATTAAAAAAAACTACCTACGTAGGAGTAGGAGTAGAAAATAACTGTAGTGCAGTGTGTTACAGTACGCAGTGGTTTTATTCTCTGCACTTACACTAATACAAAAAAAGACATTTTTTTCCTACGGAATAGAAGATAGGGAGGTGACAAAAATAAAAAAAAACCAACAATTTTGGCACTTTTCCGCAATATTCACACGGTGTTTTTGTTTATCAAAAGAAACTAGGTACTAAAAATCATAAAAAGACATAAAACAACAAATTCGAGTCTACGCTCCTTTCTTTCTTCTTGTTCATCCACAAGTCAGATCTAGAGGAGCCGTCGCGGCGGTGGCGGCGGTGGCGGCGGCGGCGGCTGCGGCGGCGACGGTGGCTCCGACTGACTGACCCTTGTTGTCGTCGTTACCCTCAACTTTGTCCTCCTCTTCCTCCTCCTCCTCAGTGTCGCTCAGCCTGGGGATGATCTGGCTGCCCATAGAGCCCACGCTGCTGTCGTCATCGTCCTCTTCCTCCTCAGATGGCCGCTTGCTCAGGTCCATCGCGGCCCTCTCCTCTTTCTCCACGTTGTTGTTGTTGTTGCCGGAGGGAGAAGACATCTTGTCCTCTGCCGCCGTCGCCGCCGACGCGACGGCCGCGGCCGCCGCGGCCGCCGCCGCCACCTCCAGGGCCTCCTGTTGCCGCTGCATGGACAGCCGGAACCGCTCCAGGAGGGCCCGGTGCTCGGCCAGGATGTCCGCCGCGGAGATGGTTGAGGAGGAGGTTGAAGGAGGAGAGGAGGTGGTGGACGTCGCCGGAGGTTTGTCGTCAGTCTTGCTGCTCTCGGGGGAAAACGCCTGGAAGAGCGGGAAGGTCGGCAGCTGCTGTTGCTGCTGCGGCGGCGGCGTCTGCGCGGCTGACACCGCGGCTGCGGCCGCCTTAGACCTGGCGGCGGCCGCCGCGGCGAGGACGGCGTGTCCGGAGGCCAGGAGCGGGCTGAGGAGGGCCTGTTTGTGCAGCGGAAGCGAGGCGAGGGCCGGGATGTTGAATGTGGGTGGGAGGAAGGAGAGAGGGGACGGCGGGTAGGGCAGCGGGAAGGAGGCGGCGGTAGTTGTGGGAGGAGACGTCGGAGGAGGAGAAGGATCGGTGAGTGAGGGTACCTTGGGAGCAGAGTCCGGAAGACCGTTGGTGGTCCTCAGAAGGTGCTGGTTGAGGAGGAGGGCGGCTCCGAAGTCTCCTCTGTCCGGAGGAGGAGGAGGAAGTTGAAGTGGAGGAGGTGGAGGAGGAGGTCCGTGCGGGGACTGACTAGGGCTGCGTCGGAGCTTGCTGTCTCTCTGGGCGGGAGGGTCCGACGTAGAGGATCTCGGGCTCAGGGCCTCCAGGGGTCGCCAGAGTCCTGGTGGGGAAGAGGAGTTGGTGGTGGTGGTGGTGGCGATGGCGGAGGTGAGGGTCACAGGTGAGGCGGGCCCAGAGGGAGGGCGCTCGGACAAGGAGGGAGGGGTGAGTGCGGAGGTGGGGGTGACTCCAGGGGGCCTGACTGGTGGGACTCCTGCTGCCTGCTGCATGAGGCAGTGAATTTTAAACCAGTTGGAGCGTCGGCCATATCTTGAACCAGACTTGGACATGCCCACCATCAGGCACTTTCGCAGCCGGCAGGCCTTGCAGGCAGTGCGATTTTTCTTATTGATGATGCAGCGGTAGTTGTTCTTGCATTCCTGGATGACTGACTGGTTGTTGCAGGTCCGGCCAAAAAAGGACTTGCAGCCCTCACAGGTGAAGGCACCAAAGTGGAAACCTGCGGCAGGCTCATCACATACCCTGCAGAGTTGGTTCTGCATCGGGTCCAGCTTTTCAACCTGAAAAACAGGAAGGAGAGAAGCACATGAGTAATGTACCTATTATGTCTCCCTGCACACAAAAAGAAAAAAGTGCCCTTATGACCCTCGAGAGAGAGATTGTGCCCATTTTTCAGCATAGTAGTGCACCATTTTGAGGCAGATGTACCATGGTTCTTTACACTCAAATACTGTAACAAGGCCTGCTTCCCCTCCTCCTTTGCTAGCACAAGAAACCAAGTCAGATGTTGTGCCGTGTGTGTGTGTGAGAGAGAGAGAGAGAGAAAGAATCTTAGACAAATATTTTTCTCACGGCCAGAAATCGTGCCCATCCTGCTCTGAGAGAGACTTGGGCCAAATCTCGTTTCTCCTCCTCCTCCTCCTACGTACACAAAAGACATGAGTTTTGCTTTCTTGTGGAGGCGGCCGGGAAAAATCCAGGTACCCCCTTCCTTCCTTTCCTTCCCCGCTCATTATTTTTGATTGAAGGCACCTCGTCTTCGCCCGTTTTCATTCCGGACAAAAAAATTGTGTAAGAGCTCGGGCAAAATGAAAATTCTCAACGGATTAAAATAGAATAACATGGGCATCATCCCAGCATCTGGTCTGAAGGCGCAATAATAACCAGTTTTGGAGGTTCTCTGAGGAAAGCACGATACCTTATAGCCATCTCCTTCTACCATGAGGTGCTGCTCTTGAAATATAAGTATGTATATAATCCTTTCAGATCAACAAAAGAGCACCCAAGTCAAGTTCCAGACCGAGATATAAAGTTTGGGAACACAAGGTGGGCTATTCCAGCTCTCCACTCCAAATTTGGGGCAGTGTCATCAAGGCTGCTTGAGTTCTTCTCTCCCTCTTCTTTTTTCATGCCCACCACCCTCAGACATCTTCTCAGTTTCTTCCAACAGGGAGATGAGTCTGGCATTTTTTTTCCCGTCCCTCTCCCCTCTCTTGCTCTCTCTAAATCACCCAAGTGATTTACTGAGGCAGGCGTAGAAATAAGAGAGGGAGAGGGAAAAAGGAGAAAAGAATGTCTCTGTTTCTCTTGTCTTCTCGTGGGAGCTCATTAGTCATTCCCCTCCTTCTCCTTGCAGAGGTATCTCATACTGCGAGATGTACCTATACGCAGTACATACGTATGTACATGGTAGTACGCTATCGGGAGCCCCAAGGCTTTGCAAAGGTGCACAATATTGCCAGCAAATGTAGGTGGTATGTATTTGATGATGTGGACAATAACAAGACAAAAAGGTTTATAACAAACCGTGTCAAATGGTTGCAGCAAGAAGGAATTAAATCGATGAAGAAAAACCTCTGTTTTACAAAAGATTTTCCAAAAAATACAGATGGTGGTAACCTGAGAAGAAGCCGTTTGAATTCTTTTAAAGTGCAGAAATTAAAGCACCTCATAGAGGTATGTAACTTTATTAGAAAAAAACACGAACTATGTTTCGACTTCAGGAAGAAGGTACCGTAGAACGTTGATATAATACTAGGTGCAAAAGTTTACTTCAGCAAAGTTTTCTAACTATACTGGTAGTAGCAAAATTACTAGGAAATACGAAACAAAATACCAATTCAATGCTGTAGTGGAGTTGACTGTAGCAGAGATCTACTGTACTTGTAGTACAAGACGATCATATGGTTCCTCCCCTTTCTCCTCCTTCTTCTCTCATATTCGGGTTATGAATGGGGTCTCGAACTTCGGGGTCTGGCTTCGAATTACACCCATTTTCATTTCTTCTCCCCTCGCTGGAAGAGGGGGAGGAGGAGAAGAGGGAAGAGGTTACAAAGTTGGCTGAGCAAAAACGCATTAAAGATGGGAAGAAGAAGGAGGAGAAAGAGTTTTTTTTGGCCTGAGTGCATGGGAAAATGGGATCTGGCAAGGTGGAAGGATCTCCTCCCCCTCCGTCCTGTCCCACTTCCCAGGCTTGTTAGCTTAGACTTCGCCCTGCTCCTATTTGCATTGTGTCTTCCTCCTCCATTGTCTGCGGGAGAGGGGGAGTAATTGGATTTGAGACCTCGACGAGCTGCCCCCTTTTCACAGGTGAGACAATAGATCGCTCAGTTGGATCTTAAAGGTCAACCATCCTAATTAATTGATCGGCCAATAGAAAAAAGAACAACTGTTAGTGCATTTGACCAGTTGACCTCGGCTAGCATAGTAAACTACAGTATAAGTCAAATAGGTCAAAAATAGTACAGATTGCTCTGATTCTGTATCATTTAACTAATTTATAACCTCTCTGCTGCAGTTAAAAAGCTTTTCTTTACGTAGGAAACTTTTAGCTGCGACTTTACTGTACACAATATCGGAGTTGTACTGAATTATTGTACACTCTTTTTTTTTTTACACTTCCACTTGGTACTCCCCCCACTTCCACTTGGTACTCCCCCCCCCCCCCACCTCACGCTAGCAGAGTGACTTAAAATCTGAAGGGAAGGGGGTTAAAGAGAAGCCAAAGAAAGGAATTTTTCTCCGCCTCCTCCTCCTCCTTCTCCCGTTTCTTGTGTCTGACAGATCCTCCTCTCGGGCTTGGGGTGAGGGGTGGGGATGTTTCCGTCTTTCCTCCCCGTTGGGGTACTAATGCCAGATTTATGGGGAGCACTTTTGAGCAGAGCACCGGTGGCCAAGGAGAGCATCTCACACAGGCTCAACTTCACCTTTTTTGCGAAGAGAAGAGGAGCAAAAAATGGAAAAAATAACTGTCAAGAGAACCACCCTTCTCCTTCCCCTCCCCCCCCCCCCAAAAAAAAAGTCTTGAATGTGTAACAAGGGGAGGGGGTGTAAAGGGTAAGGGGGGGTCCTAAAACTCATCTTTTTGGGGGGGTCCCCTTCTTTTTTTATGCAGTCTCTCTCTTTTTCTGCCCGGCTGCTTGCTACCCCCTTTGCCTCGTTTGTTAGACCCAATTTCATGGGGGATCTTGAAGGACCCCAACGAAGAAGAAGCAAGCGGTTGCGTGTGTGGTCTCTCGGGGGGGGTCGGGGCGGGGGCAAGACCAAAAAGAAGAGAGAGAATGAAGTCACGAGTCTCAGAGGCGGCGTTATGATGCAAACAAGATCATCAGTGGGACTAAATGAGCTCCAAGCACCATCACAGCGGTCTGTGGAGCTCACACAAAGAGGGGAGGGGAGGAGGAAGAGGGGAAGACTTTCTTGGTGCAATTTCTTTCCGTGGCGAATTCGGACCTTGGTGGAACAGTGTGACCAAATTGTTGGGGTTTTTTTTGCGTAGCATAGTCGCAGATTTGGAGCAGTAAAAGGTCTCAAAAATTCGCAAATTCGTTCTCGAGACATCGCAAGAATTTCGATTTTCATTGCAGTTTGGTCGCGCTGTTGGCGTGGAAAGAAACTGGACCGCAATCTTTTGGCCTTTTCTTCTCCCCCTCAGCAAATTGCGATGCTACAGTATTTGGTGCATGCATGCAATTTCTCGCTATCAAGCCCGCCTCGGTTTTGGGGTGCTGGTATTCAGATTTCGATCAGATGCGAAGATTGAAAATGGCAAAAAAAATGGCTAACACTCTACACACGCTCTTCACAGTCGGTTATTTTTCAAGACACAGTGGAACTCCTCCAGAGGAGAAAATCCAATGTTGTCAGAAAACTCCAATGTATGTAATATCAAGTTAATCTTTAAGCTGCTGACAAGCGACTTAACTACCTAGTAGGTATAGTTCCACTTCTCGAGTTAAATCTCTTTTAGCAAAAAATAAAAAAAGCTTTTTGGTTTTTCACCTTTGTCTGGTCGAATGCCCCGCCAAAGGGCGACAGGTGATGATGCGGCGGGTGGTGGTGGTGGTGCTGGTGCGGTGACGGACCGAACATCCTTCTCGATGGATGAAGATGGTGATTATGTGAGGCGGAGAGAACTAGTTGATATGGAAATGGTGTGACGGCCCGCGGCGGCGACGGCGGCGGCGGCGGCGGGCGGAGGTGGCCGGGCGGCGGTGGCGGCGACGGTGGCGGGGCTGACGGATCTACTTAATGGTAATCACCACCCATCAAAGCCCAATTAGTGATCCACTTTTTTCTTCCTTCTTTCCTACGTCGGTGCCTCGGGCGAATGGATCCCAAACTTTCGAAAAAAAAAGATGGCGTGAAATCGTCGGCACCTCAACGGCGAATGGTGGGTGGAATGGGTCTACTGAAATGGGTCCAGTGTTTGTGGGTCACTCGGTCCGATGTCCTTCCCTTCTCGTCCGCGCTCTCAGACTACGGGAGATGAGCGGTAGAGGAGGAGAAGGAGGAGACTGCGTTTTTTCTCTCTCTCTCTTGAAGCGGGATGCTGGAGTCACAGAGACCGGTAACTCACACACTCACACACACATGAGGAGGGAGAGAAGAAGGAGGAGGCATGCATGGGTCAAATGGCGCCTCCGCCGCCGTCGCCCCCGTCGTCGCCGCGCCCTCCTCTCCTTGCACACACCCTCCTCCTCCTCTCACATGTGATGGGGTTTTTTTTCGAATCCCGCCACCGCCTGCCCAGCCCATATTTTCCTCTCTTCTCTTCTTCTCCCCCGCGGGCATCCTCCTCCTCCTCCTCGCACGCATCTTCCTCCTTTTCCCTCTCCTCTTGCTGCTTGCTGCCCTGCTATATACTGCTTTTGCTAACGCGCGTTCGAATCTCCGCGCGCATTTCGAAGGAAGTTTTTTTTTTGGGGGTGGGACTCAAGGTAAATATGGGTGGTGGAACAAATTTAGCAGCGTAAGGTGGTACAATTGCGTGACAACTGCAGTTTTATATGATTTAATTATACGTATACAGTAATTAATACACACACACACACACACTACTTTATACTTGATGTGTATTGACTGTAGGTATGTAGGCCCTGTTTTTAAGCTCCAAGATTAGTTAGCTTGTAAAGAAGACAAGGCAAAGCTCCGCATGCTATGTTTACCCAACCATACATAGTACATGGCTTTAAAAATAACTTGTTTTCCTTCTTTAATATAGCAAATTAGTCTGCTCCGAACCCTCTACCACTGCATCATTATCTCACGTCGTTTAACATCATCCGGCGAACGAGAATGAAGTGGGGATCTGCCTGCCACGTGCTTCAGTCTTTCTTTCTTCTTTCTTCTTCCGTCTCTCAGAGAGCGGCGAACCGAAAAGGAGAACCTCTTCTTTGCATCATGTTGTAATAAGTGTGGCGGTATCATCGCCGTGAATGGATGGGCCGCTCTATAGGGGCCAAATTGGGAACAACACCAACGAGGAGAGGTGGAGGAAGAGGAGAACAACTGCCTTCCTCCTCGTCCTCCTCTTCTTCATCCGGACGTGCAATACCTCACCTTTTACCGGGTGTCTCAGAGCACCCTTACGCACTCTTCGGCAAGTAGTAAACTTTAATCTAAGGTAGGCAATGCTTGAGAGAAAATTTGGGAATAAAAAGCTGGTGCCAACGTTGTTACCAACTTTTTGCGGAACCCTGTGGAAAACAACGGCCACTCAGACAACCACGGCAAAAAGGAGAGGAGGAGGAGGAGAGAGACTTTGATCCGTGGAACAAATTCCGGATAAATGAAGCCTCATTACAAGTGTATGAATAATAGATCGGCCCCACATTTCACCTTTGCACCTAAGGTGGCAGCAGGAAGAGGAGCAAAAAAAATGTGGGTGCGTGACCAAGGAAGAGAGAGAACTAATATTCGGGAATGTAACTACGGTACGTAGGAAGCTTCATTTTTCGCACTGTAGCGTTGCCATCTGTGTATTTACACAAAGCACCAAGCAAGAATGCACGACAGCAGACTTCTTTAATGTCAAAAAAATGTCAGCTAATGTCCGTTAATCACCAAAAGTAAATTATCTGTACAACCTACCTCCACTATAGTAAAATGAGGAAAAGCTATTATGGCAAACTTTTAGACTTCGCTACAGCAGTACACGTGTCGGAGTTCTGTTACAATCACGAACGCATATCTTCCTGTTTATACGAGACATCCCCTGTCTCTTTTTTTTGCAATTCTCTCAGTCCCCGCCAAACCCGCTCTCTCTTCCCCTCTCCTCTTCCACCCGTGATCTAGATCGCAAAGGCGAGGGGGAGAAGAAGGAGGAGAAGATGCCAGGGCAGGCCAATGTTGGCTCCTCCCTCCCAGCCAATGGAGCGCCCTGATCCAGTTTCGTCGCCCGCCATTGGCCGTTCCCTGTTACAGTTAGCTGGGAGCACTCTCTCTCGCTCACACACGCACATGTGGGTTGTGCTCTGGATGCCAGCGAATGGGAGGGGGATGGAAGCAAAGAGGAAGGAAGGGTGGAAGGAGGTCACAGGAAGGAGGAACCCACTTTCTCTGCCAAGATGGGATTAGGAAGAGGAGGAGGAGGCTGGTGGTGGTTCCTGCTAGGTTGGGGCCCAGCCCATCTTTCTCTTCCTCCCTCCCTCCTTCCCTCCCTGCCCATTCGTACGGCTCGATGGGCGTGCTAATGGGCCGCGTGTCTCGCAGGGGCTGCTTGCCAAAGGAGGAGGAGGAGAAGGAAGAGGAGGAGGAACCCACCTACCTTCCTCCCTTTCCATTTTGGAATCTCATGGTGCACACGTGACATGCTAGTATTCCGTCCTCAGACTCAAAAGGGGGGGGCAACTTCTTTTTCTGCCAATGAAAATTTATAACCTTAAAGAAAAAACTAGAGATGTAAAGTATCTTTCGACACACGAGTTGAAAAGACGAAGCAAAAACTTAAGTTATTTTTTTTTTAAGAATGGTATGTGTAGTATTCATATCTATTCCTAAAATTCGTGATCTTTTACACAAGTTGGAAGTTGCTCTTATACTATTTTTTTGCCCCTCGCCACTTCGTGCGATGCTGCATGAACCTCCGTAAGTCTCCATACATTGTCCTCCTCCTCCTCCCTCTTCCTCCCCCTTTTCTACCTCGTGGCGTGGCATCTTCCACAGTCACTAGAGTAGGAGATCAAGCCAGCCTGGAGGGAAAGAGGAAGGAGGAAGGAAGGAGGCTCTTGCAAAAGAAGAATGGGAAGAGAGATGTAGCGAGGAGGAGGAGGAGGAAAAAGAAACTCTTCTTCCTCCTCTTTCCTTAATGGTCTCCTGGCGGGAAGCAACAAGTGCAGAAAGGGACGTTCGAACACATTTCGAGCCGTTCCCACCGTTTTGCTCTTTTTGTCCAGTTTCCTGCGTCCCAACTGCAAGACCAAGATGGGAAATCAAAGACCGGACTGCGCTCATGGCGAAAAATAAAAGGTCCACGAAGAAAGAGCCTCTCTCATCTTCTCCTTCTTCTTCTCTTTTCTTGTGGTTCGTTCCCGTAACCCGATTGGTTTAAGATGATCCCTCTCCCCTCCCCAGCGCGCGTGATATATGGTCGTATGTGTAGCATGCTGCGAAGATGTGCTGAGCCAAAGATGGGGGGAGGGGGCTGCTGGGGCATCCTCCTCCCTTCCTCTTGTTCCATTGGAGGCCACATGAATGCATGAGCACGTTCTACCTCCTCCACCGGGCGTAATACGAATATGTGGCAATGGCAAATTGTGCTCAGAGGAGGGAGAGAAGAAGAGGCTGTCATGGAGTTGAGAGTGGAGATGGCGGAGGGCTTTGAAAGAGGGCCGAGTTTCCCGCGGCGAGAATCATCTGTATGTATTACTTTCCTTTTGCGAGGAAGAAGGGTTTTCTTCAAATGCTCAGATGTAGTTTAATCACACCCCAAAGGTAAAAAAGGAAAACCTTCTCTTTATCGCGCCTGAGCACAAAGCACTTTTAAATGGAGAGCTTTCCCTGATAGCAAATCACCCACCGTGAAAAGTTTTCTTTCACGTCGTAAAATCTTAAGCTCTAGAACAAAATACTACGCTATTTGCTAAAAATGAATCTTATTCTGTACTTTCTTCTACAAAAAAGGCACACTCACACACACAAATAACTCCCGCTCGAGCAATAATGCGTCCCTTGTGTGGGAAACTGCGGGTCGTCCGTACCGTACAGTACATAAGAAAAAAAAGAAGTTTCTTTTCTCCGGCCATGAATTTCGATCCCTCTCTGCCTTCCTCCCTCCCTCCCCCCACGAGCAGCTTTACTATCATTCCTCCTTCCTCCTCCTCCTCCTTCTCCTCCCTGGTGAATGCGTCCATTATGAACACGTCGGCACCGCTGAGAGACAATGCTGGGGCAGCTGGCCTTAGGGTGGAGGAGGAAGAAGAAAAAGTGCCTCCTTTATTATTTTAGCGTGCGTGGTGCGTGGCAATCTCTGCCTCGTTAACGCGACGCCTCCTTTCCTTGTTGATGGGGAGGGGTTGCCATTTCGCTGAACGCAAGCGATTTACTTTTTCTTCTCTTTTTGTTGGTCTTTCTCAAAACATGAAGACCAGACTCGTGCATTTCTTCATCATCACTCAGGTACGAAAAGTGTCTGTCTGTGCTAGCACCGCCCATTCTTGCATCCCCCCCCTTCTTCCCCTGCTTTTTTTGGGCTCGGTCCAAGTTTTGATTGGAAATAAAAGGCAAAATGTGTCCAAAAAGTGGCAAGCCCACCCACATCTTTTACGGTAGCTCCATCCAGCCATCACAAAGGACGGTCGGTGCCTCCCTCCATCTCTTCCTCCTCCGTCCGTGTCTGTTATCCCAGCATTCATATTCAAATGTCCAACCAACCTCCTCCCAATGACCCACCCCCAAGCACCCCTAGGCAAAAGAAAGATTCCAAAGGAGTCCTTCTACCATCCGGGGGTTTTCAAACCCCAACCAAACCAGTGCTGCCACATGATTTTCTGAGCCAAAAAGAAACAAAATTATCCAAAGATTGCCCCGAAAAAAAGGAAGCATTTGTATCTTCATCAAAATTTTCTTCAGGGTCTTTAGACATTAAAAAAAGAACCGCGTTTTTCTGAATTGAAAGCGCCTGGCAGCGCTGAAGTTACCCATGAACATGACGTCCGGCGCTCGCCTGCCTGCCTGCCTGTCTTCCGAGTTTGGAAAACATCATCACGGGTCGAATTAATCACGCGGCCTTCACTAATTAACGTGCGTGGCGAGTGGGGGAAAAGTCCTTTATCACGCGCCAGCCAACGAAAAGAAGAAGCGAATCATTGTACGAGTAGTAGTTTGCTGAAAGCCCCCCTGGGAAACTTTGTGGCTCGTGGACCGAATTCGGGCCACTCTAGTTGAAAATTTCTACCGGTATGTAAATTACTCGTAGATAAATGTGTTCATGCCAATGTAAAAATTTAGCACACGGACTAGTTTATAGCCAATGTATCTAGCAGGAAAATGGTCTGTGGCTTAAACTTAAGGTTTTCTAGATTGTTTTTAGTAATTTCAGCCTAAAAATATTCCATTTTTCACTAGCAACCATCCTTCTTATGTCAACATGCTAAGTACGTACGTAACTACTGTACGGTATGTTGAAAATAAAGAGACCCCACCAAAAAGATGTTGAGATTTTGAGCAGCTTAAGGAGTTTGATTCGCAACGCTTCTAAACTCAAATTTGTGGCCCACGCGACTCTGTACTTTTTATTTCTTGCAAGGGGGAAAGGAAGCGTCTTTTATCTCATTGTGTTTCAAGACCCCTTCTTTTGCCCTGTTGGATTAGGTCTCCTCCTCCTCCTCCTCCTCCTCCTCCTCCTCCTCCTCCTCCTCCTCCTGCCATAATCCCTCCTTTTCTCCCTCCGCACGCGAACGAATTTTAAGCCTATCAATCCTTGAGAAGAAGAGGAGGAGGAAGAACACTTCGAAACGGCATGCAGCCTTATGACTAATTTTCTTTCGAAAATATAGTAATTTGTAATTTTAGTGACTGTACATAGTACCGTACACTATAACCTCGATATGGGGGTGAGCCTGGATATAACGATATTTCTTCATTGGAGGTAACTGTACCTACATTGAAACTGATAGTAAATTGCTTGGGTACAGCAAACTGCTGTTACTGATTAGCTAGTCATCTGTACGTAATTACTAGTACCGGCATATATGACTACATGCAGGTATATGACTACATGCATATTGAAGTTTCACTATGGTAGTAATTAGTGCTACATGTCTGCATGATGTTTTATTACGCATCTCTTTTTTGATAACAAGGAAGCAAAGCGAGACAGAGAGAGAGAAAAGAAGAAGATTAGGCGCAGAGGTTCCCAACCTACGGTGGGTTGCGAGCCACAAGTGCGTCGCCAGAGGGTCACAGCTTCTTTCCCCTACTACTATATTTTACTACACACTAATTACTGGTAGAACGGTGGGTCTTGAGGTGGGTCGCAGTCTGAAAACGGTTGGGAACCCCTGGACTGCAGAATGACGGCGCGCGTGCTTGCCTGAAGACGAGAGGGAGAGGGATCGTCCAATCAGGGGATGTCAAAACGTGAAATATGAATGGTAAGCAGAACCCTGAACTCCCCCCCTCCAACTTAATGAAGGCCCTTTCTTCTTCTGCCTTTCCCCATTGAAGGCGATCGTAAAATTAGATCCGCCGTGAAAACGGCCTTAATTAAACAGCGAAGGAGAAAAAGAGAAAAGAGAAAAAGCACGATTTTTTTGCAACAAGACGAGAAAAAATTTTGGCAAATGAAATAAAATAGGAGGAATTTTCAGAGTTTTGCCACGCCTGCACAGCCCGCAGCATAAATTTGGAGTCGAAACAAAAACAAAGGCATCTCCCAACACCTCCTCATCTTCCTCCTCCTCCTCCTCCACTACCAAATGGCACCCATAAAAAGAGGGCGCCGGAATGGAGCAGGAGGGAGCGCCGAGAGAGGTGCTGGCATTCCTTCCTTCCTCCACCGACGGTTGGCCTTTTAAAAAAAATTGAATTTTTCACACGGATTTTTTTCTCCGAGAAATTGGCCATGGAGAGAAGAAGGAGGAGGAGAAGGAGAGAAGGTGGATGATTAACTCAGGCGAAGCCCTCATAAAGTCGAAAGGGGATCCAGCCCACACGCACTCAGGCTCTCTCTCACACATTGTGGATGCCTCACATTTCAGCCGTGGGGGGGGGGGGGAGGAGGACGGGAGGGAGGCCGAGACAGCGTTGCCAGGTCTTTGAAAGCTGGTATTTCTCACTCCTACCCTAAGAAAGACTCCGAACAGTAAACTGAGCCAAAATAGTCCCGAACCCAATGTAGATAAATTTATGGGACCACAAGGTCCCAGTAGTATGCTACTTGGCCCACCTGGCAACACTGGGCCGCGCAAGAAGAAAGCGTGCCTTTTTTCAGTCACTAATGGTTGCCCCGCCATGGACAGGTAACACAACTGGATGGTTTGACTATTGAATGACCTACTACAATCGTCCTTGGATTTCGTACATGTCGATTTAGGAACCTCTATTCAGTGTATTACTCGTATTAGGCTGGCCTTCTTGGCAACTTTTTAGTAGCATGCATCCTAGGATTCTGATTTAGTAAAGAACCTCCATTTAACTGGGCTAAACTTTTTGCCAAAAATGTTGTCAGTAACGTACTTGTCTACGCTGCTTGTATAGTCCAAAATAAATTGCGTTTTGAAAAACCTTAAGAGCTCCAAAAGCTTGACCTCTCTATGTCCAGATCCATAAACAATATTATTCTCTCCCCCTCCTCTTCCCTTCTCTCTTCCTGTAGAAATGAGCCACATTATCATAGCGCCCCTTTCCCTTCTCAGGCCAAGCCACGCTTCAATGCAGGTAGGAAGAGAGAAACGAGACATCTGGAGGAGGAGGGAAAGAGGAGTAGAACGAGTTGCTTCGTTAATGCGATGTTGATGAGAGAGGGACCAGTGTTGCCACAAGATTTTTCTGACAGTTTTTCCGAC
>JAAUYM010004291.1_pt1 | contig 15802 bp, 15 predicted proteins | sample 7278001 | NCBI WGS metagenome assembly JAAUYM01 (sample SAMN14350224, study PRJNA611818) | marine sediment metagenome | isolation source: surface marine sediment (1.8m) | place: French Polynesia: Moorea | collected 2018-08
CACAATCCCGATGCTGAATCATTCTCCCCCCCCCCCTCTAGCTCCCTCCAAAAAACACCATCCGTTCTCTCTCCACCTTGCACCCACGCGGCAAATTTAGCAAGAATTTATTCCCGCATTGTTTCCGGGGAATCTGTTCGGTTTCGGGTACTGTTAAATCCTCCACTCCCCCCCTACCTCTTGTTCCGCATAGCGGTAAAGAACACTAGCACATGTTTGCAAAAAATGTACTGCCGTACTGCGGATGACATTTCTGGCAGAGTTACACGTCGATATCACTAGTGACTGAGCCACCCACGATGAAACGGAATCGCTCACCATATTGGGCCCAACCAATAACGTTTCCTTAATAAGTAATTGGCTGCTTCAGTGGTCAGCCAGCCTCAAAAATTGCTAAAAATATCTAAAATGGCCACCAACTGAGCATACATGTTGGTGCGGAACGTAGATTTTTGTGTAAATAGTTGTGCACATAGTGTACATGAAACTGATGGTTATTATTAACCCGTACGATATGTGTGCAAAAATTTTATATAGTTACGGTACACCAAAGTCTAGGGTATTAGAGATCTTCTGTAGTCTAATTGGTGGCTACAAGTTGTGTTGCCAAGTTACCCCAGCGTCGCGTCATGGGAGAGGAGAGAGAACAGGACATCCGGCTTAAGAACACCCCATCCCTCTAAAAAAAACAGGTGAGGGAAGGAAGGAGGGGTTGAGACTAATTCTCGCCTCTCCCCTTCCCTGACCCATATTACCTGCTGCAAGCACACAAGAGTGCAGCAGCAACAAAGAAGTTGGACAAAGAAAGGGGGGAAAAGGAAAATATAAGGGAAAAACCAGGCGTCTCTCTGTCCTCCTCGCTTTTACGAGACTTTCTCTGAGGGGGGTGGAATTTCTTTTCCTCTACACACAGCTGACCAGACAATTTTCTTTGTTTGTCCTCAACAATAAATCAAACATTGCCTCTCCAAATTTATTTTTCTGCACTAATTGCCCGGAAATGCAGTTACTGCCTGCTCTTGCACGTGAAACAGAGGGGTGTAAAAAAATTGAAACAAGAATTTACTTTTCCCTCGCTTGTGTTTCGTCATGCATCCATGCTTTAGTCTTAGCTTCCTCTTACTCTTTAATGGTTTCTCCAAGGAAGAAAGGGGGGGAAAATACCTTCTGGAATTCCGGAGGAGGAAACAGGCATGGTTGACGTTGAAGAAAGGTGACTTTTTAAATTTAGCATTGCAAAAAAGGGGCAGGAAGAGGAAGAAAGAAATGAAAAAGGAGGTGGGAATATTTTTCTCCCCTTTCTCTGAAAAAAAAACAGAATTTGTCCACGCATGCCTGATTTTGGGAAACCGGAACCACCAGATAGCCAAAAATGTGCCTGCGTGTGTGTGTGTGTGTGTGTTTATTCATTCATCCACTCGGTTGAGTGCGCTGATGACATAATGAGATTTCAGACTTTTGTGCTGCTGCTAAAATCCGGTGAAAAGATAAACACTTCGCAGGCCGCCACGCCAAACAGGAAAGGAAAGAGAAGGAGGAGGGGGGGAGAGGTGGAGAAAACCTTTTTTTGGTTCATTGCATTCTGGATGAGGAGAAGATTGCAATTTCTACCTCCTGCCTTGCCTGAACTAAGAGTGGTGCTTGGGGAACAGAGTGAAAACTGGCACACACACACACACACACAAAAGAAAACAAAGTCTCCAAAATGAGACGTTCCTGAAGGAAGATTTCTCCTCAACCATCAGTGTTGATCCTTTTTTGGGGGGGGGAGAAAGCATCTACCAGGAGAGCGCTTATCCGAATTATCAGAGCTTGCAAGAAAAACGATGCTGCTGCACCTGCAAAAACCTTTCGTCTTATAAGGTACTCGGAGAAAAGACAACATAAAAGAACACTTTTTGGAACAACTTCTGTTGAGGTATTTTTTTCTTTTTGTTGTACTTGTAGTAGTACATACAGAGGTGGAGAGTGGAGACAGGTGAAGCTGCGCCTGTTTCAATAGCCAATTAAGGACGGAGGCGGCACCGGTTTTTCTGTCAAGAAAGGTTTTTATTTTCCCATCATCTGATGAAAATTTCCCCCCTTCGCTCATTAGGCCCCTCCTCCTCCTCTTCCATCTTTCTTTCTTTTCCCTCCAGCCAGGCCAATTATCATTTTTGGCCCTCCAACGAAGAGAGGAAGTAAGTGACAACGGTACCCGAAGGAAGGGAAAAAGAGGTTGGGAAAGGCAACTGATACAGTGAATATCGCAAATATACGATAATACAACATAAATATCTTAATACGACGCGTACACACTGTACCTAGATTGCTTATGAAGATGCTAATGTCCCCTGGTACTCAGTGGTGCGGCAAATTCTGCAAAAAATCTCGACGTGCGTTCTCTTCCCCAATATAACGTTCGTGCACAATAATTTCCCCACCGTTTTACAAAAAATGATTGCTCTCCAAAAAAAAAATCTCCAAGACGACTTATTTCACACACATGCCAACGCCGCCGGTTCCAGCAACACATTTCTCTGGTCTCGGACTCCCAACCGTAATTGACAGGACATTTATTACATTTCTCTCTCTCTTTCTCTCTCTCCCCTACCTTCTTCATGTCGCGAGTTTCTCCGCCCGCGAGGAACTTGAAGTCTTCATTCTCCCACACACAAGAAAAACGGCAGCAGTTGCTTCTCCTCCTCTCTTCTCGCTCACATGTTTTCACTTTTTTTCCTCCTCCCTCTCCCTTCTCATGAGTGTGTGTGGTGTTCCTCCGTTGATCCCCACGTCGCGACTGCAGTGGAGCAGCAGCCGGCGCCGCCGGCCAAAAAAGATCATGCGCGCTGGTAGAGGGGGGGTAGAAGACGGAGGCAGAGTTGCCAGGAGAGCTATCTTATACCCCACTATTTTGAATTTGCTGACTAGAATTTGTGACTGTTTTTCGTCCTGGGTTGCCCCTGGGTTGGGCCATTTTTAGGGCTTAGATGAGCCATTTTAACTTTCCAAGACCTGGCAACCCTGAAAAGGAAGTGAACGGACTTTGGAAGCTCGCCTGCTCCTCCTCCTTCTCCTCCTCCAAGACGTCAAACAGCTGGCATGGGTAGAGGTAGAATCCTCGTTTGGCATGCCAACCCCCTGACTTTTCGTCGGAGACTGCAAATTTCTTGACACTCGTTGTAGTACTCGAAATCTTCAACATTGCTTTGTACACGTAGCACCAGAGTTACTTCGAAGGTGTACGTGCAATATTCAATGATGACACTCGTGTACACGCAATGTAAAAACACCTAACAAAGCCCTTAAAAGAGCCACTGTACCTTGTGCATTAAGGTCTGTTGATACGGTATTAAGGCATGTCCAGGATTTGGCCCCGGCAGCTCAACCTCATGGCGCTGCCAGCCGACACAGAGACAGCCGAAGGGAAGGAAGAAGCGGTTCCCACCTCCGGAGAAGGAGGAGGAGGAGGGGAAAAAGGATTTTTCCTCTTCCTCTTGCTGTTTCAGGTACCGTATTGAGCGCACGCGTTCTACAAGAGGAGGTGTGGGGGGGGGGAAGGAAAAGAAAATGGGTTTTGTTCAGGACAACAACGCAACGGATGGGCAGGTTTTTTGGGGGGTATGGGAGGAAAGTGGCCTGATGGACGAGAGAAGAGAGCTGTCAGCAGGTCTGCGGCGTTGATATCTCGAGCTGAGAAAGTGCGTTTCCTGGGGCCGTTTTTCGCGGAGATAATTAGGGATGCTAACCGAGTAAAGTAAGCCGACTAATTTAGTCGACTATTTTTTTTAAGCTAATGGAAGCTTGTAAATTGTAAGGAAAGGTTGTTTTAACAGTTATATTACTTAGCACATACAGTACTACGATTTGTGCTCCTTTCTCTCTCATTGCTATTCGTAGGATGCAGCAGCACGCAGCATCCGGGGAAGTCAAACAGGTGGGTATTCCATTTTGTCTTGCTGACCTACCATACCTAAAAAGGAACTTTGATATGGTAAGCTGATTTTACTTACTCTCACTCTGCCTGCAAGCCCAAAAAGGTGCCTATGTATGCAGTTTCTACACAAACTCCTTTTTTTATTGTATTTTTATCAACAAATGCTTTGACCGAATTACGCCAGTTTGGTATGAGATGACACCACGTGGCAACGCTGCGTCTTTCGCCTCTTCTCAGGGGCACTCCAGCTGTTGGCAACAGTCGGGATAGTCGAGGTCCCTATTGACGGGGCCCAGGTGGCAGCCCGGGGGGATGTCATAAACCGAGCCACAGCTGCAAATGAGAGAGAAATGTGAACAAATTAGATTTCCAGGCACTATAACCCAGAGTTTCTCCACCAGTCGTTTGCGACCCAAAAGTGGGATTTGTTTCTCCAAATCCAAAAGGTATTGAGGCTACTGTTGTATAAACCATCCTTTTTTTTTTGTTGATGTTGTTGGCACGTTTCAATTTTTCTCATGAGTCGTCGTCTTCTTACGTGGCGAACTCCAACGCGGTTTCGTTTCCTTTAAAGTCAACGCAGGTGACCCTCTCGCACCCGTACACGTTGTTCCTGCTCTCTCCCACGGACAGGTTGTACTCATCCGTCAGGCAGCGGCCTGAAAGGGTTTTATTGCCTTGTACTACAGTGGCAATGGGATTTAATAAATCATGTTAGTATGACACACACACCCCAAGTAGGGGTGGATGCAGGCCAGGCTCGAACTCGACACGAGCTTGAAAAAAAACACGTGTCTCGAGCCACCTCACCACAGGTAAAGAACGCAACAAACAAGTGAACAGAAGGGATGTTTAGACACAGAAACTAACGAACTTCGCCCCAACAACAGAACGAACGGCAAACACCCGTGCCGTTACCGAACTGTCCTTTCAGGTGCTGGAGGCTCAAGGAGGCCTCGGTGCAGCCGGCAGACAAGACGACGACGAGGAGGAGGTTGGTGGCGGGCAGCATGATGTCGAAGTTTCAAAGTGGGGCGACACACAAAACATGTTGAGCTTATAAAGTAGCTACTTGCTTAAAAAAAATTAATAATATGCAAAATGAAGTAAATGAGCTCAAAAAGGCTTAACGAACTTAACAAGGTGGACATATGTTTCAACGGATGATGACTGAAAATTGGATGTACTAGGCAGTGTGAAAGTTAGATAAAAGTCAAGTAAAAAATAATGAGTCTTGGGAAGAAATTCATAAAATAACGACCTTTCAAGGCCCAAAAGATTTCCTTTTCTCCTGGTTTACCATGGTAATTAACGGAAATCCAATTGCGATGTACTGTAGACTGTTCTTTCTCTCTCTTTCTCTCCGACCCTTCACTGTCTTAATTTGGAGCCGCCGTAATGGCTTCAGCTTTGAGCCCCCCTTCTAGCCTCAACTTTATGATGCTTAGGACCGGTGGGCAGCAGGTCTGCAGGGTCGGTGACATCTTCGTAGAAGATCATTGCAAATGACGTAGTACTTCGATACTTCTGGCAGATCGAGTATAGTCACACCCGACCAGACATACCCTTTCCCTCGTCGGTACATATCTAAGATATTTCAAAGATGATAGACTAATTTATAATAACTTCACTTTTCTTTTCCCGCATGTTTAAGACATTAATTAAACACGCAACTGCTGTGCATGAAAAAAAAATTAAGTTGTCTTCTTCTTCTCCTTCTACTGGCACTTTATCTGCTGGCAGCAGCTGGGGAAGCCGAATTCCGGGTACTTGGGGGGCTCCACGCCGCAGTCGGGGGAGATGTCGTCCAGGGGCACTTCGCAGCTGCAGAAGACGCAACAAAGTTGAAAGATTGGAGACAAACAGGTGCCTACAGTAGAACTTCGATATACGGTACAGTGAACTGGTCAGTCAACAACAAAAAAATGTTTGTTATACTACATGTCAATGCATCCCATTTCTGTGCAGTTAAAAATTATGTTATTACGGGAGAAGTTCACTACATTAAGAATACGTATATAAGATTGAAGATCAAGATGTATCAAAGCTCTACTGTACTACAGTGAAACTTGGGTAATCGGGACGGGTCGGGGGCAGCGACGGACCAATTTTCCATCAGAGATTTCCTATTACAGTACCCGAGGAGTTCCGATTAACCGGAGGGGGTCCACTGTATCTTAAGCATTTGTTTGTGGTCATCCCACGCACGCACGCATGCACGCACGCACGTTTCGAACTCGAGTGCAGTGCCGCCGTTGGAGTCGGTGCAGGTTGCCCTCTCGCACGCGCTGTCGCTGTTCTTGCTCTCGCCGACGGCCAGGTCGTACTCCTCGGACACGCAGCGGCCTTCTACAGATCCGATTCGAATTATGTCATTTATCTGGCAAAAATGGCACGCGGCTTAGAGGTGGGCTCGAGCCAGATCGAGCTCGTCGGAAGGCCGAGCTGTGCTCCAGAGTCGAGCTGAGCCGATCTACACAGTAATGTGTGCCTTGAGCCACTACCTCAAAAGGCAATTTGCAAAAAAAAGTCAAAAAATACCCTTCTTCCTTGCCTAACACACCTGGCTGCCAGGCCAGTGGCTCGAGCCTGAAGGAGACCTCGATCCACCCGGCCGACAGGCCGACGAGGAGGAGGAGGAGGAGAACATTAATGGTGGAAGGCGGCATAAGGAACTTCAAACGGGGCGACGGATGCGGGTCAAATGAGCCTATGACGAGCTTAACTAGCACACTGGAAATTGAGGATGTTTGTGGGGAGATACGTATCAAGAACAGCATGTAACATACTAACATAGCGTGCTATGTCGAGCAGAGCGGCCGGAATTGACGGATTTTTACTAGTTTTTGTGTTATTTTTTAAATCAGTGTTTTCGCATCCTCTCTACAGTTTTGTGAAGCCTGGTGGACGATGGAAGATCTAACAACATTTGGACAACTAAAATAATTTTCTTTCTTTACTTACTTATGCTGAAGCTTCTACCCGCACTAACTAAACCACCTTTTCGACAGCTTTTTTCCTGCCGGCGAAGCCGGCAAGTCAAGCCTTTGAACGTTAATTGTTCTTGTCACATTTTCATCTTGTTCATCTTCTTCGCTTCGTTACATATGGAAAGCCTTTTTTTCTTTTTTTTTTCAGTCTCTCTCCCTGCAGGTGAACACCCTTCCCTCCCTGCAGACGGCCACCGGCACCAGTGTCCTCTTCAGCGGTCGGGTGGACCCGAACGAGTCCGGGGACAGCAGAGAACCTGGAGGAAGAACCTCGCGGACCTGAGGGGGAAAAAGAATAGAACATAGTCAGTAGTTAGTATAACTATACTAATTAACAGTACATAAGCACGTAGTCACAAAGATTGGCACTTGCCCACAACGTGCATAAGACGTGTTTTTTTTAACCTGAATTTTGTTTATCTGGATTTTTCTTTACCTTAAATATAGTGGCGTCTCCGGCTGCGCCTGGCGCCAACGTCCCCAGCTGTCCCTGGCGCCGGATGGCGCGTGCCGGTGTCTCAGTTACGGCGCGAATCACCTGGAAGAAAAAGGACCTAAGATCAGTAAGAAGAAGGGTTTAAGACAATTAGCAATTAGCTCTTTCCTCCCACTTAAGTGGGTTAGACTGTACCATGCCAGCACAGTGAAATTTCGATGTAACAAACCTCGATCAACTAGATCATTATAGGTATGTATGTAATGTATTGATTAGGTTTGTCTTGCTATACCAAATGTTACTGTAGTATGCGTATACTGTAGTACTACCACCTTCTTGAGCGGCATCCCCAGGGAGAGAAACTTGCTCATGACGTTGGGCAGGTCCTTGACGGCATTCCCGTTGACATTGCCCGTGTGGAGGTCGGTGCTGATGGTGTCCGGCCAGAGGTCCTCTGCCGCGGCCGCCTCCGCCACCCGCCAGTCGAAGGAGCCCTGGCCGTGGCCCACGTCAAGCAACACGCCGGTCGCCTGCGCCCTTCAAAAATTACAACCAACCAAGGATTGGCGGTGCGTGTTGCGATTTCCTATGTACATAAAAATGTAAATCAGGGGTTTCCAACCTAGAAGTCGAGCCCCGAAAGCGAAAATATAAAAACTTTTTAAATGGGTCGATGCGTGAGGAAAAAGGGGAATAAGAAGGCAAGTGAACAAGTTGTCTCCTCCACTGTCCAATATTTTATTGTACGACAAGGTTGAGTTGAGAATCTCTGACGCATGTTCGCTTGGTCACCTGACGACTGATTCGTCGATCCTCCGAGTGTCTGGGTCCAGGATTGACCCGCCTTGTCCGTGGAAGCAGTGCGTGTAGATGTCTCCGGCCCTCAAGGAGCCCGGGCAGGACAAGAAGGAGGAGGAGGAGGACGTACTAGAGGCGGCCGAGAGCGGTATCCCCGAGTTTGTCCTGTGCACCATGAGCGGCACCCTGGCGTCCCTGGCGGCCTCCAGGGCCCTGAGTAGGGCCTCGTGCTCGTTCCTGCCGCCGTCGGTGATGCCACGGTCCAGGCGCACCTTTACCCCCACGATCATGTCTCGGTTGGCCCTGATGCAGGAGACGCACTTGTCGACCTAAAAATTCGGAAGGGTAGGTAGTCAAAATCTGACAGCTAAATACACAATACTAGTGCAGTCAACCTTCGATAGGTATAGGTTGGTACTACTAGAAAACTCAGGGGTCGACAGTTAGTTATAGACATAGGTTAATTTTTTTAAAATGAAAATTTGGTAATCATAAGAAATTTTGTATTGTAAATTTGACAGAGTTTTACAATTGGGGTTTCTTATAGCGGAGAATACGTTAGTAGGATATTTTGGAAAGTATCAACCTTGAGCGCGTTGAGGTGGTCGCTCTCCCCACCGCCGGCGTCGGCCACGCCGGCGCCGGCCAGCCCGTGCGCCGCCACGTGCAGCAGCGCCAGCACCCGCGTGCTGGATCTCTCGGCGACGAAGCGCCGCAGTCCGGCGAAGGTCATGGCCCCGGCGCTCCCGGCGTCCACCACCGTGGTCACCCCTCGCCGGAGGCAGTGGACGTCCGGGTCCACCCCGAGCTCGGTGGCGTGCTCGTAGACGTGCGCGTGTAGGTCGATCCACCCCGGGCTGACGAAGCACCCGGTGGCGTCGAGGATCTCCGCCGCGCCCCCGCCACCCTCGTCGCCGCCGACCCGGAGGTCCCTCCCGACGGCGGCGACGGTGCCAGAGCGGACGAGGACGTCCAGCCTCTCCAGGTTGGTCCCGGTGGCCGGGTCGAGGACGTGGCCGCCGCGGATCAACACCGAATTTGACATATTTGTCTTTTTTTTCTTGCAGTATGTAGTACCGTAAAATATGTTGCAATATTGGACTCCAAAAGGGTGTGTGATACAGCAACAGTTTGCTTGCTCAGTACGTGGAAGCACAGATAACTGGATTCTTACTTGATTTTGTTTATCTTTGCATGTGCGGTCACGACATGTAGGAAAACGTGTACTGTACATAGGTCTACAGTACTATATTTACGTAAATTGTACAAAAAATACGCTATCCAACAACAGAGTTAATTTCATTTTTTTGGGGGGGGGGGGGTTGTTATGCAAAGGCATCAGAGATTTTCTCATAGCGCAAGACTAGTAACTGCAGTAGGTACCACTATCAGTCTTCTTACAAACAATGAAACGAGGAATGACAAATGGCTTGGGAACAGATTCTTTCAAGTTTGCAAAGGTTTGACCTTCCCTTTTCATCTCATTTTCATCTTGGTCGTCGCCGCCGCAGTAGCCGTGGGCGGCAGCAACGACAGGTCGGCCTCCAGGCGGCACCAGGGCCGACGGGGCCCACGACCACCACCGCCATCCTCGCAGCCTCCTTGGGCAGCCTCCTCCAGCTCCTCTTCTTTTTTGACGATGATGAGGTTCTCCAGGCTGTTTCGGTCCAGCGCCCTGAGCCAGGACAGCACCAGGTCGGAGGGACTCCTTGCCGTGGAGCATCGGAGGCCGTGGTCCAGGCTCCTCTTCCTCCTCATCCCTCTCCGGTCCGCCAACTCCTCGCACCTCGTCAGCACCCTCTGCACCACCGCCGCGGACTCCAGCCTCTCCTCGTCGTCGTCCTCCACCTTGGACAGGCCTCGAAGGTGCTGAGACTGAGGTCTGCCAACAAATCCGAAACCTTCCAGAGACAATTCGTGACTCCTGTTACGTCGGGAAGAGAGAATGGACATGCTGAGCTTCCTCATTCACATTTTTTTCCTTCCCACCCCCCCTCCCCACATTTCTTACGCGTACCTGATCTGCAGAGGCGACGTTGTGGACAACGTGGCCGCCGTCGTCGCCATCATGGACGTCAGGGCCTCGCAGGAGGACGCGAACCTCTGCCCGGAGGGGAGCAACAACCTCTGAGCGGCCCTCCGGAACATCTTTGTTCTCTCCTTTTTTACTGCTTTTTAAATGACACACTCTTTTATTGCTGCTTCCGCCACTGTTGGCGCTGGCGGCTGCAAAGGGCTAGATAAAACTTTTATGCTGACATGTGCGAGCACTGCTGTGCCAGCAGGGAGAGGAGGAGGAGGAGGAGGAGGGAGGAGGAATGTTTCACAGCTACGTAGCTACAGCGCGTGTGGGGACTTCAAATGGGCGTTTTTTTTCCTCTCTCTCTTTCTTTCCGCCTCCCTCTCCTCTTTGACTCATTGAATTAAAGGTAGGCAGGCGCAGGGCTGCACACGAAGGTGACGTCAGGCAAGCTATTTCTTCCCCTTCCTCTCCCCCCCTCCCCCTCGTCTGCGGTGTTTAAGAAAAAACGGTATTAATGAAGCGATTTAAGAAGCCATGTGGTACAAAAGAAAACTTGCTGCTGCATCATCATATTGGTATTTGCAGGCAGCGACAAACTCAAAAATTATGGGAGAAGGAGGAAGCTAATGTCGTGACAAAAAAGTTGTACAAGCTTGTTCTCAGGGGTATAGGTACTACACTTTTTTTTTTACTATTTCTGCACTTTCTTCCCCTTCCTTAATTTTAGATTCCTTCATCAGTCACTATTGTGAAACGCTATTGCTACTAACAATCACTATGTGCAGTAGGTACTGTACACAAACAAAAATCGTACGGTTCTTGAAGGAAGTTTAGACATAGGCTGTGTACTATGACAACAGCAGCAACAATGACAACAAAACCGGACGTCTAGTTGGACGGCGATGCCCCCGGTTCAACCTGCTCGGTTCTCCCCGGGCTACATTTGTCTCTGTCTTTTGACCGAGCGACTCCTAATTGATGGCGAGGAGAGGCAATGATAAAGGTTAACTTTTTACGCAATCGACGCGCGTTCACTCACAAACTGACTAAACAACAAGTGAATGACAAATTGAGTGTGTGGGGGTGGGGGGTGGGGGGGGGGGGCAGGAGGTGCCTATATGATTGATGTTGATGATGGGTCCAGTGGACAATAATTTTGCGTCCCGCAGTGCAAACAACATTTTTCGAAATACTACTACAAGAAAGGAAGTTTGACAAAAAAGACCTGTTTGTTTTAACCCGGCCGACAAACTAACCTGTAGCCTGTAAGAGTAACCTGAACAAATTGGGGTCAGGACAAAAGTTGTCAAATAAGCTTAATATATTCCATACTGTTAATATTCCAAAAGTCGGTCTCCAAAGAGCCACAAATTAACTAGCAACCCAACGATTCCTTTAATAAGTAATATGTGAAAAATGGCTACTTCAGCACTCAGTTGATACATCCGCACACAGTGGAAGTTCCAATTAGACTCGGACATAGCACCTTAACAATGGCCAAAATTAGCTAATAGCCACCGATTAAGCATAAATTTTGGTGTACTGTACTCGTATGTGTACAACATACCATACATGAATTTTAAGACGCAGAAGTGTCATTAGCCACAGTGATTCCTAATGCTAATATTCCCTCTCCTCACTACTTTCTCTGTATCCCTCTCTATGTTATTCTATGATTGCACAATTCCTTTGTACTAGGCACTTGAGTGAGTAGCCCTTTTTTTGGTCTGCCTGCCTGAACCACCCCAAGTCACCATATTAATCACGACACCGCTTCTGGAGAAATTACGTCTTGTCTGTAGGTGACCACCAAAAAATTCTGAACAACAATTAACACTAGTACTGTAGTACTGCAGTCGAACAGGGAGGGTCTTCAAAATGTCCCGCCTCCGCCTTCTTCCCCTCCTCCTCCTGTGGCTCTGGTCTGAGCACCGAACCGCCGCCGTCAGCGTCACCGACTGCCCCAACGGACAGTTTACCACGGTGGGGAGCAAGCAGTACTACTGGAGCACGGTCAAGCTCACGTTCGACGACGCCATGGTGGAATGCCCGGACAACAGCACCCTGGCCGTGTTCGTCGACTCCGCAGAGATGGCAGCCCTGGCCAGCAAGGGCAACGCAGGTCACTATTGTCAGACGAGAACTACTACAGTTGCCTAAATCTACCATAGTGGCCGCGGCGGGGTTGCCAGATTGGCTATTTTTCAGCCATTTTGGGCATAAATGGTTATTTTTTGGTCTTGTGTGCTATAAAAATGCTTAATGAAAATGCATTAATGCCCCACTTTTTCAAAAGTTATTGGAGTTTATGGCTATTTTGGAAAGCTGGCTTTATTTATATACATGTATACTGTTTTGGCTGGGTTTGGGCCAGGGTTAACATGGGCTAGTTCAGATTTCCAACCCAGTCCCACTCTACTATAACGTGACCCCAAAGATGATTGTAACCTTGTTACATGGAAGGCCATTTTTGCCTTACCTTTCACTGTCCCAACTCATTGTCCCAAATGAAAACAAGCAGAAAGTGAGAGGTACTGGACGGCCCTGTGGAATCCTCACAAGCGGAGCTGCTCCGGGACCAGCTGCAATGAGGGACTCGACTGGGTGGGACAGAAGAACAAGGTCTTCAGCGAGGGTGGCGTCCCCGGCAGCCTCTCTGTCTCCGGAGGGGAGGTGAGATAAGAGCTACATATACCGGTACTAGACCGGTACTACCATACTACCGGTATGGTAGGTGGTTGAAAGCGCAACAGTGTACCTATCGTAGGTACAAGCCTAATATGAGGCTCCTACAAGGTACTCCCCCCACTCCTGACCAAAACATCCCCTACGAGCTAAAAGCAGACGTCTTACCCCCAAAAAATCGGCATGCTGTCATTTTCTAGTTATCTTCATATATGGTATAGGTATATTTTACCATTTTGTGAGGCATTTTTTAAAAATACTTTTAATCGCGCTCCATCTGTATAAGCTTGCAAAAAGTGCAAAAATGAAAAAGCCGAATCTTGACCATGTTTTTTTTTTCTCACCAGTGCATTGCGTTTGACGGAGATTCGGCCATGGAGGCAACATGCAACACAGCCACGTACCACTCAATCTGCCAGTGTGACTCAGCGGCAGACCCTCCATCAGGTGCACGCAAAGGATCAATGACCATTTCCAATATATGCGAAATAGAAAGATGCTACGTATGTAGTACTAGTACTTCATGATACATAATAACATTACTTTTTTGGGGGGTTTCCTAAAAAGACTGCCCCCCCAACCCCATGTGGTCCAAGTACGGTTCCAAGTACTACGGCGCCAGTCTCCACAAGATGTCTTACACAGTCGCAAAAACTTACTGCAGCAGTCATGGAGGAAAGCTGGCTCAGGTTACAACGGAGCAGGAATTCTTGCAGACACTCACAGCTGCAGGTATGAGAACTTATTATTTCGCAAAAAAATAGTAGTAGAATTTTTTTCCACTTTAGACTTAGGTTGGGGACTAGATAATACTTTTGTTTAAAAAAAAAACATGTTTTACAAAATAATTGTCGAAAGGTAATCCATAATTTTTACCTACGGCGAAGCCGACATATCATCGAACGCATTGTTATGTTGTTCATATGTCGAGACAAAGTTGGAGTTCACCAAGTGGATATTTTGGGTGGCACCTTGAAGCACACGTACAAAACTGACTGTTTAAGCAGTCTGTTATGTTGGTAACTTTAGTAGGTTTCGAAAGCAAGACGAAAAAAATAGTCTTAGTATCTCTTACCTCTTTCGTTTCCCCATTCTCTTGATTGCATTACAATATCAAAGACTTTTCACAGTTGGCTACCAGCAGTCCATGTGGGTTGACGTGGAAAATCCCGACGCTGAGGACTGCAGCAGTGCAAATGCATGCAACTTGAAGCTCAAGAACGGCGTTGGCAACCCCATTGAGACCAAAACCTACATGGAGAACAACAATGACTTTAACTTCGACATATCACCCGCGACCTCAGCTGTAACCTGTGTGGTGTTGGACAAAGCCGAGTCGTTCACGGCACAGGCATGCGCTCTTTATCGCCATGCCTTCTGTGAGGCCTCCTGCACTGCAGGTTAACATTTTTTATCAGACACAGTAGAGTAGAGTAATTAAATTTCTTGCCATAGGTGAATCTGCCTTCAAATTTTACTCTACATGCCATTCCATGTACCACATTAAAAGGTGTTGTTGATCCTGAATCTGTCCCAAATTTTGCAGTCACTTCGTCCTGTCCGAGTGTGAGCGTTCCCTTGACCACGATACAGAATGACTGGCACTTCTATGTCAGTCCCATCCCCATCTACCACCACAGGGCCAGGAAGTACTGCACAGACCTCAACATGGACCTGGCCACTTTCCTCCCGAGAGATGACTATGACGCATTGGAGGAGTATCTAGGTACGTTATAGCTTTGGTGACGTGTTAGAGTGTAGTACAGTAGTTTTTCTAGTTCTTGGTTCACTACGTAGTAACACACTACTTACTAAACTGACACTGTATCAATGTGATTTTGTTGTTGTTGACAAAAATACATAGATGGGATAACAACGCCAACGCGTGCTACCTGGGTCAACTGGCACAACCCTAATTCTGAGAACTGCAACGACAGTGGCTGCAACAACAAGGTGACAGATCTGGACATGAACTGGCTTGCATGGGAAAATATCTACTACTACTTCCCTTCTTCTTACTCTGCAAACCGAGTGTGTGCAGCAGCGGAGGCTGATGATGGCATTAATACATACACTCGGTTGGAAGATAAGGAATGTTCTGCTGCTCACGAAGCCGTCTGTTCTGTCACATGTGGTAAGTATGTATTGCTCTCCAGTTTAGCCGTTTGGTTTATGGTCAGATTTAGCACCACGAGGTGCAAAAACACAAGTGCATACCTGAGGTGTTTTCCATTATAGTAAATGGAGTGGATGGAGCTTGGTCTAGCTGGACAGACGTGACCACCTGTTCAGCTACTACCTGCGGTGCTGGAACCAAGGACCAGACTCGTGCCTGTGACAATCCATCACGTGTTTTGCCAGGAGCAGACTGCTCTGGCTTCAGTAGCAGGACTATAATCTGCTATGCAGCTACTCCATGCACTGGTACAACTTAAACAGCATAATATCTCAGATAACACCTGCAGAATTTTCTCAGTGTATAAATTAGGTATTGAGGTAACTATTTATTATACTTTTTACACTTCTTGATAAGGCTGCCCTCCAATTGCAAGTTGGACAAAATATGGCTCTAAGTGGTACGGCTTCAGTCCCATGCAAATGACCTGGAATGGTAATGCACAAGACTTTTGTGGACTTTACGCAGATGGAGCTAAATTGGCATCAGTGGAAACACCAGCAGATTTCAACAATGTTGTGACTTTCATGGGTGCGTTTGCATGCATATGCATTCTATGATAGCATAAATTGAGACAATTTATGATAAATTTATGATGATTTTTTTGTATTCGCTTAGTACTCTATCCAGATCAAGTTCAATGTTAAAGATCAATATTTCTTTACATCGCATACCTTTACTTTAAAACAAAGTACTCTTTTAGCTGGAACAATCACTGCCTGGGTAGACTTGTACAACCCAAGCTTTGCGGCATGCTCTTCAGACCCTTCCACATGTG
>JAAUYM010089319.1_pt1 | contig 15802 bp, 9 predicted proteins | sample 7278001 | NCBI WGS metagenome assembly JAAUYM01 (sample SAMN14350224, study PRJNA611818) | marine sediment metagenome | isolation source: surface marine sediment (1.8m) | place: French Polynesia: Moorea | collected 2018-08
CGGATCCTGTACCATTTTATACCATTTTCACAGGTATGATGTTAGTACAACTATTTTATTGGGGAACTAATCAGCAAATCATTCAAAGAGCTTTAGGTGCCAAAGACTTGAAGGAAGGTCAGAAAGGACTATTACTAGCGTCATTTATAAAAATATTAGGTCCAATAATTGTTGTCTTACCAGGATTGATAGCATTCTACGTGTTTGAAGGTAATCTTGAAAGTGCTGATGATGCTTATCCATCCTTAGTTAAGAAGGTCTTACCACCAGCATGGGTCGGTTTTTTTGCGGCTGTATTGTTCGGTGCTATCTTAAGTTCTTTTAATAGTGTTTTGAATAGTTCTGTAACACTTTTCGGATTAGACATTTACAAGCAGCATATAAATAAAAACGCCGATGATAGAACGACCGTTAAGTATGGGAAGATCTTCGGGATTGTATTAGCATTTATGTCTATGTTTATAGCACCTTTAATTGAAAAAGCAGGAAGTCTTTTTGATTACTTGCAAGAGGTGAATGGTATTTACAGTATTCCGATTCTAACAATTATTGTGGTTGGCTATTTTACCAGACGTGTACCTCCTATAGCTGCTAAAATCGGACTCGTTACAGGGTGCATTTTTTACATTATTAGTCAATTCTTTTTGCAGCCCTATTTTGTTGAAAAGGCACTTAGTGAAGCCAAGTTAAATGGTGAAATTACCTCAGAAGCATCTGCCGCCTTGATAGAAGCAACAGCTTATCCCCATTTTCTAGATATTATGGCGATACTTTTTGTTTTGAATATCATAGTGATGCTTATCATCGGAAGATTACGGCCAAATAAGGAACCTTTTGAAATGGCCTATACCAAGCAGGTTGATATAACACCATGGAAGCATGTAAATACGGCGAGTATTGGCATTGTTGTTTTTGTCATTGCTATCTACATCTATTTTGCATAATGAATTCTGAATTAATACATAACGTTAGTACAACTTTCAATAAGTATTTTGATGGAGATAGCTTAACTGTTTTTTCTCCAGGGCGAATTAATCTTATTGGTGAGCATACAGACTATAATAACGGATTTGTATTTCCTGCAGCGATAGATAAAGGCATTGCTTTAGCTATAGGTAAAAGCGATAAAACGCACTCTAGGGTAGTCTCTATCGACATGGAGGAGGAACTGACACTTAACCTCGATGAGCTAGAAAAAGTTGAAGGTCATACTTGGACAAATTACATTATTGGTGTCGTAGCAGAACTTATAAAAGCTGGCGGCAATATTACCAATTTCAATTGTGTCTTTAAAGGAAATATCCCTGTAGGTTCAGGAATGTCGTCTTCTGCAGCTCTAGAGAATAGTCTAGTGTTTGCATGCAATGAACTTTTCGGTTTGGGATTATCAAAAATGGAATTGATACACATCTCCCAAAAAGCGGAGCACAATTATGTCGGTGTGAAGTGTGGAATTATGGATCAATTTGCAAGCATGTTCGGGATTGTTGATCACGCGTTGTTTCTGGATTGTAAAACGCTCGATTCGGAGCCTATTCATATTGATTTGAGTAATTACGACCTTATTTTGGTTAACTCGAATGTAAAACACGATCTGGCAGATAGCGCCTATAATCAGCGGCACGAAGTTTGTCAGGAGATTTGTCGAAAACTGAACCAATCGTCGTTACGAGAAGTCTCTTTTGAAATGTTACAATCGCTTCAAACTAAAATACCAGAATCCGATTATTATAAGGGTCTGTATGTGCTCGAAGAAAATGCAAGAGTTCTTCAATGTAAGAAGGCGCTCCAAGAGAATGATATTCAACGCGTAGGTGAATTACTGTTTGAATCGCATTCAGGATTGAGCCAAATGTACAACGTAAGTTGTACCGAGCTCGATTATCTAGTTGAGGAGGCGAAAAAATCAAAATATGTCATAGGAGCAAGAATGATGGGTGGCGGATTTGGCGGTTGCACCATTAATTTGGTAATAAAATCAAAAACTGAAGAATTTCAATCGTTAATTTCAAAAGTCTATAGTAATAAGTTTAATAGATCATGCAGTATATATAAGGTTAGACTTAGCGAGGGAACACGAGTTATTAAATAATAGCGTTATGGAATCATTTTTAGAAAACTTATCACACCGACGTTTTAATATTCTTACCGAGGAATGGGTCTTGGTATCTCCTCATCGTACAAAGCGTCCATGGCAAGGTAAACAAGAAGAACTATCCTTGTCGAAAAGGCCAGATTTTGATCCTAATTGTTATCTGTGTCCAGGTAATGAAAGGGCAAATGGTGCGGTAAATCCGAATTATGAAGACGTTTTTATATTTGAAAATGATTTTGCGGCATTGACCAATGCCAAGGAAAGTTATAAGATAAACGATGAACTTATAAAGGCTGAAACAGAAACAGGTATATGTAAAGTGGTTTGCTTTAGTCCAGATCATTCAAAGAGTTTGGCTGAAATGTCTAATAGAGATATTCAGAAGGTGGTACTGGCTTGGCAGTCTGAATATCGAGAATTGGGGGAGATAGATCATATTAATTATGTTCAGATCTTTGAGAATAAAGGTGAAATAATGGGTTGCAGTAATCCTCATCCTCATGGTCAGATTTGGAGTCAGAATTCCTTACCAAATGAGGTGGTTAAAAAGGATAGAAGTCAACAAAATTATTTCGCTAAAAACAGTAGATCCATATTGTCAGATTATTTGAAACAGGAACTAGAACTTAACGAGCGTATAATTTATACAAATGAAGCTTATGTGGCATTAGTACCGTTCTGGGCAATATGGCCTTATGAAGTGATGATCATTCCAAAAGTACATCAAACGAATATTCTTCAGATTAGTACTTCTGAATCGTTGTTATTTGCTGAAATGATTTCTGTCATCACAAAAGCTTACGACAAATTATTCAATTGTTCATTTCCATATTCTAGCGGAATACATCAAGCGCCAACTAATAAATTGAATAATGAGCATTGGCATTGGCATATGAGTTTTTACCCACCGCTATTAAGAAGTGCTACCGTTAAGAAGTTTATGGTAGGATATGAGATGTTTGCAAGTCCACAGCGCGATATCACTGCAGAATCTGCGGCTAAAATTTTAAGTACATTAATATAAAAAGGCTTCTCTATGAGAAGCCTTTTTAGCTCAAATAACACTTAACAATCAGAGCTTGACTAACTTAGTTGTCATAGTTTGGTTATTCTCATTTTCAACTTTCACTATATACATTCCAGTGTTAAGGCTGGAAATATCAAATGCGTCTGTTCTTGTAAAATCACCGCGATAAGCTTTCACCATTTTACCTGTTAGGTCATAAATTTCAACATTTGAAACATTTGTATTAACCTTAAATGATGTTCTAGTCGGATTTGGATAAACTGTAAAACTTGATAAGAATTGTTCATCAACACTCAATACATTTGAAGGTTGATTACCAAGGATTCTAAACTGTCCTGCAGGAATAGAAATAGAAGTTGTAGAATTATCAACAGTTGTATTTCCTGATGGATCCATAAGATCGTACCAAGTTGAGGTTACACCTCCTGGGAAATTCGTACTTACTGAACGCGTAATGACATCGAAATTGGCTAGGATGATCACGTTTCGTAATTCGTTAGTTGGAATATTGGTATCGAAAATGTCAATTCTTGGTGTAAAATCACCAGATGTCATGTTATAATCACCTTCGAAAACAGGTTCATCAGTTTTTAATTTATGAAGCTTAGCCCAATCTTCGTAAACTTGTCCTCTAACCGCATCAGTTAACCAATTGTTGGTCCATTGAGGTTGAGGTTTAGTATCTAATTTACAATCACCATTACCATCTCCATTACCAGGGAAATTTGTTGTTCCATTGGTACATGTAAATATCGAATTTTCCATACCGAGTTCCCCAAAATGCCATATCATTTTTGGTCCGGGAACCATAACGGATACTGCTGCAAGGGCTGACATTCTAGATAATGCTGTATTGAGATCTTGTACGTTATGGCCACCATTACTTGTGTTACCGAAGGCAAGATTCTTATACATTAAGCGCTCTTCGTCATGACTTTCAGGATACCCTACTAGTCTAGGACCATTAAATGACGCTCTGGATTTATGTCCTACACCATTGATGTTTTTATTTCCATTCTGACCCATGGTCAATTCGTTATACGGATCGGTCATTTTACCCCACATCATTATACCTTTACCTTCATTAAATCTGTAGTTAGCCCATTCTTTTTCTTCATTTTCGCTACCTAAATGCTCGAAAATCACATAATGGTCATTATCTAAAGACCAAGAATAGTCCGCGTATTCTCTTAATACATCAATACGATCTTGCTGATAACCATTGGTACAACTTTCATCGTTTGCACTACAGTTTTGAGTAAATCCTTTAGTTAGATCCCAACGGATGCCATCAATTTTAAATTCCTCAATCCAATGTTTTACAACACGTTTGGTGTAAGTTTTTGTAAAAGAATTTGAGTGGTCGTAATCAGAACCAACATTATAACTATGTAATGGTACTGTATTAAAGTAAGGGTTTTCAGAACTTGGTCCACCCCAACCATCGCCATCAGCATCATCCATCCACAATCGAACCATTGGGTTTCTTCCAAAGGCATGATTAATAGCTAAATCTAAGATGACTGCTATACCATTTTGATGGCAGAGATCTACGAATTCCTTGAACTTAGCCTCAGTACCGTAAAATTTATCTAATGCCATGTGGAATGAGGTATTATATCCCCAGCTTTCATTGCCTTCAAATTCCATGACTGGCATAAGTTGAATGGCATTTACATTTAGGTTTTTGAAATAATCGATACGATCAATAAGATCCTGATAATTTCTATCAGCATCAAAATCTCTGATCAACACTTCATATATAATAAGGTCTTCTTTCTTTGGCTTTTGAAAGTTGGTAACCTGCCAGTTGTATGGTGCCTGACCAGTTTGTAATACGGTAACTTCACGTTCTTGTCCTTCAGGATAAGTTGGTAAATTAGGATATGAATCTGAAGGTATAAATGGATCATCAAAAGGTGATAATACCAAAGTAGAATATGGATCTGCTGTCTTAACGAGCGCAGGTGAGGTAGGTAGTGGATTTTCATCTACAGCCCAATATTGATAAGTTTCAATTTGCCCTGGCGTAAGTCCTGTTAAAGTGATCCAAAATCTATTGTTTCTTGTAAAATCTCTTTTCATGGCGTAAGCACTGGTAGGTTGCCAGTTATTAAAACTTCCTGCCACGTACACAAAATCTTTATTTAGTGCATATAATACTAATGTAGCCGTTGTAGGATCGTTAGGATCATAGTTAATACCGTCTTCAAAATCTTGCGGCATTATTTCAAAAGCCGTGTTGTGATTTAGAAGTGCAGTAAATTGTTCAATTTTTTCATCAGCACCAATTGTTACTACCAATTCATAATTTTTATTGATGGTAACATTGTTGTCTGTATAGCTAAAGCTCGAAGTATTGTTTTGTGAAGCAATTGTAACACCGTTTGCTTTAAGTACATAACTTGCATTTCCACAAGTATTTTCAGCAACAATATCCACGGTATCACCCGAATCGATAAGAACAGTATTGCTGTTAGGAGAAGATCTGTTTATCTGAAAGTTGCTTTCTCCAACTTCAGCAAGCATATCTTGAGTTTTTTTGTCGCCAGAACCATCTTGAGCTTTTACCAAGAAACCAATTATACCGATGTTATTTCTGCTATAAAAAGTTGTTGGTACAAAACTGATACTATATTCATCGGTACCACCATTATAATTTAGCATATTGCTATTACTAGAATTTGTCCACGAACCATTGGTAGGACAATCTTGTATGTTTTCATCATTGGTATCAAAAGACCATGCCCACAAAAATAGCTGGTTATTATTAACACCCCAGGCAGCTTCGTCGATAGATGCACCATCGAAGGTGAGTGTTATAGATTCACCTTCTACGAATGTACATGGGTCAATTTCGTACGCCACTGTTTGTTGTTGAGCAAATGCTCCAAGTGACGCAAAAACAAAAAGAAGAGGTAAAAGTTTATTCATAACATATTTTTATAAAAAAGGCATGCCAAAAAATTAACATGCCTTTATTTTCATTTATTTCCTTTCTACAATAGAAAATTAGAATTGTAGAATTGAGAATTCTCCAGTATTGGTGTCTAACCATACTCTGGCTGGACCAGCAGCAGAAGGGATATTATCACCATCTTGGTCGATGATACCATCAGCACCACTATCACCATAGTTTAGTCCCCAATCATTGTTAGCTCTAAACTTAATTTCACCATCAAGAAGTGTAACTAAATCACCGTAGTAAACGCCTTCTTGGATTTCAGTAAGTGGGAAATCATTCCCAGCATTACCCCAATCGTTAAATCCTGATCCTACAACACCGAATACAGTTGCACTATCATCAATAGAGATTGTACCGTTTACAACGTCAAGAGTTAATAGGTAATGACCAGCAGAGACAGCGATATTATCACCATCTTGGTCAATAGTACCATCAGCACCAGTATCACCGTAGTTTAATCCCCAATCGTTATTGAAACGTATTTTCATTTCACCGTCCATTAAACGGATACCTTTTTTGAAAGTATTGGTTGTGTAGTCGTAGTAGAACTTACCATCAGGTCCAGCATTACCCCAATCGTTGAATGCAGATCCTACAACACCCCAAGAGTAATCCTCAATAACGTATGTAAGGTTAGCTAAATCAACAGTAATTCTGTAGTCACCTGCAGTTACAGCAATGTTAGCACCATCTAATTCTAGAGTTCCACCAGTACCTCCCCAGTTAGTTCCCCAGTCGTTGTTTAATCTAAATTTGATCTCACCGTCAACTAATGTTACATAAGCAACAAATACATCTGGTGTATCAGTAGAGTAGAAGAATCCATCAGCGTATGCACCCCAGTTGTTATAACCAGAACCTACAACACCTACTTCAGCGATAGTGATTCCACCACCACCTGTGCCAGTGTCTTCTAATAATTCTACATTAAGAACTAAAGCATCAGAAATAGCTTCTTGTCCGCCATCACCAACAAATGCTCTTAATCTTACAGAGATCGTTCCAACGTTTGGAGCTGGTGACTCTGGATCAGCATCTAAACCTGCTGCCATAGCAACATTCATCATTTGTCCAATAGTCATTGCTGCTTCATTCTCAATTGTAGTAGCTACTACTTCAGCATCAGAGAAATCACCTACAGCAGAACTTTGAAGCTCGTAAGTTACGTTTGTTGGTACACCAAAATCAGCATCTCCCCAGGTAAAACGCTCACCTAAGTTGCTTGATGTTAATGGCGATAATAAATAATTGTCTAAAGTTGAGTTGGTGAATACAAATCCAGCCGGGTCTTGAGTTGTGAAAACAACGTCATCTTCCATTTCACAACTGTTAAAGTTTAATAAGGCAAAGATGAAAAGGCCTATAATTGATAATTTTTTCATGTTTATTATTAATTAATTGTTGGATTAGTATCCAGGGTTTTGTTCTAAGTTAGTGTTTAAGCCTAAATCTGTTTCAGGAATAGGCATGATATCTCTGAATGATTCAGTAGTTGTACCTGGTTGTACACCACCTTTCCACTGCCAAACGCCGTTATCTGAGAATTGATTGAATCTGATAAGGTCAGTTCTTCTGTGTCCTTCCCAGTAAAGCTCTCTACCACGTTCGTCAAGAATAAAATCTAAGGTAATATCACCAGCTGAAATGTTTCCACTCGTATCACCATAGGCACGTTCTCTTAGCATATTGATATAAGTTGCTGCAGTATTGGTGTCACCACCAGCACCACGTGCTGCAATCTCTGCATACATTAAGTACGCATCAGCTAATCTAAACATTGGGAAATCGATATCAGTATGGTCACCAGAAGTATCAGAACCTTGGTTACCCTCTACGTCTACATTTCTGTATTTAAAGAGACCATAACCATCAGTAAACATACTTACTGTCATGATATCTTTATTTTGACCGTCTGTCCATATTAATGCTCTACCATCATCCGAATTTTCTTCACCAGGGAATAATTCAACGAAAGTAGGTGTCGTTCTTATACCGAACCAACCACCATTAATTCCGAAGAAAGAAGTAGCAACATCATTCATAGTACCACCAACAGGTGCATGCGTCATAAATGTCATACCACCAAAAGCTTGAGTTCTTAACCCATCAAATGGAATAGTAAAGATCACTTCAGACTCTGCTCCGTTAGTTGAGTTATCTGCTAAGAATGAATAGTAATATGGAATTGAAGTATCGATAGAATATCCTGAACCAATTACATTGTTTACATAAGTTAAGGCATCAGAATATCTTGCAGTACCTGTATAAACCTCAGCATTTAGATATAGTTTAGCTAAAAGCATCCATGCAGCAGCACGGTCAGCTCTACCATAGTATACAACTGGGTCAGCATTAGGTTCTGCCATTTCGTCAAGAATATCTAATAATTCAGATTCGATGTACGTGAATAAGTCTGCACGCTGAATTTGTGGTGGTAAAAATGCACCAATTGGATCGTCTTCAGTAACAAATGGAGGATTAGCAAATAAATCCATGGCATGCCAGTAAGACAATGATCTTAAGAATCTTGCTTCTGCACGATAGATCTGAATTTCAGCTCTTAAATCAGCATCAACACCTCTGCTATCTAATTTGTCGTTTGTAGTTTGTCTCAGGTACTCATTACATAAGGCCACCTGGTACATAATTCTACTGTACATTGTACGTATGAATTCGTTACCTGAGGTCCATACCTGATTATGTAAATCTTGGATAGTACCATCATTCCAACCGATAATAGCTTCATCGGTAGTAAGTTCCTGCATTTTCCAATATAATCTTAGATAATTGGAAAACCCTTCATCAAGTCCTGCTAAATCTGGTGAACCTGCTGGTCCTTCCTGTCCACTCAATGATATTCCGGCATATAATTTTGCAAGGAATTGCTCATAAGCAGCTGGATCTTCGAAAGCAGCATCACCAACAAGTCTCTCATCTTCTGGTTGTAGTTCTAAGCGGTTTTGGCAAGACTGCACCAATACCAAGCTTAGGAATGCAACGCATAGAAACACTGTCGTTCTTTTCATCATAGCTTTAAAATTTAAATATTTAGTTTTCATCGTTTTTTTAGAAAGTTAAGTTAAGTCCCAATACAATATCTCTAGTTCGAGGATATGGGCTATTTTCAATACCATTACTGATTTCTGGGTCTAAACCACTGTAGTCAGTAATCACAAATACATTAGTAGCTGTCAATGACGTTCTAAGAGTGATCTTATCAAAAGGAATTGTATATCCTAATGAAATGTTATCTAATCTTACAAAGTCAGCACGTTCTATATAGTAGTCTGAAAATAATTCCTGGCTACTAAAGTTTGTATCTAAGAAACTTGCATGCGCGTTTGCAATATAACCAGGCTGATTCGTAATAGAATTCAAGTTACCTGTGTCTGATGCATTGTTATTATAAACATGGTTACCGATAGAACCTCTAAAGGTAAAGTTCAGATCAAGATTCTTGTAGCTAAAGCTATTTGTAAATCCAAAGAATGCATCTGGCGTAGCCTTTTTATATGGCTGTCTGTCAGCTTCTGTAATTTGGTTATCTCCGTTAACATCTACATATGCACCTTGGATTGGATTTCCATCAGAATCATATACTTGTCTAAATACGAAGAATGTTGTAGGATCAAATCCAGGCTTAAATAACTGGATATTGTTACCAACACCACCTGAAATACCACCAACTTGTTGTTGGAAACCAGCAGCATCATTTAAACTTAATCTTGTTATTTCTTGCTCTTGGAAAGTAATATTGAAGTTAGAGTCCCAATTGAAATTATCGTTCTGAACAATAACTCCATTTAATGCGATTTCTAAACCTCTACTCGTTACAGAACCAATATTAGTTAACAATAAATCCGTAAGGTTAGCACCGGCAGGTACAGGTACAAATGATAATAAGTCATCTGTTTCTCTGTAGTATCCATCGATTGTACCAGTTAATCGGTTATTAAAGAATCCGAAATCAATACCAGCGTTATACTGTGTTGTTTCCTCCCATTTGATTTCACTATCAAATCCTTGTGGACGGATTGTTTGGATGAATCTTGGGTCTTCAGTACCTGGAACGAAACCAAACTGAATGTTTGCAGCATCGTTTCTAGATGGTGTATAAACACCTAAGAAACCATAGTTTTCACCAATTTCTTGCTGACCAGTAACACCCCATCCACCTCTAATCTTAAGATTTGAGAAGAATGAATCTTCCATCCATGATTCGTTCATTATTTTCCAACCAACAGATAAACCTGGGAAAGTACCCCAACGGTTATCTTCTGAGAATCTTGAAGAACCATCTGTTCTTATGATGGCAGAAATTAAATATTTATCAGCAATATCGAAGCTCGCTCTTGCAAAGTAAGACTCAAGTGCGTTTCTATTGATATTAGTGTCAGTTAAAGTGATATTTGATTGTCTATCAACAAATGACTGAATGTAGAATTCCTGGAAGGCATGACCTACCATAAGATCTACTTTAGTATTAATTGATTCAATATCTTTTTTATAGTTGAATGTGAAATCCAAGTTGGTGTTTCTATTCAAACCATTAGAAATTTCATTGGTATCAAATGCATCCGGGTTATTTGGATTAGCACGCTCAAAACGGAATCCACTGTTTTCAGCATAATCAATACCAGCATTAAGATTGAATTTTAATTCAGGTAAGAACCAGAATCTATAGTCAATATTAAAGTTAGATATAAATCTATCAATCGTTTGTCTACTCGTAAAGTTTTCGTTAGCAATACTCCAAAGTGGGTTAGCAGGTGCTAAAGGTGCACCAGCACCATATTGAGTAAATGCACCACTCGCATCGCGTATAGGTTGTGTTGGATCGAAACGGACAGCTCTACCAATAGAAGCACCATTTTCATAATCGAATTCATCACGAACCGCCTTTGCGATCAACGTTAACTTAAGGTCATTATCTAAGAAACGATGTTCAAAAGATGTATTTAAACCATTTCTTTCATATAAATCCTGAAGTGGACCTTCCTGAGAAGCATGGTTGAAATTAATTCTGAAATTGAAATTTTCATAACCCTTAGTAGCTGTAATATTGTGTATAGCACCTACACCAGTTGTGAAAAGTTCATCTTGCCAATCTGTATTAGCATCACCAAGAATAGCCGGGTCAACACCATTAGCTAAGGCGATTGTTCTATACTGATCTGCATTTAATACATCTACAGTATTCGCTACTCTTCTGGTAGAAACCTGTAAACCATACTCAAGTTTTAAAGGTTGATTAGCACGACCTTTCTTCGTTGTAATTAAAATTACACCGTTAGATGCTCTCGAACCGTAGATCGCAGTTGCAGATGCGTCTTTTAAAACGACGAAATCTTTAATGTCTTCTGGGTTGATTGCATTTAAAGCGTTACGGCTACCCTGAGCTCCACCTCTTTGGTCGATTGGTAAACCGTCAATTACAATAAGAGGTGCGTTAGAAGCGGATAACGAAGCTCCACCACGAATTCTAATCTCACCACCTTCACCTGCTGCACCACCACCTGGCGTAACACGTACACCGGCAGCTTTACCTGCAATAAGTTGTTGAGGGGCAACAATAGCACCTTTATTAAATTCTTCTGCACTTACTTGTTCAACCACCCCTGTGGCATCTTGTTTGGTTGTAGAACCATAACCGATAAGTACAACTTCGTCTAATTGCGCCGCATCTTCTACTAATGCAACATCGATTGTGGCTTGGCCACTATAGACTATTTCCTGGGTTCTATAACCCACATAAGAAACTACAATCGTTTCTCCTTGACTCACTTCTATGGTAAATTTACCATCAAAATCTGTTGATGCACCTCTAGAAGTTCCTTTAATCAGGATGTTAACTCCTGGTAAAGGCATAGCGTCTGCCTGATCTGTAACCGTACCTGAAACTTGTGTTTGAGCAAACATTGCTGCAGGTATCATAATTAAACAGATTAATACAGCATTTAAGAATGTTTTCATACAATAATTTTAAATTGATTGCTTTAGTTAATTGATCTATATTTTCACTTCTCGGGCTAAAACTATGTAAAAATTATGTTAAAATGTATGACGAAAATCACGAAAACGTTTTCGTGTTAAAAACTTTTTGGAGATTAATCATAGCGAATGAAAATTAGTAAAAATTTAAGAAATTGTCAATTTGCAGGTGTTAAAATTATGAAGTTAAAAATTTCGCAGCTTTTAAATTTGACTTATATTCGTCGAATCCTCTCTCTAATGTTAACTGAATATGAAGCGAAAAATAACCCTCAAACAAATTGCTAAAGAATTAGATGTTTCTATTTCTACAGTGTCAAAAGCCTTAAGAAATAGTCCTGAAATTAGTGATGATACCAAGCAAAAAGTTCAGGCTTTTGCTAAGCTCTACAATTACAGGCCAAATAATATTGCTTTAAGCCTGAAGAACAGAAAGACCAATACTATAGGTATTATAATACCAGAAATTGTACATCATTTCTTCTCAAAGGTTATTCGCGGTGTCGAATTAGTTGCGAATAACAGAGGTTATAATGTTATTATCGGATTATCGAATGAATCCTTCGCCAAGGAAGTCATAAATATGGAAATGCTTGCCAATGGTAGTATCGACGGTTTTATTCTATCCATTTCGAAAGAAACACAACAATTACAGGATTTTCACCACTTTAATGAGACCATGAGTCAAGGGATGCCCATTGTAATGTTCGATCGTGTAGTTTCTGAAATAAGTTGTGATAAAGTTATAGTAGATGATCTAAATGGCGCTAAGAATGCAGTTGAGAAATTAGTTCAAAATGGTTGTAAATCGATTGCTTTGATTACAACTAAAGATTATGTAAGTGTTGGAAAATTACGCACCCAGGGTTATCTCGAAGCGTTAGAGGAACACAAGATCAATCCCAAAGCTCAGTTGATTTTGAAGATAGATGACACCGTAGACTTCGAATCGAGACTAGATATGCTCGAAAAGGAGATCGAACAGTTATTTAAGTCAAATAAAGATATTGATGGTGTATTTGCTGTAAATGAGCTCTATGCGCTTTCAGCAATGAAGGTCGCTAGAAAATTGGGGCTAGATATACCCAATGATGTGCAAGTTATCGGATTTACGGATGGGGTACTCTCTAAGCATGCCACACCAAGCTTAACAACCGTAAGTCAACATGCTCAGCAAATGGGAGAAAGGGCAGCAGATCTTCTCATAGATAAGTTAGAACAAGAATATGAAACCGAAGAAGAAACCTTTCAAACTATTGTTATAGCTACAGATCTGGTAGAAAGAGAATCTACCAAATAGAAATTTAACATTGCCAATTTAAAATCTTTTATATCTTTACACCCGAAATCAAGACTTATATTTTCACTTCTTCACATAAGTTTTGATGAGCTAAGCTTATCAGAATAGTATTAATTAAATCGATATACTATTTCATGGAAAAGCGTAGATTAAGCTTTTGGGAAATCTGGAATTTGAGTTTCGGTTTCCTAGGGGTCCAAATGGGTTTTGCCCTTCAAAATGCTAACGCAAGTAGAATACTTCAAATCTTTGGTGCCGACGTTCACGAGCTATCGTGGTTTTGGATTGTTGCACCCTTAACAGGATTAATTGTTCAACCAATTATTGGTCATTACAGCGACAAAACCTGGACTAAATTAGGAAGACGACGACCATACTTTTTGGCAGGAGCCTTATTGGCGTCAGTTGGTTTAATCCTAATGCCAAATTCAGATATGTTTACAGCTTACATGCCTGCACTGTGGGTAGGAGCTGGTATGCTAATGATTATGGATGCATCGTTTAATGTTGCCATGGAGCCTTTTAGAGCTTTGGTTGCTGATGTACTTCCGTCAGATCAAAGAACATTAGGTTTCAGTGTACAAACAGTTTTAATCGGTATTGGTGCAGTAGTGGGATCGTGGTTACCTTATGTATTAGCCAATTGGTTTGGTGTTACTAATGAAGCTATGGCAGGAGAAGTTCCTTTGAACCTTCTGTTGTCCTTCTTTATTGGCGCTGGTGTTTTAATTGGTAGTATTTTAGTTACGGTCACTACAACAAAAGAATATTCGCCAGAGGAAATGGCTTTAATTCATGCAGCTGCTGGAGAAGAAGTTGTGGAAGAAGAGTCCTCAAGTTTGATGAATATATTCTCAGATTTTGCTAAAATGCCAGACACGATGCGACAACTAGCATGGGTACAATTCTTTTCTTGGTTTGGTCTTTTTGGGATGTGGGTTTTTGCCACACCTGCCATAGCCTCCCACATATATGGTCTCGATATTACCGATACGCATAGTAAAGGATTTCAGGATGCCGGTGATTGGGTAGGAATATTATTTGGAGTTTATAATGCAGTTTCAGCAGTGTATGCCTTTTTCTTACCAGCAATTGCAAAAAAGTTGGGGCGCAAAAAAACACATTCAATGTCACTCATTATTGGTGCAATAGGATTATTATCTCTTTATGTATTACCAGATAAGAATTGGCTAATTCTTTCTATGGTTGGTGTAGGTGTAGCCTGGGCAAGTATTCTTGCAATGCCATATGCAATTTTAGCTGGTTCTATACCAGCCAGAAAAATGGGTGTTTACATGGGGATTTTCAATTTTTTTATTGTCTTACCTCAAATATTGAATGCCCTTATCGGTGGACCAATGGTGAAGTACCTTTACAATGACAAACCGATCTTCGCATTGATGCTAAGTGGTGTTTCCTTTATTATTGCTGCACTATTAGTGTCTAGAGTAAAGGATGTTGATGATGAAGTAGTTGTTTCAGCAGTTAATTAATGAATATTAAATGACTAAAAAAGGCTTCATATTCGATCTGGATGGTGTTATTGTCGATACTGCTAAATACCACTACCTGGCGTGGAAGAAATTAGCAAATAGTTTAGATATTGATTTCACGGAGGAGGAAAACGAACAGCTTAAAGGTGTGAGTAGAGTTAAGTCCCTTGAAAAGATTTTGTCTTGGGGCAATAAAACAATTTCGGATGAGCAGTTTAAGGAATTAATGGCTGAAAAAAATCAGGATTATCTCAACCATATTTCAAAAATGGATGAAGATGAAATATTGCCAGATGTTCCCAGAGTTCTTAATCTTTTGAAAGAACAACATCAAGCCATCTCATTAGGTTCAGCAAGTAAAAATGCAAGAACAATTCTCGAACAGGTTGATCTTAAGGCTGCGTTCGACGCTATTGTAGATGGTAATGACGTTAGCAAAGCTAAACCAGACCCAGAGGTTTTTTTAATTGCAGCAGAACAACTTGGCGTAGTACCCGAACAATGCATTGTTTTTGAGGACTCTGTCGCGGGTGTTGAAGCTGCAAATGTCGCTAATATGATCTCAATTGGTATTGGCAGTGAAGATATTCTTGGCCATGCACAATATGTATTTAGAGATTTTACTGAAATCTCAGATGAGTTTATACAGTCATTAATCGATAATTAAATATTAGAAGCCATTAACTGGCCTTTAAATTAAACTATAAATGAATTTAGATTATATCATACCCACTGATTGGTCGATCTTAGAAGAAGGATTTGATCCAGATAATGTAAAAGCTTCTGAAAGCTTGTTCAGTCTTGGAAACGGTGCTATGGGGCAGCGTGCAAATTTCGAAGAAAAATATTCAGGACCTACGTTTCAAGGGAGTTATATCGCAGGGGTATATTACCCGGATAAAACTCGAGTAGGTTGGTGGAAAAATGGTTA
>JAAUYM010104782.1_pt1 | contig 15792 bp, 12 predicted proteins | sample 7278001 | NCBI WGS metagenome assembly JAAUYM01 (sample SAMN14350224, study PRJNA611818) | marine sediment metagenome | isolation source: surface marine sediment (1.8m) | place: French Polynesia: Moorea | collected 2018-08
CAGTTTTCTGACACGCAGGAGAAGTGAAATTAAGCGTCTTTTTTTACTAGTCTTCTTCCTCTCGTCTGCTTAGCGTCTCTCCCGCCTTCATCTCCGATTCCATCACCAGCTCGTCCTCCGTCGCTTCAGTGGCATCAACCTCTTCTCCCTCCTCCTCTTCCTCCTCCACCACCAGCCCAAGCTTCTCCGCCTCCTCCAGCAGGGTCAGCAGTTGCTTCCTCAACCGAAGCACCTTTGCCTTGGCCAGTTTGTTTTCCTGGACGATCTCCTTGGCCCTCTCGGCCGCCTCTTCCTGTGGCGACAGGTCCACTATCCAGCGAAGGTACTTGTTGTTCCACAGACTCTGGAATGATGGGAAAATGCTGCTTCTGGTTGATTTTTTTTTAATCTGCCTACCCAACCAACAACGGACTCTTAATAAACTTCTGACTGAGCTCCAATGCAGAAATTTTGTTGATAAGCAGTGACTGGTACAAATTGGCACCAACCGTGCAAAAGCGTGCACGTATGCAATGTGGCTATATTCCAACTGAGCTTCCATTTTGCATACCATCATTGGTGGTTGGTTAGCTGCACATGCTGCCTCTGCTGAAGTTACTGGTGCTACTAATTCTTTGTACTATTGTTTTTTTTTGTTGTTGTTGTTGCCAATAATGCTGTTGTTGATGTTGTCATTGTTGCCACTGTCGCCCTCACCAAGCTTATCGGCGCCACCGAAGGCCAGATGACCCCCCTGTTGGGCTCATAGAGGCAGTTGAGGTACCCCTCCAGGATGTCCGGGTGGTTGAGTCTAGACCAGAGGCTGGCGGTGCGCTCCTTCAGTCCGAGGCGGCGCCGCTCGAACTCGCAGTCGCACAGGAAGGTGCCAAATGGGGACGCGTAGGCGTGGTCGGACAGGGACACCAGGAAGCCCTCGGTGAACTCGAACGACCGGGGAAACTGGGTGTGGATCTTGGGAAAAAAACGACTGCTTTTATTTTATTTCTTTTTTAATGGTCGCGCTCTGAAGATAAGGACTGGCTAAATTACATATACGGTTGAAATGTGTAAAATTCTGTGTGTTGTATTTATTTAGAACATTTATTCTAAAAATTATAACTTATCTATAACATAAAAATTTGAGTAAAAGGTTTCCCATTCCTATATTCATAATACCCCTGCACTAGTATATGTAAAAGTACATAGGTAAAAGCCGAAGTTGAACCTGTCTGACGCAGTCGAGGAAGATGGTGAAGGTTGGTGAGTGGGCCCTGGACTTGGATGCCACGGAGTCGCTGAAGGGGCCCCGGGTGGTCCGGGACCAGAACGGGTGTCCAGCATGGACCCACTCCCGGTCGACCAGAGCCTCGAAGCCCCTGACGGTCCTGCAGTCCGGGTTGAGGATAACTTGCGCCAGCGCCGAGACACACAGGGTGATGTCCACCCCTTCAGACCCGTGGACGACCACGGAAGCCTTCTCCTGCGTTGAGGAGTGAGCAAAACTTTTCCAGATTTCTCACTTATTGAAACAAAAATTGTTCATTAGGCCAACTTCTCCAAGCTTCTGAAAAATTATCCCATGTAAGTGAGATTCCCACTTGGGCGGGTCTGACTGCAGCAGGGAAAAAAAAAAGTGCACCTTCTCTAGGACTTGCGCGATGAGGCACCCACAGTTGAGTATCTCCTTGATGTGTGTGAGCCAGCTGGAGATGGTGAGTCTGCTCAGCCACTTGTCGCTGGAGGCGCCGACATCCATGCAGGCCTCCATCAGCTTGGAGTAGGAGTCGAGCAAGAAGTAATACCTGAACGACAAAGTGTGTACTGCGCATAGGAACAGTATTTTAACCAAATCCTTTTCCCAACCTGTCAATGGACTTGTTTATCCTCTTCCACCTCGGGTAGAACTGTTCCTGCTCGTAGCCGCCTCCCTTTGCCTTCTCAGAATGTGAGGTGGCCTAAATGGCATAAGAGAAATGCAATTCCCTCACCGACCTCTACTTTTACTTTAGTACGTTCATCCACCTGCGTCCTGGTGTCAATGACGAATCCCCTCCTGTCCTTTCCCAGGACCACCGCCAGGATGCGCTCGTCCTCCCTGCAGCGACGCAGGTTGGGCCCGCACAGGGGCTGGCTGGCGCGCAAGATGGCCTTGCCCGTGGCGGGGTGCCTGTAACTGAGCACCGGGAACCTTCCGCCGTGCCTGAAGGCGGCGGAGGCCCTCAGCTGCTCGTCCGTGACGGCGGCCGGGACCACCACCGAGGGAGGATAGGAGCGGCAGACGGAGAAGTCCCTGTTGACGTGGGAGATCCTCCACTCCGGGTCGGACGCGGTCGCCGCGGCCGCCGAGCAGCGGTGCTGGAGCAGCAGCTTGGAGAACTCCTCCTCGGGAGAGAAGGAGGTCCACCCGTCCTCGAGGACCTTGAAGTCCGGGCGGTAGAAGAACGGGAAGCCTGTAAGCATGAAGAGGTCCGGTCAGTCTAGTTGTACTACTGCAGTAGAACACGGACAAGTGGATCACTTTGGGCCCTGGCAGACAGATCCACTGGAGGTTGTGACTCACTGATCAGTAGAAAGTGCAAAGACAGCTCCTAGTTATTACACACTTATTCACTTTTATACCCTAATATCCGTGTTCTACTGTGCGTCCACGTTTTGTCCCCCCTTACTCCTCGCCACGTCGTCCATCGCGGCCAGCTTCTCCAACGAGTCCGCCACGTCCGTCATCTCCTCCGAGCGGTTGAACTCCACCGACACCACCCGGAGATCCTTGCAGCGGATGTGCAGGGTGGTGCAGGAGGAGGAGGAGGAGGAGGCGACGGACGAGGAGGCGGCGGAAGCGGAGTCGTCGTTGCTGCTGCATCCGCCGCCGCCGCTGCCGCTGTTGCTGCTGTTGGCATTGTTGTTGTTGTTGTTGCTATTGCTGCTGCTGCTTCCGCCGCCAGAGGAGAAGAAGTTGGAGCGGCGGTCGACGCTGTCGATGTTTCGGTGCAAAATCTGAGAAAGGTGCATACTGTATGTACGTTTTTAAATTCTTGCTCTCGAGGAGCCATGCAAAAGCATAACGGCACAGAGTTAAAGTTAATTGTAGCTTTGCAACACAATAGTAGTACTGTACTAGTAGTACATTATAAAAAATTCCCGGGTCGTTAATCACCCTAAGAGCAAGGCCAACCTTTTGTCGTGTGTGTACTTACAAAGTCGATAAAGCCAACTTTTCGCTCGCATAATTCATGATTGCAAAGAGAGAAGGGAAGGAAAGGAAAGGGGACCCTTGGAGCTCGGAAAAAGCTTTCCTACACCGCACCCACCCCCGGCCATATACCTACGTACATCAACCTTAGGCTTTCTAACTAATCTGAAAAAGTGCCTGCTTTGTTTCTTTCCCTTCCAGGCCCCACTCCCCCTTCCCCCCCCCCCTTCGCCACGCCAACCGCAAGTAATGTTTTGGCGACTGTCCAACAATGCATTAGCGATATTAGGCGAATTTAGAGCAAACACTTAGAGCGAAGCAGGAAAGCAAGAAAGGCGTGGGTGGGTCGGTGGCGGATGGATCTGGCAGTTGTGGGCGCACCACTCTTCGTCACCGTCAGAGCAGGGCGCAGGGAAAGTGGAAGGAGGAAGGGGGACCCACGAGAAGCAATGGGGTAAGCAAGCAAGCCAAGAAGTCAAGCAAGCAGAGGGGGCGGAAATGTCGAGTCACACAAAAGGGACATGATTTGTGTCCGCCTCTGTGCTGGTGGTGCTGTGTCGGCATGCCGCACTTTGAACTGAAGAACTTACCATTTGTAGTGGGGGAAAAAAAACCACATTGCTTTCCAATAATTGTACTGATGGTGCCAGTTGTAAGTGTAATACAGTAGTAGATCACCATATACCGTAGTATAATTGAAATTTGGCTATAGAACGGAGCTTACTACGTCTATGTTGCTATGCTACTAATGTTCCACTGGCCCACCCACCATGATCTCCTCTCCTCCCGCCCCGCCTCTCGGTCCGACTCCGTCGAGCATCACATGATGCGCCGACAGCCTCAGCCTCATCTCCCTCCAGCGGCGGGAACGAGGGGAGGACCGGACCCGGACGCGCGGGACCAGGGACACCCGGATCAGGTCGTCGAACGAGTCCATCGGGGAGGGCGGGGGCACCGGGGGGCGGATCTACTGAAGCGAAGCCACCACCATATGGCGCAGTCGTGACGCAACGCAGAGGAGGGTGGCGGAGGGTGAAAGTTGAGGATGAAGTTTCCCTCCTTGCCTGATGGACAAGGAGGATCGATCAAGGTCTTGGAAGTTCACGGTGCCCCTGACCACCACCACCACCAACGCACGAGAAGAAGCAACAGTTCGCCACGTCCGCTGGCTGGCACCAACTTTCTCACACGATTTTGACGCAAAGGATCTTTTTTTTTTTCCGTCTGGGTTCTCGTCTTCTTGTGCGCAGGCGCCAGATGGCGCTTTATTTTGGGGGGGGGGGAAGAGAATCCTTCCTCGTACTCCTTTGAATTACTCCTTGGTACTACACCCTTTCTCGGTCGTCAAAGAGGCTACAGTTACCCAGTCGGAGCATCCTGGCCACCTTTGGACAGTACGTACTTTAGAATTCATCGTCCCCTTTTTTTACTGCCTAGTTTCTTGTCCCGTGCAGTGTCCACACCTTCGAGTTGTCTGTGACATCGTCCTTCCTTCCTCCCTTCCTTCCTCCTCCTCCTCCCCTTCCTCCCTCGCGTCAAATAAATGAAGTTGCTGCCAGGCTCGGCGACTTTACAAAGTTTCCTATCCATTTATTGGGAAAAAAAACGAAACTTAAACTAAACCAACAACGTGACATAATACTCGGGTCAAAATTACATTAGGTAAAATGTCCAAGTGTGTCTTGCTTAGAAAAGACCCAAAGACATTTCAATGGGGCGCCAAATTGTGTTGTTGGGCGCTTTTCGGGACCGTGTGTCCCATACTTTTTTCCCACTCTGGCCGCAAATCTGGTGTAAAAGTGGCATGGGAGAAAAGCGGAGTTGGAGGTCTCGCTCCGTCGGCGCCAATTGGACCTCCAAGAAGGCCAACAAGGAGGTTGGGGGCCTCGACAAGGCTTCTCAGGGCATCTTTCGCATCATTTCTCGTGTCGGGAAGGTGAGGGATAGAGAGAGTTTTGCACAGCTGGCGGGGACTGCGGAGGAGGAGGAGGGGTGAACCTCCTGGGAGATTAATGCCATCAATTCATCCATCGCCATCATGAGTGCTGCTCCGATCCTGTTGTGTAGCATACTAGACGTAGTACAAACAGGGAAATGGAGCTTCCCGTGTCGACGCAGCTATTTGGAAGCGTAATTTTTTCTAAAAAAAAATGTCAAGGATGTAACCGCAGCTTGATGGTCTATCCAAGGTCATGTGGCAGTATTACTGTACGGTATTACTGTAAGTTGCAGATTGCACTGAAGCATGATATTCTTTTCTGTGGGGCGGGATGAAGCATCCGAAAGTGTCATTTTTTACCCTGACAGATTCCCGTGAGATGCACACTTGTACAACAAAGATCTGGCATGAGGGCCCTAAAGATCAGCGCTGTTGTTGAACAGTTAGCGATCCCCTCCATCATTAAATCGTCAGAGGTAGTACAGTAGACTACCTGCCATGTTTAACTACGTACATTCTAGCATGGTGACCTGCTGTCGCGCAGTTTACTTAGCGATCCCCTCCATCATTAAATCGTCAGAGGTAGTACTGTAGACTACCTGCCATGTTAAACTACATTCTAGCATGGCGACCTGCCGTCGCGCAGTTTACTTATATTGTGTGCTAGGGTAAACCAGCAAGAAGTAGAACGAAAAAGGCAAGTATGAAAGAAAGATGTGATTTTTTAAAGATGCTCTTTTGGCCACCCCCTCAACTCTTTTTGAAGATGACACCTATGTAGAGATGGAAAAACCAGCACTAAAAGCCCTGAAACAGCTGAAACAGACTTATATAGGAAGTATGTTCAACAATTTTTTTAATGTTTTTTACCTCGTCAGGTGAAAGACACATTCAAAAAGCTTGGTTATTACTTCACCAGAAGTATCAAGAGCGTACAAAAACAAAAACTAAGGTCACCTAATGTACTATATGACCCAACCACCAAGTGAGTGTTAATAAAGCTTCCATTTTTTTTCTCCGATAAACCTCCGATTCCATATTTTCCGAGATTTGTACATGAATGGCACCTTTTCCCACCGAAATTTTAAAATCTTATTTACTTCATTAACAAAATTTTGGAACCCCAGGGTTCTGAGATTTTTGTTCCGAAATTTTTAGTAATAAGTAAATAAAAAAAAGTTCAAAATTGGTGGGAAAAGGTGCCATTCATGTACTAATCTCGGAGGCTCCTCAACAGATCCGAAATTGTTCCGAACCCTTGGTGGTTGGGTAGAACAGAACTGGGCCTTGCACCCATCAAATGTAACTGCCAATGACTGCTTCTCGCTTGTTTCAGGTGAAACAAGGTTTCCAAGATTCATGCTAACTTTCATGAATTAAAGTGACAATTGAAGGGTCTTTACACACACTCTCAAAAATGGTCTGTATTAAGAATTGAAAAAGTGAGGAAAGAGATGTCAAAAATGCATTGCACTTTTGGATGTTGGTATACTAATGTATTCGTAGTGAGGCGACTGTTCAGCGTAGATTTTTCTAAACCATGTTATGTGTAGATAAAAAAATGTTATCCTATCTACACCTATCACACCGTAAGCAGAGATTGGATGTCTCTTGGATAGATTTTAATGTCTGTTTTACATAGATTTTTGTACAAACATCATATTTTCTTTCTATCTAGTATGACGGGAAATCTACGTACACAGAACAGACATTGTAAAATGAACGCACAACAGCTTCTCCCCCCTCGTAGTAGGTACTGTAATATAATGTTCAGTGTAGAAAGTCGGAACACCTTTGAGGCAGTGTTCACGCACAACTGAGTAATAAAATGACACATCCTGTGTCATAATAGTGTGTGTGGGGTGGGGGAAGATTAACTGTACTGTTAACACGCGACAACGTGTTTCGAACAAAAGTGGGACCCCCACCCCCCACCACTCTCGATATAAACAGGTTGCCAAGCGAAGCAGCGACGAAGGAGGTCTCCATGGCGACCTTGAACAGTAGGCGCGGGTCGACCAAGTGGGGCTCGCGAGGTGTGCGAAATTAGCCACTTAGTATAGAGGGGCCACATCAACCGAATATTTGAGGTCTTTCTTTGTCCTGTACTAGTAACTTTGTTTTTGGTTAAGTGGCAGTCCTACCGTTCCCACTTGAGCGGGTTCCGCCATACCATGTGTGTGTGTGTGTTTTCCAGTGATCCCCGCCTGGTGGACCACCATGGATGCCGCTGCCACCGCGGGGAAGCCCTCTGACGAGATCGAGGAGGGCGGCTTGGCGTCGTCGCCGGCCAAGGAGGAGGTCCAGGGATACAGGCCCAAGACGGAAGAAGGTGAGGAAAGCAAACTTTTTTGGGGGGGGATGGAGTTAATGCGTCCACAGATGTGCTACAAAAAAATACATAAAAATGTATCCTAAGCAAAGCGATCCCCTGGCAAGGTGTCATACCACACAGTGAAGAAATTACCCCGCACCTCTACTTGGGAGGCCCTCCAGTTCAAAAATGTGTATAGTAGTATACTTGTTTAATAACAGATTGGTGCTTTCAAGGCTTTTCAAATTTAATGGGCGTAATAGCAGGGCGAGAGAGGCGAGATAAAATATTGAATTTTTCATTTCGCTGTTTGTTCCCCCCACCACCACCAAAAAAATACCAAAAAAAAAACATAAAGTGCCACCATAAATCGATTCCTGTACGTACTACGGTAGTATGTCCAGGTGGAGGGTGCAGGGGTGCGTCTGCTGGAAAGACTCTTTCCTTTCGGAAAGTTAGTAATGGCAGCAGGTAGCGCCGCAGTTCTTTCTCCTTCCCACCTCACTCCCTCGGAGGCGGGCACAAACTTTGTGGTGTGTCGCCCTGTCCCCGCATTGGCCAATTGCGCAAAGTCAACGATCTCCCCCTCCTCCCTACACCGAGCTCGCTCGCTCGCATTACGCAGCACACAACCACCAGCTCTTATTGATCGCTCTCTCCCTCCCTTACCCTCCCCCTCTCCCCCCCCCCCTCGCCACCAGGACATGCGTCTGTCCATTACTACGTATACTACATACAGTACAGTACATGCCGAAAGACTTCCTTTGTTCACCACCTGCTTCCCCCCGCCCCCTCCTCTTGTGTGTGCTTTGCAGCCCAGCTGGCGGACGAGCTTGAAGCGGAACCACAGGAGGAGAAGCAGGAGAAGGAGGGGGACGACGGACGGGACAAGGAAGGAGAAACTCCGGATGATCGGGGAGCCGCAGTCGCCACAGAGAAACAGAAATCGTCGTCATCTTCATCATCATCATCGTCTTCGTCGGTGCCTTCCACCCAGTCCGAGTCGAATCATCCGTCCAGAGCAGCCGCGACGGCCTCAGAAACGACAACTGTGATGGACGTGGAGGAAGAGGGCGCCGCCGGAACTGAGGAGACTGAGCTGCACGGTGGCGGCGGCGGCGGCGGCGGCGGCGGCGGCGGCGGCGGCGGCGGCGGCGGCGATAGTAGCGTCTCACTGAGGAGGACCAGATCCAGCACTGCGGCCGGCGGCGGCGGCGACGAACAGTTAGGGTGAGTGAGTTAGTTGACATTTAAATATTTTAAAAGTTTTTTCTTGTTCCGTTTGCGGGAAGAACTTTCTAGCGGGGTTTGAAAAAAAAAAAAAAAAAGAAAAGAATAGAAAATTCGGAACTGAGAGCCGCTTTTGACATTTCACTTTGCATTTAAATTTTAAAGTTCATCGACTACCTTTAAGAAGGTTGCAAGCCGATAGGATCCTCCCGGTAAATTAAGTTCTGTTCTACTATTGTTGAACGTATGTGTACGTATGGTATGTTTCAGTAAGTTCGTATGATTCAGTGAATTAAGTTAACACAAGAATAGCCGCAAATGTGTACCTGTCTAAAAACGACCAACTTGTGCCGGAAACTGCTTGTACTGTACACAACGTTATGTTAGAAATGGTAGCACCTCAAAAAATGTCCCTAATGGTCTAAATTAACTGAGTTATACGTATCATATGACGCCAATAGTCTCAAAACCAGAATTGCTGCAAGGTTCCTTGGTACACCACATTTTTCAGCCATCCCTTTAGGTGCATTGATGTAGAGGTTTGGCTGGTCCCAACTCTGCAACAAGTTACATAAAGCTGTCCACGTAAAAAGCCTTATCAGTTAAGTTATTGGTGGGCAGAGATTTGTAAATCTCTTGTGGCATTGCACTGTAAGTAAGTTTTATTGTTGTTTTACCATCTCCTACGACACAACTGTACATAATGATTTTTTAAATCTTTCTTTTCTCCCTGGGACCTTGGCAAGGTTTCAGAAAAATATAGCATGTTGCATTTAAATTGCAATTCCAATTGCTCTCCTCTCTTTTGTAAATGAGGCAGCACGTAAAAGAACCTTTTATATCTGATTGAGGTTCCTTTTTGATACCTGTGTACGTAATTGAGGTTCTCTTCCTCTCTGCTCTCACTTTATTGCCTCTGCCCGATATGTGCAAAGGGAATTAACAGTCGCCCATGTCTAGATGGAGAAAGGACCCTTTCCTTCCCCCCCCCTCCCCAAGGCTGCTTTGTTAGTGTGGCTAGACCAACAACAGTTGTGTGTGCAGAGACATATGTCAAGCACGCATGTGTACGTATTGTATGTACGTACATACTAGTACTGGTCCCACAGATGTGATTTTGGTCGCAACTTTGTCACAAGGCATGTCTACGTAGTAGTGCCTAGAAGGCAGCAAAAAAAAAACCAATCAAGTGGATTTTCCCAACCCAACCATCCTGTAAGAAGAAGTCAAATATCGAACAGAGTGCGATTAGCCATCTCCTGGAAAAAAGCACTTATGGTAGTACACTGCCATAAACCATACTGTTTTATGCATGAAGACATACTCCTTCCTTGTCTCGTTGGCACATACCTGACAGATTTCAAGCACATAGATACAGTAAGCACTTTAAAACAACCACCTTTTTTCTCTCATACATTAAACACACAACTGCTATTCACGTGAGGAGAAAAAAAGTAAAGTTCACACCTATGGCAGCGCAAAAAGTCAAAATAGGAATATAAGCCTAGGTTCTACTAGCTTAACTACAGTAGACCAAGAACGTTAGGAATTTTGCGTGACGGCTGCCTGGTTGGGTAGACGTGCGGTGGTACAGAGGAAACCTTTTCTCTTTGCGTCGGCTGCAGAAATTTGCTTCTACTACAGTGCAGTGTATATCTTGCACGTACAGTGAAATCGCCTTCGTCGCCTCCTCCTCCTCCTCCTCCTGCTCCTCCACACCTCAGTCAACGTGGAAACTGTTGTTACCCCACTCTTCTTCTCTCCTCTCTCTTTCTCCCATCTTCCTTCCTCCCCCTGTTTCCCCCACTTCTCCCCTCCCACATGCATTGTTGGCGCTAGTTCTGCTTGGGTTGCTTGACTGGCTCCTACATCACGTACGTAGTAGGCGAACCTCTGTTGTGCTGGTGGTAATGGAGCAGCTAAAGATTGCACGTACCTCAAGCAGATTGCATCTGAGCTGGGATAAGGCTTTCGAAGGTAGAAAGAAAGAGACTTCTTAAAATCAGTAGTGCAAGGAATAGGAGGAGAGAGAGAGAGAATAGTTACCACTCTGTGTACTCCTCTCTGAAGAGCGTTTGAAGGCCGCAGCCAGCAAGCAAGCAAGCAAGCAAGCAAGCAAGCAGCCTTCTCTTCCTCCCCTCTCTCTTGTCTTTCTCTCTTCTGTCGTTGGTTGTGACCACCACAGACTGGGAGAGACCTTGTGGCAGAACAGCCTCAGAATCCGAAGAAAGTCGTGATGGAGGCGCCTGCCAGAAGTTTGCCAGAGTCAGAGTCTCTTGCCGCAGCTGTCCCCACCGCCCAAAGGGCTTCCAACCTGGAGGTCCTGCTGCCCAGAGTCACGATTGTCCTCAGAAGGTGCGACCGAGTCAAGAATCCTGCTAGTTCGCCTGATCCACCAGACAAGGCTGAATACGAAAGGTACCACAGTACTTGTACTAGTACAAGAAGCACGATACAGTTCTAAACCTCTTCTACTGATGTCATGGCATGAAGGCATGAAAAGCAAAAAAAAAAGCATTTTTGTCAATATTGTACTGTAGTAATATCTGGGAGTTGGTTGATTGTTCATCATTTGGACCTACTCACTGGTCCTAATCCTTTTCCCATCATGGAGAGCTAGACAAAGAAGCTGGAAACATCAGTCAACTAGGCAATGCTAGGCACAAGTTCAACTTGCAGTTTAAATCCAGCTCACCTATTTTATATCTGGATACTCCGTTGTGGGGGAAATGAAGGGGGGGAGAGATTACGAGCAGGGTTCGACATTTTATGCACTTTTTTTGCAACAAAAGATACCATACTTATGCACATGATTTTGGCATTTTATATACTGAAAATGACAAAATGTGCAAAAACAAGCATTCAAAATGAGGGGAAAAAACTAACTTTTAAAGCTTTTTGTTGCATTCTTATTATGAGAAAATCAGAAAAATAATCACTTTCTTCTCTCAAAAAGTTGCAGCCTTTCTTTAATCGTGATAATAAATGCAATTCCTGCAAGAAAGTCGACCCTAATATGCGTTACGAAAGGTATATGGTCCTATCAGGGCCTTGGAGGGAGGACACCGGTTGCTTCTCCCATTTCTCCATGGTGGGAATGGGCTTGGTAGCCTGGTATTCCGGGTTAAAAAAATCCGCGAGTAGGTCCGGATGTCTTACACAAACAAACTTTTACATTGACAAAAAATATCAAATTAAGCATCAGGCATCCTCGCAATCCCTGGGGGCCGACACTTGCATCATTGACACAAGATGCATTTTGTGTGTGTGGTGTATGTACTATACCAACGGGGGCTCAGCCGGGAGAATTGATGCATGCGTCCATTAAATTTTCACACTGAAACGTTTAGGTAGCAAATTCGATCGTTGCAAAGGTGAAAGCAAGAAAATAGTTGCCCGTCTCCATGAAAAAGTTATCAAAACTTAGTCGCAATTTGCACACTGGTAACTCAGGGAATTCTCTGGAAGGGAACCGAAGAAAAGCAGTGAAATGTAAATTCTGTGATGCTGTAAATTCTGCTGAGTGACATATTTAAAAGGTATTAATATCTGAGTAAGAGTGTCAGAGCTAGAAGATTTTACTACAGTCATTGAAGTAAATCTGAGAAGTATTAGTGTGGCTTTGTACCTACGTACCTACGTACAGTACGTAAGATTTTTCAAGATATTTTAAAACTTGTGCATTCTAGTAGATACTTAAAGTGTAAATAAATTTGCATCAAATGTATGACTCTTAATTTGATATTGAGTAAAACTTTTCTTTAGAATGTGTCCTTTAAGCTAGAGGCATGCAAAAGCAGGCCAACTTTTTGTTTTCTTTCCAGGTCCGAGACTTTCGTGGTTAACCGCATTGTAAGGCTCGTTTCTGCTCTTGCAGGAAAGCCCCACCAACCTCCTCCTCCTCCTCCGGCAGCAGCCACAACGGGAAGCGTTCGTCCGGGCGCCTCCGCGACCCCGAGTTCGCGGCCAAGCACAAGGCCTTCCTGCAGAAGGTCACGGTGGCGGAGAACGGGTCCATGGAGTCTTACCTGCGACAGGAGTCGTCGACGTCGGCGGCATCGGCGGCGTCGAACATGGAAGCGTCTGGAGCCGTGGCCGCGGACGCGGCCGCGGCCGCGGCCACGGCCACGGCCACAGCCGGACAGAAGAGACCGGCCAGTTCGCCCATGATGGTGGTCGAATCCCCGGAACTGGAGTCGGCCGCGGCCAAGAAGAGGAAGAACTCCAGGACCAGTTTGTCGGGACAGGTAATTATTAGTATATTCTAAAGTGCGGACTGTCCTTTCCCCCCTTGAATATGTAAACATGTAAAAAGCTCCCTGCTCTTTTTTTTCCAGGATGCTTCCAATGACTGCTACTGTTGGATCTGCCACAAAGAAGGGGAAGTGATCTGCTGTGAGACGTGTCCGCGTGTCTTCCACCTCAGGTGCATTCAGCTGGAGAGTGCCCCCACTGAGGACTGGGTCTGCCCAGAGTGCGTGCTCATCATGACAGCAGAGAATATGGACACTAGGTAATTACATTCATCGTGTGTACGAAGTAGTATTATAAGTTTCAAAATATTTTTTTCAAAATGCGAAATCCTTTACTGCATTGACTAAATAATATTAAAAAAACTATGTTTTTAGTTTTTGGAATTTGGGAATTCCCACGCGTGAAAAATTCATGTTTGATTGGGAAAGTAAATGTATTCAGAGGCCGGTTCTTTAAAAGAAAAGTTGATAAGGACTCATTATAGTTGGAAAATCTTTGCATTTGATACTTGCAGAAATTATTAAAATAAGCCAGAATTAAATTAGAAAAGTGCAGGAACTTTATTTTTAAATAACATTCTTTAATGGACATGCTGTGTTGCCGAGAAGTTATTACGTTTTTTTTTTTTCATTTTCCCCCTTTTTTTTAAGATCCCGTGCCATGCGTCTTCTGAACGTGGACCAGCTGTGCACTCACCTCCGAAACGGCCTGTCGCACATGAGGTCCGTTTCCGGGGTGGAGCCATTCCTGCGCCCGGTGGACCACAATGACTTTCCGGCCTACAAGGACTACGTCTCCTTCCCGATGGACCTCCAGACCATGGAGCGGAACATCAAGAAGAAGCACTATGGTTCCACTGAGGCCTTCTTGGCCGACACCAAGTGGATCTTGCACAACTGCATCATCTTCAACACCACGGCATCCAAGCTCACCAGCGTGGCGAAAACGCTGGTGAAGGTCTGCAAGCACGAGATGCAGGTAAACAGAAAGTGTTGCGATTTGTGAGACTGTGTAACTTTCTCTAGACATCATTTCTTATTTACTTACAATCTTAGTCGGTGTTTCACAGGGTGTCTATCAAAAACAAAATTTATTTTTTTCTCCTACCAAACATTTTTTTTGTCAACGTGACTTTATCAAAAATGCTATTTTGACATCTTTGCACTTCAAAAGGTCAATTATTTTGCTACAGGTATATATGTACTCTTAAGGACACCAAAAAAGCAAAATAAGGTTTACAGATTTTTTTTAATGGACATGCAGTAGTACAGTAGTTCCCCTAATGGCTAATTTTCTTTCCCTACATATTTGCTTATTTCAGGAAATCGAAAATTGCCCTGATTGCTACACAAATGCTCACACTCGCAAAGATGCCTGGTTCGTTGCTGCCTGTCGGATCCCCCACCTGCTGGTGTGGGCAAAGCTCAAGGGATTTCCCTTCTGGCCAGGTAAATGAGTTTGTCAGTTACCGGTACATACTGTACAGTACAAAAAAAAAAGAAGAGTGCGTAAAAGTCAACTTCCCTCCTCTTTCCCACCAGGAAAAGTGATGCGAGCAAACAGCGAGGAGAACGTGGTCGACGTGAGGTTCTTTGGGGCGCATGACCGTGCATGGATCCCGCTCAAGGATGTCTACCTCTACTCTGAGGAGGCCCCGGCTGGGGCCAAAAACGCCAAGAGGAAGGGCAACCTGGAAGGCTGCATGGAGGAGGTCGACCTCTACGTCAAGGCCATCGAGGACCGCCACGGGAAATTTGAGCACGCAATGCCCAGGACGCCTTTTGATCCCAAGAGGGAGGAGGAGCAGATCAGGCTGGTGTACCCCAGGTGCGTATTGCCCTTTGAGCTGGGCACTAGCAGGAGGAGGACGCGAGCCTACAGCTTCTCCGGCAGCGAGCGTAGCCATACCGGCACTCCCACGCCCAGCGAGGTCGGGGAGGACGGCAGCGCAGGCGCGGAAGATCTTTCCCCCTCTGACGCCAGGATCGATCGGGAGAAGAGCGGCGGGACGACGGAGACGGCCGCGGGGGAGGGCGAGCCCATGGAAGTGGACAAGGCGCCGGAGGAAGAGGCGACCAAACCGCCAGTGCTCAAGTCCGCGTCGGCGAAGGAGAGCGACCGGACGGCCATCAGCCCGCCCTGCGAGGTCTCCAGCACCACCACCACCTCGACGTCGCAGAAGGTGGAGGCCGCGCCACAGAAGGAGGTGGCGGCGGCGGCGGCGACAGCGGCGGCGACCCCGCGGGACAAGGGCGAGACGAAGGAAGGCTCCAAGTCCAAAGTTGCTGTGATCGCGGAGACGTCCGAGGCTGTTGAGATTGAAGGCGAGATGGAGGACGAGGATCCTCCGGTAGTGGAAGAGGTGGAGGAGATCGACGACGTCGAGCCGGAGGCAGCTGCGGCCGAAAAGACGTCGCCCAAGGCTGGGGGCGAGAACGGAGAGGACGGAGCAGGGAAGGCCGAAGACAGCGGTGGTGGCGGCGGCGGCGGCAGCAGCAGCAGCAGCAGCAGCGGCGGCGGCGGCGGCGGCAGCAGCGGCAGCAGCAGCAATGCCAAGGGAACGTCGAAGGAGGGTGACAGGCCGACCAAGAAGGACTCTATCGGTACGGGAGGGAGCGGGGAGGAAGAGGAGATCGACGACGTGGAGCCGGACGTCGAGGAGATACCGCAGGACGACCCCGCCGCCGCCACAGCCGTGAGCGCGGCGGTCGACACCTCTCGCCTGAAGGCCGCCGGCGTCAGCGTGACGATGGTGGAGAAGCGAAAGGTGGTCAACGTGACCTCCAAGGAGGTGGTGGACGACAGCCAACAGCCGAAGGAGAAGGAGAAGCCCGCCGGAGAAAAGGAAGGAGGAGGAGGAGGAGGAGGAGGAGGAGGAGGAGGAGG
>JAAUYM010141695.1_pt1 | contig 15791 bp, 17 predicted proteins | sample 7278001 | NCBI WGS metagenome assembly JAAUYM01 (sample SAMN14350224, study PRJNA611818) | marine sediment metagenome | isolation source: surface marine sediment (1.8m) | place: French Polynesia: Moorea | collected 2018-08
CTCCGCATCCGCCCGTCGTCGCCTGCCAAAGTGTGGAAGGGGGAGGAAGGAGGGAAGGACGGGGAGGAGAGGATCTGGGACGGGTCGAATTTGCGCCCTTGGACGAAACGGGGTCGTTCCTACTACCGACTTGGCCACCCCCACTTTTGTCTCTCCCCTGCCTGAGGTGGAGCCTCATCTCCGCCTCGTTGCACTCCGCCCTGTTGAGCCAGAGAAAGTCCCTCCTGAGCGCCTCCCGGACGAGGTCGCCCCCATCCTCAGCAGCAACAGCAGAAGCGCTTGCGGAGGCTCTTATCCGAAAATTTTCCTCCTCGTTGGCCTTCTCCATGAGCGCCTCCACCTTCCTCTCGGTGCGGTCCTTGTCGGCCTTGTCCAGGATGACCGCCTCGTCCCTGGCCTCCTCCGCCGCCCTCGCCGACGTCTCGCTCAGCTTCTTGGACCGCCTCCTCTTCGTCGTCGTGCTCTCTGGGGAGTCGCTCTTCTTCTTTTTCTTCATCAGTTCTGGGTCCTCTGGAGGGCAGGAGGTGATCAGGTCGGGCATGACGGCGCTCGCCGTGTTGCTGCTGTCGACGTCGAAGACCTGAGCCGCGATGGACTTTTCCTTGGACTCGGCGACGGTGGAGGCGGGGGAAGCGGCCTTCTCCATGACGGTTTTCTCTGGAGAAGAAGACTCCGGCTGCTGCTCCACTCCGACATCAACTGAAGCTGCATCCATTCCCTCCTTCTCCTCCTCTGCCTTTCCGTCAGCATCCTTCTCCCGACTGTGAGACCTGGACTTCTCCTGCTTGTACTTGCTTGCAATTTGCACTTTCTCTACGACTTTTTTCTCCTCCTGCTCCTCTTTCTTCTCCTCATCCAGGGCCTCGTTGGTCCCTTGCTCCTCCGCCTCGCCTGACTTCTTTGCATCCAGATCTTTGGACTCCGTCGTCAGCTTTTGAGCAGAGATCTTCTTTGCCATTCTGTGCTCCGCTTCGCGCAACCTGAACATTGCCGTCCAGTCTCTCTCCGCACGCAAATTTTCCAGGGCGTTTTTCATCCCTCCGGTGTCTTCTACTTCTTCTTCTTCACCCTTGGCAGCAGCTCCTTCTTCAGGCTTCGGATCAACTTGGACAAGTTCGCCTTCTTCCTCAAGAGGCGCCTGAGCGGTGGACTCCTTCTCAAGCGGTTCCATTCTGTCAGTGCTAAGCGAAGCCTGATCTTCGGACCTTGACTCACTTAGACCCATTTCTTTCGCAATTGCTTCTTCCTCAACCTGCTGAACAGTGGGCTCCTCAAGAGGCTTAGCGTCCGCATTGTCATCGACAGCGTCCAGAGTTTCCTTCTCCTGCACGGGCGACGACAACTCCGGGATGGTCGGCTGCCTGTCCACCGCGATCGCCCCCCTGACCACCGGGGACAACTTGTCAACGTCAGACTCCGAGCTGCTGCTGCTACTGCTGCTGCTGCCTCCTGTCTCCTTCGTCTTCAGCCTCCTCTTCCTCTTCTTCACTTTGTCTTTCAGCTTGAACTGCTCTCCTTCCTCCTCCGCGGTGTTCTTCCCCTGCGACTCGTCGAGCGAGGACGAGGACACCCTGGCCTCGAACCTCCTCCGGCCCTTGGAGGAGCCGAAGATGCCACCCTTCACGTCTACCTCCTGCGGGACCTCCTCTGCCGAACCCCTCTGTTGTTGCTGCTGCTGCTGCTGAGGCTTGTTTTCCCTCTGCATCCAGGCTGGCGCCAGGTTCAAGGGGCTGTTGCCCTCGCTTGTCCCAATGCTGGATGAGGTCAATGTGCTGTTCGTCTCCATCTCCTTGGGCGAGGTCGAGACCTTCTTGTCGGCAGCCCTCTCCTCCTCCTCCTCACTGCTGAAGGTCATCGGTGTCGGATCCATCCAGGCACTGCTCATTTCATCCAGCATCTCGTAGCTCTTCTTCTCCTCGACGCCTCTCTGATTTGATTTGATTTCAGAATCAAACTTTTCCTTTTCCCCCACAGCTCTCGGGATCTCTTCCAGAGCTGGAATCTCTGAGCTGGTTGGCGTTGCCGTGGAGTCTTCCTTCTCCGGGAGCACTGACGGGAGCTTTTCCCAGCCGGAAGGGTGGAGTGGTCCCTTGTCATCGCCGTCGTCGCTGTGATCCAGTGTGATCGGCCCAGCAGCCTCCATCCAGACAGAACTCAGATCGTCTTGCAGCTGGCAGCTCTTCTTGTCGGGTTTGTCTTCTGTTGTGGTAGTGGCGAGAGCCTCACTAGAACTTGCTTCTTCTTCCTCCTGTGGTTTAAAATCCTTTTCTTCTTCCTCTTCACTCTCTAAGCTCATGGGCCCTGCTTCCATCCAGGCTGAGCTGGTGTCGTCTAAAAGATCATAACTTCTCTTCTCCTTCTCACTTGCCGCGGGTGGTTTTGCTTCAACAACAGATTCTGTTATAACAGCAGTGATCTCTTCACCTTTTTCAGTTTCCTCTATTTTTGGGACAGCTTGAACAACGTCAGCATTATCAGCATTGGTCTGGTTTTCATCCTTGTCACTCTCAAGGGTCATTGGCCCGGCTTCCATCCAAGCAGAGTTAGATTCGTCTAGGAGGTCATAACTCTTTTTGTCTCGACCGGCAGAAGGTGCCTTCATCTCAGCAACGGGAGCAGCATGAGTTTCAGTGTTCTCCAATGCTTCCTGACAAGCTTCGTCAGACGGTTCTACCTTCATGACAACCTGGGCAGCGTCAGCCTGGCCGCCAGGATCCACTTCCTGTTCTTCCTCGTCACTTTCAAGGGTCATCGGTCCCGCTTCCATCCAGGCGGAACTGGACTCATCTAGGAGGTCATAACTCTTCTTTTCTTTCTTCTCGACGAGAACCTCGGCTCCTGCCGCAACAGAGCTGGTCTTTGTCTCTTTTTCTGTAATCTCGGTCCCTGTCCCTGTCCCTGTCCCTGTCTCTGTCCCTGGCACCCCATCAGAAGTGACCTCGACAGACCCAAGTCCTTGATCGGCAGTTCCCACGACCTCCTCTGCGTCTTCATGCTTAGGCTCACTTCCCACGAGATCTTCACTCGGCTGGTACGTCCTGTCCTTCTTGGAGCGCCTCTTCTTGGGGATAAAGGTAGTGAATCCCTCTGAGTCGACCTCCTCCTCCTTCTTGGCGGGGGGATCCTCATCGGCAACAATGAGTGGGAGAACCTCCTCCACCCTCTTTGGCCCTCCTCCCTCCTCCCCCTTGTTCGGATCCGAATCCGGCAGGGGAGTCGGTGGCTTGCGACAGACCTCGGCAAACGACAGGACTCCCGTTGGACTGAGGGCTGTCGCCTCATTGAGAGAGCACTCTCCCTTGTCCTCAGACTCCTGTAGCACTACGGAGGGGGCCGGAAGGTCTGCCCCCTCCTCTCCTCCTTCGCTCTCTTCGTCAAAGTTCATCATGGCCCCGGCATCGTCCATCCAGGCAGAACTCAGGTCGTCCTGCAGCTCGTAACTCTTCTTCTCCTTCACCTGGGCGTCCTCGATTACGTTGTCGTCCTCCTCCTTGCTGGTGGAGTCCGCTTCCACTGACAGCAATGTTGTTTTAATCGGAGGAAGTTCTTCATCTTCAAGAACAAGAACTTTCTGCACTCCCTCAATGTCAGTTCTGGAGTCTTGTTCATGTTCAGCTGCGGCTACTATTCCTTTGTCCGTCCTTTCGGAAGTGACTTCGGTCACGATGGCCTCCATTTTGGAGACCTCATCCATTTCTTCGTCGCTCTCCAGAGATATTGGACCCGCGTCCATCCAAGCAGTGCTGAGATCGTCCTGGAGCTCGTAGCTCCTCTTCTGGACGACGACGTTTTCTCTGGAAGGAACTGCCTCTTCAACTTCGACCTGGCCCTCCTGGACAGCGCCAGCCTCCACTCTATCAGATTCCACCCCCTCTTCCTCTTCCTCACTCAAGTGGCCAAGGTCCACCTCCATCCACAAGTCACTGGTTTCATCCAACATTTCGTACGACTTCTTGCTTGCTGCTGCTGCTGCTGCTGCTGCTGCTGCTGCTGCTGCTGCTGCCTTGTCTCCGTGTTCTTCTTGCTTGCCGCGCCTCTCGATGTCGACGTCCAGCATCTCTGCTATCAGCTGGTCATCGCCGGCCTCCTCCTGCCCGACCGACAGCCTGGCCTTCCTCTTCCTCTCCCGCGCGCTCAGCACTCTCTCGAAGCCTTCGTCGTCCACCTCCCTGACTGCGAGCTTCGGGTCTACCACCTCGACCACCAAGGCCGGAGTGTCCGAGATCGGCCTGGACTCAGACGCCTCCTCCTCTTCTGGCAGGTCCGTTTCTGCCGGGATGGTTGCAGCGACCGCAGCCCATGAGGAGGCGTCGACCACTTTGGCACCAATGCTGCCCTCACCAACTATGTTATCCTTCTCCGCATCCTCTGCCAGTCGTTCCTTGCCACCTTCAGCCTTTTCTTCTTTTGCCGTGGGCTTAACCTCCTTGATGCCTCCTCCCGACGTTTCTTCCCCATGTTCCAGACTTTCAACATGCTTTCCAGGAGCACCGTCGAGACAATGCTGAAGGATTTTCTTCTCCGCCGGAGTCTCTCTAGCATGCACGCTCTCCCTGGTCTCCTCCTCTTCAGAAGCAGCATCAACTTCTTGATGCTTGACAGCCTCGAACTTGACGTTGGGACAAGAGTCCTCGATGATGAAGGCCTTCCCTAGCCCGCACTTTGCCTCAACAAACTCTGGCAATTTTAAGATCTCGCCAGAGACTTTCTCGTCCGAAAGTGCCTCGTCAACAGTTTCGGCAACGTCAGGTACGTCGTTGACCTGATCTTTGGCTATTTCTTTCTCTTGGATTCTACTGGTACTACTTGGCACTTGATCCGGTGTCTTCTTTTCCCACCCTTTCTCGTCATGTTTTGCGTCAACCTCTGGCTGGTCAAACCACGTGCAGGCCTCCACCTCCTGCCACTCCTCAGGTGGAAGCCCGACCACCTCGACGGAAGCTTCTTCCTCCTGAGCAACTTTGTCTTCCTTTGCCTTTCCTTTCTTGGCGACTGGTTGGACGAATTCGAAATCGTCCCTCTCCAGATCCTCCAGATACTTTGCAATGACGTCCGTGGACGTGCCCCTGTGGTAATCCTTCCCGCCCTCCTCCTCCTCCTCCTCCTCCTTGGCGTTCTCGCCCTCGCAAATGCTCACCTTCTTCTTGGAGCTCTTCCTCCTCTTCTTTCTCGACAAGGTGGGTCTGTCTGCGAGGACATCACCACCACCTTTCATGTCCTTCTCATGTCTGGGAGGTTCGTCAATCTTGACGCGCTCCTCCTCCTCCTCCTCCTTCGTTTTGGCAGCCTCGGCCTCCTCCTGCTGCTGCTGCTGCTGCTTGTTGGACCTCTTCCTCTTCATTTTGGCCATCTCGTCCTTGAACTCCCTGGACTCTCTCTTTGGCGCCGGCTTGTTCTTATTCCTGGAGCCTCTGGACTTCTTCCTTCTTACCGGCGCTTCAACTTTTTCCGTCTTCTTTTCTCTCTTTTCGTCTTTGACGTCTTCGCGGTCAATTCTGTTACTAGTGCTAGGAGTAGCACTCGTTGCAATGGTCAGAGAGAGGCTGCTGCCTTGCTGCTGCTGCTGCTGCTGCTGCTGCTGCTGCTGCTGCTGCTGCTTCGACTGACTTCCGGCCTTTTGAGACTTAAAAATTTTTCCCAGCTCAAGGTCGTCCTTGTGGCCCGAATCCGTCCTGTCCTGCTGCTGCTGCTGCTGTCCCTTCTTCTTGGAGCTCCTCCTCCTCTCCACCTTCTTGCCCGGTTGCTCTCTCTTGAATATCAATCCCGGGATGCTCGGATGGGCGGCAGCAGCATCCTTGTCCTTCACCATCGTCGTCATCATCCTCGAATTGTCGTCGTCGTCGTCGACGACGGAAAAGGGCATTGGAGTCTCTTGGGTCGTCTCGGTCTGTTCCAATTCGGTCAGTGGCAGGAAGGACGAATGATGCTTCTCCACGGGGACGAGGTTGAACACGTCCTGCTGCTTGTAGGGCTCCGGCACCGCGGCCATCAGCTGACTGTCGCCCCAGACGTCCTCTTGAACCTCGTCTTCCTCCTGACGACGAGCAGGTTCCTTCTCCTCGTCGATCTTGATGGCCACTTCGGCCTCGGCCTCTTCCATGTCGGCGTCCTCGAACTGCGGGACCTGCACGAATATCTGTGCCTCACCCTCCACCTTCATCCTCATCTCTGGACGTTGGTGCCGGTACGCCACCTCCTCCTCGCTCTCCGCCCTCTGCCTCAGCACCTGCGAGAAGCTCGGGCACTCCGCGTCCCCCGGCCTCCAGACGGGACTCCGCGCCCTCCTCGGCTGTGCCGCCGGGTGCGGCGGCGCCGCCAGGTGCGGCCGGTTCGGCCCCGGGTTCTCGCTCTCGACGATGATCATGCTGGTGGCCTTCTGCCGGCGTCGTTCCCGTTCCCGCTCCTGCTCCATCATCACCACCTCGGGCGGCGGCGGGGGATCCTCTTCGAAGCTCCGTGCCTGTCTCACCCGGGGGAAAAGTCCTGCTCCCCTGGCCCTCCCCCTCCCCTTGCCTCTTCGCACGGAGGAGGACGGGGACTGATGGTGCATCATCCCCGAGTCCTCGCCCGCAAGGGTCTCCAAGTGGTAGCGACGGTCCTTGGGTAGCGAGTGAAACTTGGGGTTCCCGCGCGTGATGGCGTCTTGGAACGCAGGCGGCTGATGCTGATGCTGGTGTTGCTGGTGGTGCTGCTGGTGGTGGTGGTGGCGATGTTGGCGTTCCTGATGCTGCTGCTGCAGCTGTTGGCGATACTGAGCTGCGCCCCTTCCTCCGGACTCCACCCTCCTCCGGGGGGCGAATCCCCTGGGCAGCGAGTCAGTCTTGTCGCCGCCGGCGGCGGCGGCGGCGACGTTTCCGGAGCTGCCGCCAATGCTGTCACTGGAGGATGTGGCCAGGATCTGGGCGTAGGACATGACGACAGGAGGAAGAGGAGGCGGCACCTGACGATCGCCATCCATCCTGTCCGTCCTGTGCTGTCTTGTCTTGTCCTCTCCTCTCCTGTCCTGTCTCTCTTGGCTTTTTTTATTCGCGTCTCAAGACTTCCGTTCAGATTGCTTCTTTCTATTGCTCTCCTCCTCTCCAGACTGCGGCTTCTGCTCTATTGAAAACGTGGGACTATGGGATAAACGTTGGATAAGTTCTCTTCTTCCTTCCTTCTTTCCTTGAAGAAGAGGAAGGTGTGCAACAACTTGGCTCGGACTCTTTAGCAGCAAAGGAAGGAGGAGAAGGCAGCTCAAGAAAATCAGGCTTTCTCTTTCTTTTTTCCCCCTCCTCTTTCTCTTCTTCTTCATCCTTGGCAAAGGTTCAATCGTCGCACTCTCTCACTCTCTTCCTCATCCCCCTCTTCTCCCTGTTCAGCCCAATTCCTAACAGATCCCACAGACAGCATCGTTGTCTCCCTCCCTCCCCCTCCTTCTCAGGTCAAAATATCACGGTCCTCAGGCCAAATTCGGGCCCACACTCGCATGTCAAAGATATCAACCGTTTTCTTCACGTAATTTCATGTAAATTTTGCATGCAACTATAAATCCTCGTGGGCCATTTTTGTGATGACCCAACAAGGGATATTAATACTTCGGTTGCCAACGTCGTAAACGTGGCAAAGGTAAGCTCACCCAGCCCTTGTTTCTGCTGCCTCTGCCTTTTGCCTACCTATGCCAGAAAAGGATGAAGGAGGAGGAAGAGGGAGAGGGACAGGAGGGAGAAAGTAGTGTGTACAGTAGAACTGCAGTGTTGTACTAATAAAGACTGGTCTGATAACCAAACTTGAATTTTGTTTCTCCGTTATCCACCTCCGCTATATCCCTTTTTTTCTTTTTTTTTTTGAGGAAGAAAGTGTAGTCTTTAGAACCCGCAAAGTAACTAGTGATGGAGAATCGGATTTTCCACCATTCCAAAAGTGTTTTAAGCTCCTTTGCATTTCTTTTTATTCGAATCAGCAGCACAGTAAAGAGCTTCACAGTTGACGAATTCCATTTTTTTTAGGGGGAGAAGGAATGCAATTACTTTTTTGGGGCAAAAAAATTACAATAAGTTATCGCTCTGCACAGCATTATTTCCCCACAAACACATTGCAATTCAACACTTTTTCCCCTCCCATTTTCCCACTAAGTGAAGTGTGTCTCCATGGGCAGTTCTGCCCTAAGCGGAGTCTCGTCGGGCGTGGCGCGCTGATTGATCAGCTTGACGCGCTCATTGAAGGCCGTCACCTTGGACTGCAGGCTGCGGATCTTTTCTCGACAGGCCTTTCCCCCAAAAATATTGACATAGAGTATGTTTTGTTTGTTTGGCGTGAAGGAAGCGCGTGGGGTGGGGAGGGGAGAAGGCGATAGGACAAAGGGTCAAGTGGAACGGGTGGGACAAGAGGGAGGAGGGAAGAGGTGAGGAGAGAAAGAAAAATAAGATTAAGACCCTTGCAAAAAAACACAAGTGAAGAAGAGAGAAAAATGTATACACGTAACAAATATAGTAAAATAATAAATAAGCTCAAAAGATACGCCATCTTCTCATGGAAAAAAAAAATCGCCAGAAAATCGCAAAAATAGGTTTGTACTTGCGATCCCTTTTGCTCGAGGAGGAGGAGGAGGATAAGACGACAACGATGCAGTCACCAAGGTGGATCTGGTTACGACCAAGGAGTCTGTCTACCACTTGCTTAAATTGCAACCTCTGAAAATGTGCAGGTTTTTTTTTGCTGCTTAGATGGTCACGTGTGTCTGTTGTAACTACTACGTTTTAATGTGTCGTGAAACGTTCCGTGTGAAAAGCAGTTTGCACTTTTTTTTTCATGGTCATGAAGAAAAAAAGCTGTTATTGTGTCTTTATTCGTGGATGCAACAGAGGAAAAAAAACCACTCTGCACTCCAAGTAGATGTACTTTATTAAACAATCTGAAAGCTTTTTATGTATGTACAGGAGCCATCCGTCCCAGGCGTCCTAAAGAAACTTGCTCAAGCGCCACGTTAAAAAAAATTGTTTATAAACAGCAAAGCAAGCATGACGGTTTCCCCTAACAGAGTAGGCAAAAAAATTTCCTTAGGACCTCCCAGGACAGTCCTCACAATTACAAAAGTCCTCCTCCTCCTTTCTCCACTGCACTGTCATTCCTCCTCCTCCATCTCCTCATTCACAAAAGGATCGCACACGATAAGAGAAACAGTAAAGGAAGAAGAGAGTACTGTATGTGTGGTAGAGAGGATAGAGGAAGTACTAGGTGTGTGAGGGGGAGAGGGGGACAGGGGAAAAGAAACAGAGAAAGAAAGAAAAGTCGGGAAAGCAAGGAAATTACAGTGAAACCTCGATTTTTATGACAAATCTCGAATTTAGCTCACTCTATGGGGAGTTTCACATGGTGCCAAAACCTGCCGAAAGGGTAAAAGTCGAGATTCCACTGTAATACCGTATACCTATGTACTTGACGTCAAACTATTTTCTCCTTCCTTCCTTCCCCTCTAGTTTCTGTGTGCCCGACTGAACTCACTCACCGACTGCTCCGCCATGGCTTTGTCTCTGTTCTTGGCCACGTAGGTGGGGCTGGACACCGCGCGGAGGTGCTGCTCCTCCTGGAGGATCTGCAGCCTCAGGCGGTGGATCTCCTGCAAAAGGAACGAGGGGGACGTTCAAACAACTTCCAAGGGGAGGAGGCTAGCAGTGTTGCCAGACTGCGTCCTTTCATGTTGAGCCGACAAAAAAATTGTCGATTAAAACGCAGTAAAAGGTAATTTTCCGCAAAATTTACCATTCACTGCTGGCATCCATTAAGGTCGGGGTTGGTCTCCAAATGTCAGACAATCTGGCAACATTGGTGATAATCTCTGGGTTTTTTTCATCTTAAGAAGGATCGAAAGTTAAGCTGTTATTTTCCACTCCTGGGGAGAACATTCAACCACAGTTGTACTCTTCTTTGCTCGAAAAATCGTCCCTGGAATTTTTTTTATTCTTGCTGTGTCTGCCTCCTGTCACCTTTACAGTTCTCTCTCCCCCACCTCTTCTCTCTGAACCTTAGGACAATAACCGGGGAAGAAGTGAAGTCTTTCATGCTGTAGTACAGTAGAACTTCATTACAGAGTCAAAAACTCTGCTGAAACAAGGGTTCTTTTAATTACAAAAATGTAAAATATTCTCTAACCCATTTACGCTACAGCAAAGAGCTTCTTACTGCAGGTAGGTATGTACAAATCGGACTTTTACTGTACTTCTACCTACACGCTCGCAAAAGCAAGCAAGTTTGCCACCTTCTCCTCCTCCCACAAGAGGGAAGGGGAAAAAAAGCTATCCGGAGAATTTTCATCTTGTTCAAACAGGCGAAGGAGGAGGAGGAGGAGGTACTTGTAAAAAAAGAAACAAGAAAGCAATTCTGTCTCTCAAGAGACTCTCTGTGCTAGCCCAGTCATTCATTCTGTCCACGCCCTCGTGATGGGAAAGGGGGGAGAAATTGGCATCTGTACCCGACGAGATATGATGCCAGGTTTTTGTTTAGCTTGAACAGTTTCAGGCATGTCTCTATCTTCTCTCTGTCTCACCTGTTGGTACTGTTCCAGCTGCGCCATGCAGGCCTCGAGCACCGAGTTCTGCCTCCGGACGTCCGACAGCAGCGCGTCCAGCTCGGAGTGGACCTCCCGACGGCCGGACACCGACACCACTTGGGTGGCGGCGTCGACGTCGTCCTCGGAGGTGGAGGTGGAGGCGGCGACGCCGACTCCGTCAGGAAAGTGGACCTGGGTGGGTGGGAGGGAGACAGAGTTGCCAGCGGTTGGAAAAAATTATTTACAATGTACTGCCTAGTAACTTGATTTTTTTGGCGCGCATGACCCAAATATACCCATTTATTGCGATAAATAGCTTTGAAATGGCCTATCTGGCAGCATGGTAAAATAAAACACCTGTAGCGAGATGATAATAGATAGCAAAGAGTTACCATGGTGCATTTTTTTGGGGATAAGAGTGATGCACTTTGTCTCAGCAAAAAACAATAACAACTTGCCGCGTCCAAAAGCCTGCCGGCTTCGCCGCGGGCTAAAAGATAGATGATGAGATCTGGCAACTTTCACCCAGGATTGATGAGACCACTTTTTTCCTTCTTTTTTTTTAAGGTGTGGAGAGAGGAAGGCAATTTAGATATTATCATCCCTTTAGAGTATTTGCATCTCGGCGGCACCCTTCCCCTCCCCTTAGCAACAACAAAGCCAGCCCCATTTCAAATTTGTTTGCACGCTCTTCTCCGAAATAAAAAAAAAGACAAAATTGCTGCTGGCAGTCGTTAATCCAGAGATTCTGCTGCAATTTTCAAAGGCAATTAAACATCTGGGCTGGAAAGGGGAGCTGAAAGGAAGCACAATGGCTTCTTCCCAACGCAATTTTGCGCATATCTGACACCAAAAGGAAATGGCACCATTTGCTTTCCCCTTCTCTTCCCCACATCTTGGAAATATAAACGTTTGTTGGCTTCCAAACATTACGTTGATGTGTGGTGGTTTAGCAAAAATGTTCATTAGTGGGATTTGTTTCAAAATAGTCCCAACAACTGTCCCGTCGGGAATCCACGCCATCTTAGACAACCCCCTCCCCCCTGCCTCACCTGCAACTTCTCAACTGCCATGACCGCCTTCTGCTTCTGCACGGCGACCTCCGCGGCCACCCTCTCCCCCGCGGCCATCTGGTCCCTGATGGGCCTCCTCCTCGCGTGGAGTGGGTCCAGCAGCGACTGCCTGGACTTGTCCGCCCACTCGCGGCACTCGCGCAGCTTGCGCTCGCACTGCTCCCACTCCTCAGTCAGCTCCTGCAGCATCGCAGCCTGGAAAAAAAACACAAAAAAATAATAATAATTTATGTCCATATTTCAAAATAGCTTTGCAAAGTTTAAATGTTTCACGCTGCAAAGATATATTTGTCTTTGTTTATTTGATTAGGAATATAATTTTTTTAGTGCACATGCTGTATGCTAGGTATGTACGTGTACTACTGTACCAAAAACAGAATATACAGTCATCTTAAATTTCCCGTGTCAGAATATGAAAAAATTCGAAAACATTAGCAGTAACTTCCTCCCTCCCCCATCTTGGTCACCTTTTCCGTGATCTTTCCCTCCACGTCGGCCTTGGCCTGCTCGGCATCGCTCATCTTCTCCTGCAGGCCTCCCCCCTCGTCACCCTCGTCCACCACCTGAGAGATCCTGGCCAGCTCCCTGGACATCTCCTGCGGATAGGCCATAAACGAACGTAAGATAATTTTTGCAAAAAAACGGCTATGAATTATTTGGTTTTCCAAATTAGGTTTTTATCTGGATAAAAACCTAATATCCGGTTTTTAACCGGACCTTGACAACTATTCGGATAAAGAAACTGATGATATCCGGTTCTTAGCAGGTGTTTTTCAAAAAGAAATCGGATGGTGGCACGATGTTTACCTGCAAGTTCTTTGCCGCATACCGACAGGCCTTCTGTGCCGCCTGCAGGTCCTGCGACCGCTGCCTGGCCTCCGACAGCCGGCGCGGCTCCTCGGGCCTGTCTAGCAGCTCTCTCTTCTCCGAGCACCACTGCATGACGGCCGAGTGCAGGTCCAGGAACTTTTGCCACCCGTCGATGGCCTCGCTCACCTGCGTCGTACAAAACAACAACTCATCTTTGTCCTCCATTATCATCAATGTTTATGAATGTTCTATTGTTTCTCACGGTCATCTTCCTCTGCTCCAGCAGGTGGCGCAGGTGCCCCAGCTGGTCGGTCAGCGAGGAGCAGGTAGAAGTGACCAGGTCGCGCTCCTGCCCGCTCGAGGTCCTCTCCGCCAGGATCTGCCCGTTCCGGTTCAGCCGCTCCAGCTGCTCGGCCACCCCGCCCACTTCCAGACTCACCTGCACATTTTTAAACGAGAATTGATGGTTTTACAGCATGTCAGCCCCTCCCCCCTCACCATAAATGCTGTTGTTTTCTGAATCAAACATTTTTTTTTTTGTAAAAAAAGATCTTTTGTGTCTTTTTTCCGCTTGCCTCCTGCAGCCTGGCCCTGACGTCGTGCGGCCTGGGTCCCGTCCTGTCCTGCACCCTGGCCTCCGCGGCCTGCAGCCAGGTCTGCGCCTCCTCGGCGTCCCTGGCGTACTCGGCGCGCGCCGACTGCGCCCTGGCAAGCTCCCGGTCCTTCTCCTCCATCTCGCCGACCAGGGACTCCGCCAAGATCTCAAGGGCCGACAACTGAGGGAGTGTAGATACAGTAGACAACTGAAGAGGTGTAGATACAGTAGAATCTCAATAACTCGATTGTACACAATACCAATATCTCGATTTTTCGGAACGATGCTGTGAAATTAAGGTTCTACTATACTAGTGTATTTCACTCTCTCCGGAGACAGAAAGTTTTTTTTTAGCCCACGGTCCAGAAGAAGAAATAAAAACTTTTTCCCCTCTTCTTTTTCTTTTCTCCCCTCCATTCCTTCTCATTCCCCTCCCCCTTTCCTCCCCCACTGCTTTTATATGCAAAGTTACGATTTTCCAAATGATCCCTGGGATCTCTTCCCAACCCAACCCAACCCATCCGGGCTGCATTTCATCTTCCTCTTCCCCGAGAATAAAAGGAGAAAGGATAAAAAACTTTCATTTTCTCCCCCTTTATTGTGAGGAAGTAGTAGAGAAACGCGCAATAATTCGTGTGGACGTGCTGTCGTCCCTCGGAGGACTTTCTTTTCTCTCCTCTCTCATGCGGTTTTTCCCCCTCTTCTCATGGAGATAGCCAGGGTTGCTCTCTACCCGACCAGACTTTTTACCCTTGCCAGAAAAACCGTTCATCCAGCAACTCTGTAGGTCTTAAATAGGCCTAATGTCAAGTCCTCTATGGCGGTTCAATCGAAAAGTCGCCCCTTATTTACTTAAATGTTGAAGTCCGTTTAAGCCTTACTATCTTATCCGGGTATTGGACAAGCTCGTCTTCATAGCTAATTTTCCGAAGAAAGGGAAAAAAAGGACCTCCTTTCTCCTCTCTCATGGTAATTACCTGGGAGGGAAAACGAAGGTAGACAACCTCCTCTTCCTCCTCCAGGTGGAACTCGTTAACCTGTCGGTTCGTGGGCCGCACCACACGCAACGCAAGCCATGACAGCAGCACATCCAGCACTGCTGGCCACATCCTGCTCTTGCACCAACATGCAACTTGCAACTTCCAAAAGATCTGCTGCACCAGACGAAAAGGACACAAAACCCTGCCAACGCGTGGTAGCAACGCTCCCTATTAGTTTGGACGGTGGTTCCGCGCTTTGCAACGCCAATTATGGCGCAAAAAAACCGGGTGACTCAACACGACAATTCACGGTACGGGGAGAAAGGGAATGAATGGCTTTCTTCCTCTCTCTCGCCATTAGTGGGCCAGCTAGCCAATAAAAGTTGGTGGTGCACTGGGCCGGTCGGTGCCATCTCCTACTTTTTCCTGGAATCCGATACCCCCATCATCAAGGTGGTCCAGCAGGAGGAGGAGGAGGAGGAGGAGGAGGAGGAGGAGGAGGCATTCGTTGGTTGCGATATCGCTGGTCTTTTTTTGGGAAACGTTGATCCAACTGTTTTTTTTACCAGCACTCCTTTCTACTACATTTTTTTGTAAGGAGAAAGTGCATTTTCCTCAAGAGACGAAAAATGTACGTGGGCAAAAAAGAGAGCAGTGGTCTACCCCGAAGCACCTCCAACCAACCCACTTTACGTCGTACAGAATGCAAAAACCGAGCTATAATTCAACAGGGGATTATAGCACGGAAGGAAAGGAGAGGAGAGTTCTGCCGCAGAACATAATTCAAGAAGATCCCTCCACTCCTCTAGCCTCCCTCCCTCCTCCCTCCTCCCCACCCAAAAAAAATCCTTCCATCCCAACAAACCCTGACAGCATCCCACTACAACTTCCAATTAGGCGTCGTCGTCAACCAATTTAGTGATGCTTCCGCGCCCTTTCCCTATAAATACGAGTATAACACCGAATAAAAAAAGACCATTGAGGCCTCACTCCACTTTCCCAGATAATACAATGTACGACTCTGCTATGAGTAGTAGTAGTAAAAGGTTGCTCTGATTACCAAATCTGACTTTTTTTCTTTCTAATCCACCTCCACGAGAATTTAATGAGCAAGAAGCAAAAAAAAGACACCATCTTAAAAGATTTCAGCAATTGTGACCCACTTATCCGTGTTCTACTGCCCAATGTTGCTCACCTTCTGTGCTGCGTCCGCGGGCATGGCCTGTCCGTACTCCTGGTACTTCCTCCTGGTCTCCGTGTTGAGCTCCTTGGCCCGACCGAAGTGGCCGCTCAGCTGATCCCTCAGGGTCTTGAAAGGAAAAAAAGAGAGGAAAAACCCTTAAACGAGTGGCGATAACCGCGATATATGGGTGGGGGCTAAATGGGCCATAGAAAGTAGTACAGCTACCCTAATTCTTTAAGCCTGCACACACATATCCTCCTTACGAGTATTTATACGTATGCCTTCCCCCTTCCACTGAACCTTAAAATGTGAGAGGAAGAGCTTTTTTTTTCTTTCCTCGCAAAGGGAAATAAATATGCCTCACAGGAATTTCTTCCTCCTCTCAAGGCAGAAGGAGCAACAATCCCAGGAGATGAAAAAGAGGGCGAGGAGGAGGAGGAGGAGGTGATGGTGGGAGGAGACTAGCATTTTAATTGCCTTTTTCTTTCTCCGTCTTTCTCATGGAGAAATCTCGAGACTCTCATCTTCAGACTTCAAACACCACGGGAAAAAGGTTTTTATTAAGTTATTTTATTTTGCCGGGATCCAGATGAGGAAGGTGAAACCTCCAATCTAGTTGTACTAC
>JAAUYM010031906.1_pt1 | contig 15781 bp, 15 predicted proteins | sample 7278001 | NCBI WGS metagenome assembly JAAUYM01 (sample SAMN14350224, study PRJNA611818) | marine sediment metagenome | isolation source: surface marine sediment (1.8m) | place: French Polynesia: Moorea | collected 2018-08
CTGTGCTCGTCCGCCGCCGTCCTCCAGTATCTCCACCTTTGGCGCCGCCCTGACGTAGAGCGTCATGTCAATCTTCCCGACGAAAGCGTGGTGCGGGTCCGACACGTACAGCTCGTAGCGTCCCATGTCGTCGGCGCCCACGTCCCTCACGTCGCAGTAGACGCGGAAGCGCCCGTCCACGGTGGAGTTGGCGGCGGCGGCGGCGGCGGCGGCGGCGGCATCGCCGTTGGTAGTGGGCTGGTCCAAAGACTGCAGCAGAAGGGAATGCTTCCACTCCTACGGTAAAAGAAACAGGAAAAAAAATGCATTGTAATTTCATTTAATTTCTTCGTACTGCAAACAAAAATAACCATTAATGATTCATTCAAGGCACGGGTTTCTGTTTTACAAAATATTGTCACAAATATTTTATATAGTACGTATTGTACACACATAATGATGTGTGCTAAGACGACAAACACAGCACAGTATGGCTGATAAAAAAGTAAACGTGATACAAAGGATGTGTCAAATAATTGGAAAATTGATTTTCTGCCCTCCATGTAAACGTAGTAGTTGTCAGTAAAAAAAGACATATTTTCTTCGACATCCTGTACTACAAACAGTTTTTGTTCTTTTTTTGTAAGTAAATTAGTTTTTCAATAATGGTTTGATGGCGACCCTCTCAGCCAGATTAACAGCACAGTTGACAAATAAAACGGCCAAAGCACCATTGCATAATGTATTATTAATTGTATTATAGTAGACAAATCTCAAGTCGTCTCGGGCCGAATGCGGCCCCCACGCAGTGCAGTTTGTCTCCTCGTTGTAACTCAGGACATCTTGAGCACGTACCTATTTTATGCATTTTCAGATTTTTTTTTCTTTCAAAGATCAATTAATTATATTTTTGCGCATGTGGCCCTCAGAATATTCATAGTTTGTCTCCAGTTCAGGAGAACACTTTTCCCATATGGTTAGATGCAGTATGTTGTAGTACTACAGTACTACATCATGCCTCTCAAGCTTCTCTTCCTCCTCTCGCTCTCGGCCGCGCCCGCGCCGTGTCTCAGCGTCCGGAGCCCGGACGACGGCGGCGACCTCGCGGCCCTCATGATCTCCGGGCTGCTGCTGTCGGACGCCGAGCCGCGCGGCGGCGCCCTCGACCGGATCCTCAGCACCCAGGAGACCCGTGGGGACGAGGTGCTCCTCCTCCTTCCCCCCCCGGCCGGGCAGGTGGAGCAGGACGGCCTCCTCCACCTGATGTCCGTCGCCTTCTCGCTCGGTTCTCGCTACCTGGGCTTCGACCCGGGGAATGGGTCATCGCCGGTTACCTGCCCGGAGGACAGGCGCTCCGTCATCGTGGACCTCTCGTCAGCGGGAGCTGGCGCGGGAGGGCAGGGCGGTCGCTTCACCACTCCCCACTGCGTTTGGCTGCTCCCGGACACGCCGGCGAACAGGGGCGGGGCCCTCGACGCCCGTCCGGCTTACGACTCCCACGTCGTCCTGGTCAGGGTGGGCGGACCGGGCGTGGTGGAAGGCGCGGTGGAGGTGTTCTCCCCCGACCCGGACGTGCTGCCGGCGGTGACCAGGCCCCTGCTCGGAGGGGAGGAGGCTGACAGCATCTGGGAGAGGCGGCGGGACCTGATGGGGAAGAGGTTCACGCTGGCCTACGTCGAGACGGAAGGGTACATCAAGGTCGAGGAGGACGGCCGCGCGGCGGGCTTCACGGTCGACATCCTCGAGTTCCTAGCCGACAGGCTCAACTTCACCTACGACCTCGTCCCGTCGTACGACGGCAACTTTGGCGTGGTGGACGCCGACGGCAACTGGAACGGGCTCATCAGGATGCTCCTGGACGGCGAGGCCGACTTCTCGCCCTCGCTCACCTCCGTCACCAGGGAGAGGTCGAAGGTGGTCGACTACACCGTGACGCTGACCTTCTTCGAAAACGAGCTCTGGATCAGGACGGCCCAGTACTTCGACGCCAGCGTGCTCCTGGGCATGCTGCACAGGAACCTGTGGCTGGCCTCGGCGTTCGGCCTGCTGGCGGCCTTCTGCCTCGGGATCCTCCTCGGCAAGGTCCTCGAGGGAAGCGCAGAAGTGTCACTCGCCGTCGTCGCGCTGTTCCTCCAGCAGGGGGTCATCTCGAACTTGAGCGGGTGCACCGTCAGGATACTCTCACTGAGCGTCGTGCTCTTCGGATTCTTCTTCTTCAACATCTTCTCCGCCCGTCTCGCCGCCAGCCTGGCGGTCCGGACCTTCGCGGACAGGGTCCGGAGCTTCGAGGACGTCCTGCGGGACGAGGACTACGAGCTCTACGTGGTGGGAGGGTCCAGCCTGTCCCAGTCCCTGGCCTCCGCCGAGGAAGGCAGCGCCCGGCGGCGACTGTGGGAGGAGCGGGTGCTCAGGTCGGAGAGGTTTCACACGCGCAGCTACGACGGCATCGGCAGGAGCTACTTCGAGAGCGACGAGAAGGCCGCCGTCATGTACGCCTACCACGGGCTGATGCCCAAGTGGATCAGGAAGTTCGCGCCGGAGGCCGGGTGCCAGATGTACCGGGCGAGGCTGGCCGGCGACGCCAACTACGGGGCGTTCCCCTTCAGGAGGAATTCTCCCTACAGGGCCGCCTTCAACCACGTCCTCCTGAGGTGGAGGGAGACCGGGGTAAACAACCTCATGATCTGGGACTGGTACGGGCGGTTCGAGGAAGACCTGTGCGAGCAGGGCTCCGTCTTCAAGTCCTTCGACATGGACTCCGTCAGGGCCTTTTTCCTGCTGCTGCCGTGCGGGGCGTTGGTGGCCCTCGTCGTCCTGACCTACGAGCAGCTGAGGTCGAAGAGGGATGCTGCTCATGCCACAGCTGCTGTCTTTAGGCGTACAAGAAGGCTGGACAGAAAAGTGTCCTATGTATCTTACTATTAAAATTGCTGTGTGACGGACAAGCACTGCACTCCATGACAATAATAATTATTAATTAATAATAATTAATTAAATCAATTTACTAGGAACTTTTTTCTTACTGTCGCCGATTTTGCATTTTTGTTTACTACTTTTTCTGCTCTCAAATGTTTTCAAGACGGATTTCTGTTGGAGAAGAAGACCTGTTCACCCTGTACGTACGTACCGTACAGTGCAATTTCTGACTCACCCTGTCGCTGTCGATTTTGTCCCCGTCGGGGCCGAACCAGTCCACTCTCGGGTGGAATCCGCGGGCGCGCAGCCCGAGCACCCACCGGACGGCGGTGCCCTCCGGAGTGGAGACCTCCGGGTTGAAGGCCGCCGTGTCCCACTCCAGCGCAGTGAAGGCGGAGGAGGAGGCCGGGGGGAGGACCTCCACCATCCTCCGGACGACCTGCTCCTCGCCGACGCTGCCGCCACTCCTGGCAACCCTGCACACGTAGAACCCCTGGTCGCCGAGGGCCACCGGGTCCACCGTGGCCGTGGAGATGACCGTGACCAGGCTGGAGGATGATGATGAGGAGGGGCCCCTGGAGGAGGTCACCTGCTTGGCCACCCTCACCCTGCCTCCCTCCAGCGTGTACTCGTCTCTGGTCGCCGCCGCCGACAGCGCAGGGGTCAACCAGTGGAGCGAGATGGCCTAGGATGGCACCATACTGTACTAAATTATGCGGTTATGTCAAGTGTGTACCTTCATTCAGACAACTTTTTTTTGCCCTCATGAGCTGAAGTGGCAGAAAGTGTGAAAGTAGATTGAGATCTTGCGACTGTACGACACCATCATCATCAACAACAACAAGAGCAGCAGCAGCTGAAACTAGAATTGCTGGCCGTGCTCCTCCCACCGGCTCGTCCTCCTTGGGCAGGGTGACGCTGCACGAGATCCGTCTGGTCTTCCCCACCTCCCACTGGTCCTGAAAGGGCTCCTCCACGGTCGGCAGCGGTAGCGGGAAGAAGATGACGTCGTCGTCGTCGTCGCCGCCGCCGCCGCCGTTCCCGGGCGGGGGTAGCGAGGGAGGGGCGAAGCTGAAGATGAGCGTGAAGATCTCGGAGTCGTCGTCGTCGCTCTCTTTCCCCTCCTCCTGCCCCAGCGCCTTGCACGTGAGCACTCCGTTGTGGTGCCTGAGCCTGCCCTCCCGGATGGAGAATCCCCTCCTGGGGTCGAAGTCGATTCCGGCCTCGGCCAGGTCCACGGGCCACTGCAAGGGGGCCACGCCGCGCATCAAGGTCAGGCGGACGTCCGGCAGGGTGGGTCTAGGGAAGGAGGAGGAGGAGGAGAAAAAGACTGCTATTCACAAAAGGCCCCCTTATGTCCTTTTCTAATTTTGTCTGCAATATCTTTCTTAGTTTTCTTTTTCCACCTGCATGGGATGACGGCGGCCTCCCTGGCCACCACGCTGACGATCCTGTCTGCGTCGGACGGCGGCGCGATCAGCCTCCGCCCTCCGGTGTCCACGAAAAGGTAGGCGGAGGCCAGTACGGAGGCGGAGCCGCCGGCGCCGCCGGCGGCGACGCACTCGTAGAGTCCCACGTCGGCGGCGCCCACGCCGGCCACGACGAGGGCCGAGGACGTCGGGTCGCCCGGGGAAACGGAGACGGTCCCGCGTGGCGGGGCCGACCCGTCCTTCAGCCAGGACAGCGACTCCAGCCGCGTCCGGGCGCGGCAGGAGACGTTGAGGTCCTGGCCGGACTGCAGGACGACGGAGGGGGCGGCGCCGACGTCGGCTTCGACGTCGGCGACGCCGGAGCCGATCACGTGCAGTAGCAGCAGTAGCACCAGCAGGAGCGTGAGAGCGGAGGCACCGCGGTTTCCCGCGTTATCGACCATTTTTCTCGGAGGTTTTTTCCCCTCTTTTTCACAAATTTTAAGTCTCCCCTTTTTTTTTAACAAGCAAGCAAGCCCCGTAGATAGGGTAGGCGGCTACCTAAAAAAAAATGTGATATCTCAGTTTGCACAAACATGGGGAGGAGAGAGAGATCTTTGCATGCAGCCGCCCAAGGGCTGAAGCAATGAGAATTTTTGCTCTCGACTCTCTTATCTCCTCCTCAGCCTTCGCCTCTACCTGGTACTACAAAGATAAACGTAATTGAGAGGAGCCTTTTCGTGTTGTCGCCCCGTCGATGGCGCATTCATGTTTCGCAGAAACATTTCAAATGACTTTTTTTTCCCGGACAGATCGTCGCTGATTCATTCCAGGATGTTCAAGACACTAAATGACTCGAGCATCACCATCTTCAGCTGCTCAGCTCAGGTTCTAAGACCTTTTTTTTCTACCAACCATATATTTTAGGACATCAAATGCACGGATAAATCTGTAAACTTTGATCACATTGAATGAGAGCATTTTTCTTTTTACTTTGCTTCGCTTTTGTCTTTTTCAGCGTTGATGTCAATCTTTACCTTGTTGTACACGTACTCTAGGTATAGTAGAATGCATTGTACTAATTCCTATAGCTGCCAGTACAAAGATCACGTCTACAATTTTTGTCAGTTGCTCCTTACTTCCCACTCCTTCCTTCCCAAGGAGTCATACTACATGTAGTTTAGGAGACTTTTTCTTGCTTGGGTCTCTGAGTCGGACTTCAAGTACCGGTGCTAGAATGATAGGAACTGCTAAACATCACCAGTTTTTCCCTCCAAACATTGTGTTCTCCCTCCTGCCGTGTCCACATTCAAGTTGGTTTTTTTTGGGAGGGAGGAAGGGTCTTTATGTAGTACTGGTAGAACTTGTGGCTGCCAAAGTTTGCCACGCCAGGTCTGGGGGGGGGGGGAGTCTAAGCGACGGTCTCCCCGCCGCCGCCTGCGCCAACGATGACATTGGCGTCGTCTCTGTCCCTCAGCATGGGCGTCGACTCCTCTTCCTCCTCCGCCGTCGCCGCTGCCTCGACCGTTCCAGCCGTCGCCAACGTCGTCGCCGCTCCCGACGACGATGACGTCGACGACGTAGTCGACGACAAGACCCTTTTCCCGTTCCTGGTCCCTCCGTTGGCGGCGCCGTTCTTGGCCCCGTCTCCGGGGGCGGCGGCGGCGGAGGCGGAGGCGGAGGCCACGATCTCGTTGGGCATCAGGTACCCGGACTCATCCACGCTCTCCTGCACCTGCCTCAGCACCTGGCGCTTCTGCTGCTGTTGCTGCTGCTGCCTGGCCACCTCCTGTGGCAGCAGGTATCCTTCCTCCGAGGTGGGCAGCATCTCCCCGGCGCCGCCGCCCCCGACGAAACTTCCGGAGGAGGAGGCCGTGTTCTTCCGAGTCGGAATCTAAGATAAAGAAAGTGTAAAGTAGTAGTAGCAAGGTAGCAGTAAGCCTTCTTTAGTTGATACTAATACTTATAGACTTATTAGTACGGTATACTAAGTACAGTTGAACCCGCTCAAGTGGGAAATGGATAAGTGAGAAATTCGTTCAGATGAGACAGTTTTATAAGTTTCCGTGCTCACAGACAAGTGGAAAAAAAAATCCTGGTCCCGACGCTCAAGCGGGTTCAATTGCAGTACAACGCATCTTTTTTTTCTTTCTTGTACCAAGTATCCCTCCTCTTCACTGCCTCCTCCTCCTCCTCCCCCTCCCCCGGTGGGCGCGCCGGCGTCGCAGGTGACGCTCATCTGCTGGTTAAAGTCTGGCGAGCACATCATGTCCAGGTAGTTCCTGTTCTCCACGGCGTTGGGTCCTGTCGCGGCCGAGTGCTGCTGGGCGAATCGCTCCGACAGAGTCAGGTAGTTGTCCTTCTCGCTGTCCTCCAGCAGCTCGCCGAGGCCGCTCATCAGCTCGCCGAAGTTGGGCCTCTGGCTGGGGTCGGAGTTCCAGCAGTCCAGCATAGTCCGGTAGACCACCCGCGGGCAGTAGTCGGGTTTCTCCATCCGGCTGCCGTTCTGCAGCATGTAGTAGACGTCGCCGGGGGACACGCCCGGGTACGGGTTCTTCCCCAGGGAGAACATCTCCCACAGGACGATCCCGAAAGACCTGGAGAAACGAAAATATTTTTTTAAACATAAATTTATCATGTTCATGTAAAATTCTCTGTATTCGCACCAGACGTCCGACTGTGTGGAGAATATGTGGTCCCTCAGCGACTCGATGGCCATCCACTTGATGGGCAGCGGGCCGTCTGTCTTCTTGCGGTAGTTGTTGGTCTTGTAAATGTCCTTGGCCAGGCCAAAGTCACAGATCTTGACGACGTTGTCTGCCGCCAGCAGGATGTTGCGACAGGCCAGGTCGCCGTGCATCACCTTCTTGCTGGCCAGGTAGTCCATGCCCCTGGCCACCTGGTACGCCCAGCAGATGAGGTCCTTGGTGCAGATCGGCCTCACCGTCTGCTCCTCGTAGTCTCCCCTGAAGTTGGCCCTCCAGCCGGGGCCCTGTGAGCTCACGTTGCTCATGGACCTCTTGGCCTGCTTCCGCGGGCTCGACTCCTCCTCCGACGTGGCCGACGTCTCCGCCGGCACCGTCGTCATGTCCGTCGTCATGATGATCTGGTCCAACCCGTCGTTGTAGTCCGACCCGTCCATCTGCGGCTGCTCACCCAACCTGCGGGGCCTCCTCCTGCCTCCTCCCCCTGCCCCCCGGACTTGTCGCCCTGAGACGTGCTCCGACGGGTCGGCGATGTAGCGGACGCTGGTCTGCCTCGGGGGCCTGAGCAGCCCGTTCCCGTTGGTCATGGTGCCCCCGTCCGTTGTGGTGGTCAGGCTGAGGTTTCTGTTTCCGCCGGCGTAGGCGGCCGACATCTCGTCCTCCTCTCGCGCCCTGGGGAGGTCGTTGCCGTGCTGCTCGATGATGTCAGCGCCGATCTTGAAGTCAATGTCGGCCGTGGCCGGGTTGATCTGGTTGATGTAGCTGTTGCGGTGGAGGAGGAGGTACTTCTGGATGTTGCCAAAGCGGCAGTACTCCACGATGACCAGCAGCTCCCTCTTGTTCAGGCTGGTGGTGCAGGCCCCCAGCAGGTTCAGTATGTTGAGGTGCCTCCCCAGGTGGATCATGATCTTCAGCTCGGCCATCAGGGCCTTGATGTAGGTTATGTCGGCGTGCGGCTTGACCATCTTGACGGCCACGGTGGTGTTGGGCTCCCAGCTGACTATGCCCTGGGCGTCGGCCTTCACCACGCGGCCAAAGGCACCACTGCCGAGCTGAAGGAAGTGAACATTAAGAGGACGTGAGAAGACGTTAATTTTCCTCATAATTTAAACATATCCGTGAAAAAATGTTTTATTGTTCTGTTTCCTCCCTTATCAAACATGATTTATTTTTGTCAATGTGATATGTTATCTACAGTACAGTATTTTGACAGGCCATATATAAAAACCAAATCTTTAAATCTTTTATTCAACACTATAAGGTGTATTTCTTTTTTGATGGACATGCTGCACATAGCACCTCATCTTACCTGCTTTCCCATCTTAAGCCTCTCCCTGGGGAACTCGAACTCCCTGTTGTAGGGCAGCAGCTCGGCCTGGTCGTCGACCCCGAGGTCGGGGTTGATGGCCGAGGGGTCGCCGGCCACAAACAGCTCCAGCTCGGCCTTGGTCAGCTCCTTGTACTTGCGGTTGTAGATGCGGACCTGGTTGAAGAAGGAGGGAATAACACTATGTTTCAAAATACAATTAAATAAAATGACCAAATACCTGGCTAATAAATGACTGATGTGACAACCTTTTGTAATTCAAATATATGTATGATGAATGCTACAATTTTTTGTGCAACGTTCTAATTAAAGTTGCTTTTTAGTTTTTACCCAGAAGAAAGAGAACACCCCTCTTCTTAAAAATAATGGCAAGGTGGATAACTTTGCTCCTAATTAGATGACGAAATTTATTTTTAATTGGATCATTTTTAGTCACAAAAGAAGTCATGAATGTTTGTACAGTACGTGCAGTGCAGGAGCGACATGAACACTCACCTTCCAGAGAAGGTACGCTCCCAGGCCGAAGAGGACGACGACGAGGGAGACAATGCCGGCGATCATCCCCTTGGGGACGGTGTCCTCCGGTTCCACGGTGAGGCCGAAGGTGCCCCTGAAGACGCCTCCGCGGTTGGACGCCTCGCACGAGTAGACCCCGGTGTCGTTCAGCAGGACGTACTCGAAGGTCAGCACCCGGTCGCCGCTCTGGTAGCTCAGGCTGGTCCTGTTCTCGATCACGTCCTCCGGAATGACCTTGTCGTCCTTCCTCCAGGTGACCTCCGGCTCCGGGCGGCCGCTCACCAGGCAGTTCAGCACCAGCCTCGTCCCCGTCGTCAGCGTCACCTCGGAGTCGTTCATGTTGTTGCCCGACTCTCTCCGAGGGCTGATGATCTGCTGCACCTCCAGACTAAAGGACTTCTCCCTCGGGGCCTCCTCTTCGTCTTCCTCCTCGTTGTCGTCATCGTCACCATTATCATCACCTTCTCCTTCTTTTCCGATCGGCCGCGCCTTGCACACGTACTTCCCCTGGTCCTCCAGCCTGATCTCGCCAAAGTCGATCGTGGCGGCGTGGCTGAATGCCCTCCTCTCTTGCGCCACCCTTTCCCCTCCCACTCGGACCAGCTCCACCTCCTCCTCCTCCTCCTCGCTGTCGCCACCGACCTCGGCCGGCCGCACGAACCAGTCGACGCCCCCGTAGTCGTAGACGGAGGCTCCGCACGTCAGGGTCACGTTGTCCCTCTCCACCAGTACGGCGCTGTCGACGGGCGGGGCGAGCATGTCCTGGTGGCACTCGCGGCAGAGAGCGTTCTCCTCCTCCGTCGTCTTCCCCTCCCAGGTCGTCATCGGCCCGATGACCCTGAAACCGTCGGGCCCGAACTCGGGCTCCACCAGGAAGAAGTCCTCTCTGGTCTCGTTGCACTCCCCCTTAACCTTCTGCACGAGGTGGTCGGCGGTGCAGGCACGGCAGGCGAAGTACCCAGACCGGGAGGCCGCCACCTTGGCCCTGGCCATGTACCTGCAGAGTTAGAGCACGCCAAATGTACCTACTACAGCATATTCTCCCAAAAAAGCCCGGATATTCGTTAAAAACCTGAGGTTGGCATTTCCATACGGTATATTATACCTGTAGTGGACCCTGCCAGCATAGTCGTCGTCCGGTCGGACCAGCTCCAGCTCCACCTCCTCCGGTTCCCCGCACGAGTCGTAGGAGTCGCACGGGTGGAAGTGGATGCGCAGGCTGCCGTTCTCGTACGGGTAGCCCTCCACCGTGCAGTTCACCTGGTACTCAGAACCGAAGAAGAAGAACTTGCCTCCTCCTCCTTCTCCCTCCTCCGTCTCCTCCTCCTCTTCCGTGGAGGGCAGGATGTCCATGCTCAAGCTGGGCTCCTGGAGAAACTCCAGCACAAGCGGGATGTCCTTGTGCGTGGCCACCTCGGTCCTCGTTTCCGCGGCCTCCGCCTCCCCAGTCTCCTCCTCCTCCTCGTGTGAAGGGTCACTGACCTCGACGGAGAGGACGTACTTGCCGGTGTCCTCCAGCCCTGGGTCGTTGATGGTGAGCTTGATCTCCCCCGTGGTCGGGTTGATGGTCTTCTCGTACTTGTCGAAGGTGTCGTGGTCGACCTCGTGGCCCAGAGGGTGGTACCAGGTGAACTTGGGGTCCGGGTTGGCCTTCAGAGTGAAGACCCACTTGGCCTCCTGCCCGTGGGTCATCACGATCACGCCGTTTTCGTCGCCATTGAACCTGCACATTGTAGAGTACGTACTACATACCGTAGTGTGGTAAATTGCCCAGAACACCCCAGCGTTTTGACCTATTGAAACTGTAGTATACTATAACCTAAGCGATCATTAACCGTATGTCTCTTTTCAATGTCATATGTTAACTTTGTTTTTTTTTTCTCCCGCAAGAATGGCAATTGTGTGTTTAAATGATATATCATGCGTGAGAGACAAAAATGTAAATAAAGCACTAAACATATTATTATAATTAAAATATGTCAGATATGTGCCATACGAGATAAGTAGTATGTCTGGTTGGGTACTAGATATAAACTGAATCATGTAGTTTGTAGTACTAGTATGTGTAACCTTGGTACTGCAACCCGTACGCTGGCGTCCTACCTCGGTTCCCCGATGTATACGGCGGTGGGATCCTGCAGGACGTTGCTGAGCTGGTACTTCCTGGCCTGCCCCACCTTGCCGCTGCCCGGGATGACGGCGCGGCACGAGTACGAGCCCTCGTCGCTCTGCCACACGCCGCCGATGCGCAGCTCCTTCGTGATCTTGGCCTGGGCGTTGTGGTTGTGAGTACATAGTACGTAGTCGATGATCTTAATTATTTATGCTGATATAAGTCACTATCACACAGCACCTGGTATCCCAATCTGGCGTCCAGGCTGTCCTGCTCCGTGCGCACCCTGTTCTGCTTGCCCACCACCACCCTCCCGTTGGCGTCGGACAGGTTCTCCGGCAAGATCCACTCCAGCTCGATGTGCGGGAAGCTGCCCAATGGGGGAAACAGCTACAGGGTTGGGGGGTTTTTTTCGGACGGAGGCACCTGGCCACTCAACATAAAAAAATCTTGTTTCCTGGAAATCAGGTGGTGAATACCTGAGTAATCTCTTGGGTTTTGATCAAAATTTTGTATGAGGGCATCTTTAAAAAAAAAATGGGAAATCAAAGTGTGGGCAAGTGCAAAGTCATCCGTCACGTTCGACTTCCGCATGTTTGTCCTCCCTCTACCCTCCTCCTCCTCCTCCTCCTCCTACCTTGGCTCCACCCCTAGCTCGCAGCCGAGGGTGAGGTTGGAGCCGGCGTACGTCTTGGCCCCGGCCTCGGGCGTAATGAGGTTCGGAGCCGGCACCACGTCAATCTTCTGAAAGTTGAACATGGTCGTCAGCCTCATCTCGCGATTGCCCCTGAAAGATAAAATAGACACAGGGTCAGGGATTTTTTTTTCAGTCTTGCACCGCAGCATCGATGTAATTACAGCAACCGCGATGGCAACGGCAACGCCAACGGCAACAGCAATAGCAACGCCAATGGCAACGTTAACCCCAACAACAACTTCAACGACAACGGCAACAACAGCGCCATCGTCATCACCGACGCCAATACCACAGCAACTCAAACGTCAAAGCCAACACCGACGTCAACACCAAGGCCAGCACCAATGCCAACGGCGACAAGCCCCTCTTTCCCCTTTTTCTCCCCCCACCTCTTGGCCACGCAGACGATCATCCCCGTGTGGAACTGCGCCGTCACCTCCTCGATGACCAGGCCTCGGCGGGGCTCGTACCGGTAGTGGAAGTCTGCCAGCCGGTCCGTGATGTCCTGCATCCCTTCACGCAGGAATCGCATGGTGACCCGGTCTGGGTCGGTCGGCCGGCACGGGATGACCACCTCGTGGGACTCGGGCACGTTCACCCACTGGTAGAGGGAGACCTCGTCAAAGAGGTGCTTAGGGTCGCTGGCGAACAGGTGGGTGGAGGCGGCGCGGAGAGGGTCGGAGTCGTTCTTCGTGCCCACGTACCTTAAGAAAAAAAAAGCCGATAAAAAATTAGGAAAAGGGAATGTGGGAAACCGTCGTATGTTTGTGTGTGTATTGGAGAGGAGAAACCGGACGGTGGGGAGGGGGGCGAAATTAATTCTTGGGAAAGAGAAGGAGGAAGAACATACCTACGCAATAGCGCATTTACCCCACCCTTTACTACGCAATTTGCTCTCATGCAGCTAGATAAACGTCCCCCGGGCTGTAAAACAGTAGTTTCCCCAACGGGGGAAAAAATGGGGTTTTTAAAGGAACAAATGTGTGGTACTTCTGCACTTATAACTTACAAACAATCTATGTAGACGGTATCGGTATTTTTGTAGATTTCGGTAAAGAGCTGTGAGCAAACTTAAAACAAACTTATTTCACTTATTATTGATAGGGTAGGTGCTTTCAAAAGTCATATAAAAAAGTCCCGTCGGGCAGCCAGGAAGGCCATTCCAGTGCTTCACGCCACGCACCTGCACGTGTACGCCCCCGTGTCCAGGTGGTGGAGCGGGCTGACCGCCAGGTGGGAGATGTACAACGGCCGGGGAGAGTCGTCCGACACCTCGTCCTTCACGGACGTCCTGGAGGAAAGGGAGGGGGGAGGGAGCATTTAGCTCTGAAATTTGGGAGGTGTTGTGGCGTCGTCCTACCTGTCGGAGAGGGGTACCACCCCGCTGGGGTAGGAGGCGTCGTCCGGGAGGGACCATTCCAGGGGGCTCTTGCCGGAACACCTGTCCAATTGGGAAAAAAAACCAACCAATATGTATTTGTTTGGTTGTTGTTTTTGTTTTTATTATCTGGAAAAGCAGAGCAGCTGAGGTACGTACACACCTGAGAACGAATTCGGACTTGGGTCCCACGGGTATGACGTGCTGCGGGCCTGGCGGCTGGAGGAGGGGCGCCCCCTCCCTTTCCTCCCCCGCCCCGGTGGGCGGGGAGGACGGGGACGCGCGGGGCCGGGAAGGGGGCGGGGCGCACCGGCAGACGGGCAGCAGCAGCAGCAGCAGCAAAGGCAGGAGCTTCTTCTTCTTCATCATCTTGGGGCAGGTGGAGGAGGATGTTGTTGATGGTGATGCTTTGTGCAAATTGCCATTTTTTTTCACACTTTGTCCTGCGAGGATTGAGATCCTTTACCTCTCGAGTTTAGGTCGGAGCCTCACTGTTTTTTTTTTTTTTTAATCCTCATGTTTTCGGGGGTGGGGTGGGCGGGTGTACGGTACGTCCCTTCCTCCTCACCTTCTTTTTATCGCTAAAACACGCAACGAGCCGAAAGAGAAGAAGATATGGGGGAAGGGGGAGGGGACCAATTACACACTCACGCTCAGTCGGAATCGGCGACGAAGACGGAGGAGGAGGAGGGTCTGTTTAACTGTCCCTTCCCGCCCCCCTCCTCCTCCCCCTCCCCGTCCGAGCCGCGCATTCATTGCGTCCCGAGTTGTAGTAGTAGTAGTGAAACGACTTGAGACGAAAAAAAAAAAAGTAAATAGTTGTACAACAACTTCGCAGTTGGTCCAGGCGGCGGAGAGGGAGTGGGTGACTGGCTAGAGATGATTAATTAGGAAATCCAGCCGTCCTTTTCCTCTTTCCAGATCTGAAGGGTGGGTGGGCTGGAAATCTCTCTCTCTCCCTCTCTACTGCACAGAATCACACCCAGATGATGATGCAGAAGGAGGAGGAGGAGGAGGAGGAGGCCTTGGCCTCACTCACACTTATGGAATGACTTTAACGAGGCGTTGGAGATGTGGAGGCGATCCGACGGGAAAACAAAATCGAGTTTTTTCTTATAATTATTTTTTTTCTTGTACAACGTCGACTCCTCTCCTCTCCGGCTCACTCTCGTTTCCCGAATAATAAGTCCGCACACGATCTTATTGCAGTTTTTTCTTCTTCTTCTTCCTCTTCTTCCTTTCGTCTCTCCCTCCTTCCTCCGTCCGCTGTAATTTTTTTTTCCCTTTTCGACTGCAAGGTATACACCGCCTCCTTCGCCATCCACCATCACAAGTCTCCCGCAGATATCAGGCCCTCCTCCCCCCTTTCCCACTCCCCCTTCAGACCGACCCCCCTTAGCACTTTACTCCTCCTCCTCCTCCTCCACCGTGATAAGATATACAAACACCTAGGCTTTTTCGCCTCCTTCCTCCCCCTCGTTCAGCCGCGCTTACAGAGTTCGTCCGCACAGGCGCACTCACACACATAAAAAAGGTAAGACAGCAGCGCAGCTAACACCTAACTTTTTCTATGGCCACTCAGATACACTCCCTCTCTCTCTTGCTCAGTCTCAGTCTCACTCAGTCCTCACCCTTTGGGAAGGTGGTGGAAGGAAAGAGGAGGGGACGGGGGGGGAGGGGAAATTGAAAAAAAAAAAAGCCGGGCGCAAAGAAATCTGATCGGATGGAGGGGATCCGACGACGAATGATCCCTCCTGACGGATCTGGGTTGAGTTGCCGGCGGATCCACACCACCCACCGCCGGCCTCAAGCACACGGAATCATTCCATTCATATAAGAGTGAGGCGGAAGAGCAGCAGATGCTTTCCCAATTTTTTTTTTTTAGGTTGTTTTAGCGAGCAGGGTGACGAGAGATCCACACACCACCACCTTTTTTTCCTGGAGCCGGCGACTTCCCCCCTCCCTTTCCAGTCCTCCTCTCTCCTCAGCTCTTCCTCCCCCGTACGAAAAATGCAACAAGTTCCGGCTGTGTCGTCGCCGTCGCCGTCGCCATCGCCGCCGTCGCCACAGCCCTTTCTCTCTTTCTCTTCTCCCCCCCCCCGCCTCCCTCTCCTATTTGATCCGCGTCCTCCTCCCCTCCCTCCCCTCCCTCTCTCTCTCCCACCAATAACGGGCAGTTCGATCCTTTGGGCCCCAACTCATCAATATAGGGGTGAGTGAGGTGAGTGCGTTCATTAATCTACTAGGTCTCTGCTGTGTGCGTGTCATAACTGAAGAGATTTTTTGTATAACTGTTACATACAACTATAATTAATTGGACGTCATTCATTCTAATAGTACTGTAGCATAGTACACGTGCAACCAGTAAAACGGTGCGATCAAGACGGTGTGGCCTTGAATAAACGTGTGGGAGGCACAAGTAAACTTTGCAAGCATGTACTAGTACTACACAGCAAGGAGAAGGGGCCACATTCGGCCCACGATCCGCCATTTGCATTCAGGAGTCTCCCTTGGGAGGTGGCGGGGTTGGGCGTCGCTTGCTTTCCCGTCCTCCTCCTCCTCCTTTTCCAAACTAGGAGGGTCTTCTTCTGCCAACAAAAACTACTGCTCCTCCTCCTCCTCCTCCCAGTGTATTTTTTTCTCTCCTAACTCCCATTTATTCTTCGGACTCCGCTAGCTTCGATTTTTCTCCTCCTCCCTCCCCCCCCCCCCCCCGCGTGTTTTATTGCAGTTAGATGGAA
>JAAUYM010052740.1_pt1 | contig 15775 bp, 25 predicted proteins | sample 7278001 | NCBI WGS metagenome assembly JAAUYM01 (sample SAMN14350224, study PRJNA611818) | marine sediment metagenome | isolation source: surface marine sediment (1.8m) | place: French Polynesia: Moorea | collected 2018-08
TCCTCCTCCTCCTCCTCCTCCTCCTCCTCTTCTTCTTCGTGCTAATTTAATGGACTTTCATCATTCTTCAAAAGCGCCCATTCCGTCTACGATATAAATCCGCATTTCTTGCAATTATCTAAAAAAAAGTCCTAAAGCATGTCTTTTCTCCTACTTTGTGACTTTAAACGAAAATGGCCAAAAATAAAATGGTAGACAAGCAGAAGCTTTACAAAAAAACTTACAGTCAAACTTGAATAATGGTCTTATCATTCCTTATGTAGGCAGTAATGTGTTAGACAAAATCTTACTCAGCAACACGGGTAGCTTCAGGCTAGTATGTTAGATTCCTGAGACGATTTTGCACTCATGCCGGGACACGACTAACCGAGTGCGACTGTGTCAGGTCAGACAAGACGACTCTGACACATGCAGACAACAACAACAAAGACGGTGGAAGGAGGAGGAGGAGGAGGACCATCAAGGCCACTTGAGAATGAGAATGGAAAAAGTTTGTTTGAAGGAGGGGAAGGAAGAAGAGTACATGGACCAAAAATAGACGAGATTAATTTCCTGTCTCACGAAACTTTATTCCCCCGCTCCCCCTAAGGTGACCATTAAGGCTTTTTTTTCGTGTGTAGTAAATACAGTATTATGTCATGAGTAAGAAATTTTAGCGGCACAGTAGAACTCCGATATGTGGTTGTCGGTAGGGAGCTTACTACTGTAACTGTCCTTTTATCTATATTTTTGTTAGGTATCTCGTACTGGAATATGTAGTTACTACGTGGAGAATTTTTTCCTATCCTATACCGGAGATCTACTGTATCATCTTGAAACATTTTTTTCTTCTCCTCTTCCTCCTCCTCCTCGTCACAGCCCCTTATCAACAAAAAAAATTGCTTCCTCCTCCCTTTTTGCTGGGGAATATTTGGGAAAAAACGTGGCGTAAAAAGGACCAACACGCAAATAAAGGAGAAAATAAAAATCATGGCCGTCGACATCTTTTCCGGCCTGTTGGTGTCGATGCTGGAGCAGGCGTCGGCGTTCGTGGCAGGCAGGAAGGATCAGATAAGGTTCGAGGAGGGGAGGGGGCCGTTTAGAGACAGCCAGCACATTTGGTTTGGGGCACTAGTGGTTCTCAACTTAGTGAACACTTCTTGGTTACACATATAGGATACACATATACCAGGGGCGTTTTTAAGACATGGACTGGATATGGTAGAAGGTTGGTACCCAAATTTTGGATTTAAAAAAGTAAATGAACATACCGTATTTTTTTTTCCTTTCCCAAATAAATTTATTCGAATCTAGCCAACGTGGAAGTCTTCGTATTTTTAAATACGCTTTTGAAAATCATCATGCACTTTAAAAAATTAATTATTATTTCATTTCCAGATCTCTGGACCTTGTGTTCCGCCTGCACTGCCAGGTGACCTTCGCAGCACTCCTCTTCTGCAGTGGGCTGCTACAACTGGCAAAGGCAATTTGTTTTTCATTCAAACCAAGAAATGCTGTGCTACACTGTAACTACGTACTACGTTCCACTGTACTACGGTAGAACTCCGAAATTATGGTATAGCAAAATCGTCCAAGTAGCTTTCTCTGATTACCCAAAATTTGATTTTTGTCTGCGTACATATGTTGCAAAAAGAATGAATATAGCACTTCCCCGTCCAGTTCTCGGGCAAGAGCATCTCCTGCTGGTCGACGTCCGCAGGCAAGTCCCTCTCCTCGCTGGCACCGTCCTACTGCTGGACGGAGGGAACCTTCGTGCTGGCGGACAGGGACGCGTGGACGAACGAGTCATTCGCCCCAGGTAAAGAAAAAAAATACATACAAGTGACCAAAACATAGTGTAACATAGGTTTGTGTGTCTTCAATTTAATGCAGCATTTTTTTGCAATTATTGTAACTCATTGCATCCTTATATATCTTAACTGATTTAGTAGTAATATCCCGGTATATAGGGAAGACGAATTGGTTTATGGACATTCTGTTTTAGTGTACATACAGTACATTTTGTTTGTAACTGTCCTAATTACAGGCCTTGGTAATGAGCGTCGCTGTTTGAAGGATGGCGGCTGCCAGTTCTGGCTCTCTTACTACCAGTGGACGGCATGGGTGCTGCTCCTGCTCGCCTTCGGGTTCTACTTGCCGAGGTCGCGTAGTAAAGTTAATATAGATATATGTCAAGTTAAACTTTTGTGTATGAATTTGAGGGGAAAATGTAGGAAAAAGTCTGTTGAGTACTAACTTTAAAAAAGTCTGATGCGTGTGAATAGTAATTCGGGAAAACGACTTCTTTTGTGTACATACACAAATGTAGACAAAAAATGGGGAAATGTCTGTTGCGTTAATTTGTAATTACAGGTGGCTGTGGCACATCGTGGAGTCCGGCCAAGTGTCTTCCATGGTGAGGTCCTTCGCGTCCGTCAAGGACCCGAAGGCTGCCGGAGGGAAGGAGAAGATCAGGAGTCTGGCAGCAGATCTGGTGCAGCAGAGGCGAGATAAAAAGAGAATTCAAATTCAAACTACATTCAGTATCCCGGAAAATACTTTAGCCCTTAAAAAAAGTACTTAAGAAAAGACTTGTGTTTTTTGTGTGTGGAGGTGGAAAAAACAACATAAATTTTCTTAAAGAGAGGTAAAATTCAATTACTGACGTGTCTTAAGTTTTCTGAGGTACCTTCTCCAAGGTGCACTCACACATGACCATAATACTTGCCCTGGCATAGAGATGCCAATTTTGTCATTGTTGAGTGCTCGCCCCCTCCTCCAATAAATCATTTATGGGTCTGATGCTGAGTTGGCACATCAAAAATAGAAAACAACTTTAAACGCAGGTCCTATTGGACGTTCGTCCTTTGCTCCTATGCCTCCCTGGAGTTGCTGAACCTGGTCTGCTCGGTCATCTCCGTCCTCCTGCTGGACCTTCTTCTGGGCACCTTCTCCGTGGACGCCGCCTTCGACCCCACGGACCCCTTCTCCTCCGTGCACGCGCCCCCGGTGACCCTGCGCTTCCGCAACCTCGGCTTGGCCTTCCTGGAGTACTGGACGAGTGAAGGCGGCTGGGCCGGGCTCTCCGTCGGCCCCGGCAGAGCGCTCTTCCCCAGGGTGGCCAAATGTGAGTAAAGATTAGACGTTACAGTGGCTTCTGTGCAAACAAACATTTGCAAAATCGAGACTCTACTATGTTTTGTTTCTAAGCACCTACTATGTCGGAGGTCTACTCTAGTATTGGTATTTACTGTACATATTGTAGTTTTACAATTATGAAATTTTTAGACGCACCCGATTTTGGCAACTTTATTTTTAATAGTAACTCAGACGATATGTTTGCTATTGCCACATGTTGTTGTATATAGTATGTGTTATATACAATATCACAATTGTCCATCGAGATTTTCTTATCTTCGAATTTGTATCTGTCTTGGCACATTTTGATTAACGTTTGGGGGCTTTAAAAAAATGCTTTGTGTCTCATAATTTGGGAAACTCGTCGTCAGCGGCGGCGTCAGTCAGACAAGCTGATGTCCACAAACTCCGTGGAGTCCCACTTGCGGTTGAGGTTAAAGCCGTTCTGGTGGTGCGAGACGACGGAGTTGGAGGGGTTGGCGGAGGCGGTGGTGGCGGAGAAGCCCAACCTGCTCTTCTGACTCTTGTCGGCCTCGTCAGGAATCGAATCGCTGCCACCCGCCTCTTCGGAGCAACAGCATACTGTAGTGTTGTTGTTTTTTGTATGTTATGATAGAACATTGTTCTCATAATCACAATTGGATGCACCCTTACTGCAACAAGTCCATCCCGCGGCGGCCGCGGCCGCCGCCGCCGCCCCCGCCTCCCGCCGCAGCGGCGTGCCATCCCTCAGCGATCTCCAAAGGGAGACCACCACGACCACCACCAGAGCCAGGAACTGGTCAAGAACAGAAATTGACAATTGGCGACATCTCTTTCATTTGTGATTGGCGAGTGGTGCCGTCTGTTTTAGTGATGGTTTTTGCCCCCAACCTGTATTGCCATGAGGATGAGCGATGCCCACATCCCGGTGAGCCCGGCCGTCTGGGTGGTGCAGCTCCCGTCGCAGGCAGCAGCGCCATTGTCGAACAGAAAGTAGAAGCCGAAGAATGAACCTGGCATGGGGAAAATTATTTTAGTAATATCTATTACTCGTCCTTGTCCAGGAAAAAACTGTACACGCTCAACGTGCTTTCTCATTTAATTTCTTTCTTTCTGTTCCCTAGAAAATGTGCAACTTAACCAAGTTTTCCGAGTTTCACTGTACAGTAATTTACCTACCTAGAAAGAGCAAGAAGAACGTCAAGTGGTACAGGGAGACCGCGGCCGCCGGCGCCCTCCTCTCCCTCCCCCTCTTCCTCCCGATCCACACCCCGAGGGCGACGTAGGCCGCCCCGAACGCCAACACCGCCACCCCAACAAACCATCCGGCGTCCATGTCGATCAGGGGGTCCGACCTCCTCCCGCCCCCCCTCTCAAAACACACAAACGACGGTAGTCAGTCGGTTGCGTCGTGTTTACGACTCGTGATTTTTTTCCAAACTAAAGATGACAGATAAGGGGGAGGGTGGAGGGAGGCAGGCGGACTTCTTCTTCTCGCCTTACTCTTCTTCTCAATCTCCCCCCACCCTTGTGTTTGAAAGATGAGAACTAGCAAACGGGATGAATGACTCATCATCGCACGCTGCTTTTTTTTTAAACTTCGACATTGAGATTCGTATGTGCGTCACCCCGTACACATAAATTTTGGGGAAAGTTTGATCCATGTTCACACATTACACACACAGAGGCTGTCACAACTTCACAAGGATTTTTTTCTTTGTCTTTTCGTTGTGGTTTCTCAACCTTCATTCCTTGTGCATAGCAGTACTAGAAAGTCCGTCCATCTTGTCCTCTTTCTTTTCCTTCTCCTGTACATCCACTAATCGACAGCAAGCTGTGCACCAAGTTTAGGGGTTAAGACAAAAATGCTTGAAGCACCAACTTTCCCAAAAATGCCTCTCCTACCGCAACCCGGGCTGTCCAGGATGGCAACGACCTCCTTGGTGACAGAGCCACCGCCGGCGCACGTCCTCCACACGGCCACCCCGAGTACGACGGCCGCCCCGAGGACCTGCCCGGAGAGCGCCGCCGCCGCCGCCACGGACCCGGCGAACCCCGCCGTGGCCTCCGAGCAGCCTCCGTCGCAGCCTCGCATGCCGGACAGGAACAGGTGGCGGAAGGACACGGTGGACGCTACTCGAAAAGATTTTTTTTTTAATTTTACTAAAAATTTTGTCAAGACAGCAGCAATCCAGACTTGACCCACCGAGAAAGACTAGAAAGAACACCCCGTGGTAGAGTCCGACCCAGCTGGCCCTCCTCCTCCTTCTCCTGTTGCACCTGCTGACCCAGAACGCGCCCGCCACATACGCGGCCGCCAGCAGCAGCACCGCAGGCAGCGCCAGCCAGCCCACGTCCATCTTGATCACGCGCACTTCACACAAAGATTCAGGTCTGCTAAAAACCTCTGTCAAAGGTCTACAGAACGCCCAAGGAAAAAAAACTGAAAACATAACTTCACTCCCTTGGCGTGCTTAATATAAGTATTATATGTCAAAAAGATTGACTTTCTGAGTCCTGAAACTAAATTTTAAAAACAACTTTTAAAACCACGTAAAAACATTACATTAGCTAAAAAAAACTCAACAAATGCACGTTTCATTCGGGAAGTAAAGAAGTGTGTTGAGTTTACTGGCTATAGCTTTTCCTCCTCTCTTTGGGTCTGTACTGACGTGGACATTGATTTTGCAGATATTGTGCTACAGTACTACTACGTACTACCATACATCCACTCTGTTAAACGGAAAAGGTTGGAAAATTGGAAAGCTTAGTGCCATCTCCCCACTTGTCTTCGACTATCCGAGTTTGTGTGGGTGTTCCAAGCGTGCGCAATGTGGTCCAAATGACTATCTGCCCCCCCCTTTCCTTTTTTTCTTTCTTGGACTCTTTGGGTTCCCCTGACTCTTGCACAATATTTCGGCGTGAAGACCGCGTCACAAGTCCAACGCGTCTTGGTAGGAGGGAGGAACTACGTCCTTCCCGATGTTGCTGCTGTTGCTGTTGGCGCTGGTGTTGGCGCTGCTGCTGCTGCTGACCTGATCGTACGGAGGAGGAGGTTGCTGCCGCTCCTCCACTGATCTACTAGCCCCCTCCTCCTCCGCCCTCCTGTCGCCGCCGTCAAAGAACCAGTGCTCGTACAGCACCGCCGACCACTTCTTCCTGCTGCTGCTGCGGCTGCTGCCGGCGTTGATTCTGAAGTACTTCCTGGTGACGGCCGCTGCCAGCAGCAGCGGGAAGGCGAGTAGGACGGCCGCGACGGCGGACAGGCAGGACAGGGCGAAGGAGGCGGAGGCGCTCAAGGAGGACAGCGTGCACACGCACAGGGAGGACACCAGCAGGGCTTGACGGAAGGAGAAAGAGAGAGAGAGAGAAAAGGATGTGGGAAATCGGGTGGTGGTTAAAAATGTCATGAACGCAGGAAAAAAAACCAACCTATGAGAGCGCTCGTCCCCGCCGCGAAGTAGGCCAGCGCGAAGCTCGGCCCCCACCCCCTCCTCCTGGCCGCCCGGAGGACCCTGACGGAACCCAGGGTGGCCGCGAAGGCCAGGCAGGCCGCGCACAGGAAGCAAGCGAAGAACACCTGCAGCAGCAGAGAAGAAAATAATTACTAAACCGCACTCTGCCCTACCTAGTATGTTTGATGGCATCTCGCTGGAAATCTTCGGCTTCTATCTATCTCTCTTTCTCTCTTTCTGGACAGTAGAAATCATTTCACATGTAGTTCTACGTAGTAGAACTCGGATAGCAAAGTGGGAAGCAAAAGGTTTACTAATATGGCAGCTAGAGCTTTTGTATACAGTAAATATTCCACTTAGTGGAATGGACAAAAAAAATGTAAATTTGGTCAATAAAGCTATCTTTACTACTACATAGCGAAGTTATTTCTAACTACGTACCCTATATCGGGGTTCTACTGTATTTTTATTGACGTGATTGTGCAGAGTTACTCTTTGGCTTCTAAGTCCTCCCGTAGTGGGCATACCGCACTGTCCACGGAGTCGCCTTCGCCTCCTCCTCCACCTCCTCCGCCTCCTCCGTCTCCGCCCCCTTCGCCGCCATAGTCCGACTCGTCCCACAGCGGCAGAGACATTTCTTTTTTTTGGGGGGGGGGAGCTTTCCGGGTCTCGGATTTTTTTTCTTTTTCGAACTATTCCGTTTCCCCAAAGACGAAACCGCAGTTCGGCTCGAACTGTGCCCGCGGAATCTCGCATTACAATTCTCCGCTTCTTTCTTTTATCTTTGTCTTAAAACTCAGTAGCTCTCCGCTTTGCCCTCTACGTATCATCGTCTCGTCTCAGGTCTTTGAACAGAGTCCGTTCTTGTTCTTCTTGGTTGCCCGCCTCAAACGGAGTTGCCTTTCTACCATCGTCTTCGCCGCGAAGGACTCTGAGCGAAGCCTGTTCTTGTTTTCTTCTACGTGCGGGGAAGGCAACACAAAGCGGGTCCCTTACTTTCTTCCCGTTTTGTTCCTCTACCTACATGTTTGCCTTCCTCTCTTTCATGTCAAGTTCACTCCACCGCCGTCACTCTTTTGTTTCGAGCGGTGGAGTCGGCGGTCTAAGCGTTGCGGCTTTGTCTCTTGTCGGCGCAGATGTCGCTTTGTTCCTTTTTGCACATGCCAAGTGTTCAATGATATCATTTCCTCGTATTAAAATGAGACTTTTTGGCGCTTGTTTTGAAAATTTTGCGACGGTTTTTTCTTGTTTCTAATTCTTATTGTGCTAGGCCGGTGCGTCATGCAAATCTTCCCCACCCCCACCCCTAACAATTGAATCCGTTTAATCCTGGGCAAAGTTCCGGCTCGTGCATGCATTTTTTTGGGGGGGAAAAAAATAGCCAAGAAACGATCCGCAAATTAAGGGTGTTACTGTCATTTAATACTGCAAGAACGAGTATTGTGTGTGCACAGGACGGAAATTATCCACATAACTGATAAAGCAACACTATCATTATTATATATCACAGCCAGCTCATCGACATTCCCGTCCTCCTTTTCCCTCTTCCTCTTCCTCCTCTCGCTGCTGACCTCCTTCTTCCACTTCTTCCTCCTCCTCTTCCGTCGTGTCAGTCTCTTCTTCTGCCTCTTCTTCTTCCTCCTCCTCCTCCTCCTCCTCCTCCTCCTCGTTGTCGTCCTGTCCGTCCCCATCAGCGTCGAACGCCCTGTTGTCCTCCCCTCCCTCCTGCCTCGCCGTGCCCGGCGCCACGCCCGCCGCCACACCCACCACCTCGTGTTTGAGCGCCTCCTCGTATGGCGGCAGCGCGCGCAGGCTGGACACGCTGGTGGCGTCTGCGTCGTCGACGCCGTTGACGCCGTCGACGTAGGAGGGCGGGTTGTCGGCGTCGCCGTGCTCGTGCCCTTGGTCTGCCGGCGCAGAGCGCTCCATGGCCTCCTGGTAGTTTGGCACCGGGTCTAGGCCGCGCTCAAGCTCAGTCATGCGGTTGATCACGTCCTGGGCGCTGTTGTTGGACGGTTCAGCGTTGTCGTTATTATCATGGCAGTGTAGGTACAGTGGATTTCGGATAGATACGTACAGCATATGTACTATATAAAGAAAAACCTTATTTTTACCTTTGGTGTGTTTACCAAGTTCAAAGATTATGTAGTAAGTTGCTTAACTTTTAAAGTGTCTAATTTTTTTAATGGCCACAATGTTGAAAAATTACTTTGTCAATGCGATGATAAAAAAAGGAAAAACGCGTATGTGTCCGACGCCCTCATGTGTATACATACCTCATGTACTCCTGCTCCCGCCTCCTGGCCTCGAAGTCCTCCCTCCGCCTCCTGTCCGCCTCCACCTCGGCCAGGATCCTCTCCGAGCAGAAGTCCGGGCACCAGGAGGGCGGCCCTCCTCGCCTCTCCACCAGCCGTCGAGCCTGGTTGGTCAGGCAGACGGAGAGCGCCACGGCCGCCGGCAGCAGCAGGAAGGCGGCCAGCTGGATGGACATCATCAGGGCCACGAACTCGCCCTCAGGGTCGTCGGTCGTGAGGCTCACCGCTAGGCAGGCCACGAAGGCCACTGGTGAAGAAATGAAACCTTTTTTTTGTTCCTATTTGAAGTAAGGGAAACCAAACTTGTTTGTTTGTTGACTTCCGGACCTTCAGTACAGTACATACTACTCTTGGTGGCGTTTTACTATCCACAGCTTTTTTGCTGTTGGGCTATGTTCAGGCCTGCGTGGGCTATCTCGTCATTCTAAGGCCCGGCAGCCCTGACAACGGCAACGAGACCCTCAAGATTTGCTGACCCGCTGCGGCGGCAAAGACGGTCGCGACCGAAGCGACGATCCACCTCCTCTTCCACCTCCGCATGACGCACCACTTGACCCCGAACAGGGTGCCGAAGATCAGCCCGAAGGTCACCAGCACCGACCCGAGCACGGCCGCGATCAGGAAGGCCGGCGACAGCTGCTTGGGAGTGGGGGGAGTGGGGGAGGGACCAGTGAGGGGAAAGCGTGGTACAGCCAAATCTCGTACGGTACATATTGAGAGTCCACATGTATTCCTGCAGCCTGGCTTACCTCGTCTTCCGCGTCGTCGCTGCCGCCGCCATCCCCAAACCCGGGAGGCGGCGGCGCCGTCGCCTCGGTGGTCAGCAGGACAAAGTCCACCCCCTCCTCAGGTGTCGGATCCATCTTCTCCCATGTAGTTTCCCAAAAAAAGATCTGTCTTACCAAGTTTTACTCAGTTCTTTGCGTTGCGGACTGCCGCGGAAGGATAGAGAGAGGGGAATCGAGATAAAGGTTTCCTTGATGTCGTGCATCTACTGCGCACACACACACACACATGATAGAAAGATATATCCTCCTCTTCTCTCTTCTTATCATCTGCGAAAAGCCGGAGAGCCCGTAGGACCTAACTACGTAAAGCAAGCTCGATTCTTAAGCTACCCTGAGCAAACCCTAGATGGTAGAGAAATGCAACGATTGCCATAGTGCCTAAAACTAAAAAAATGTTTATAAAAAAAATTCGACCTTCGGTTTTTCTCCCTTTTTTCATATTCCAGGTCCCGTGACGATCGTGGGTCGTGGCGGCCACGAGCTCCGCCACGAGTTTGTCTGCTTCCTCCTGCTGAACAACGTGAACGAGAAGGTCTTCGTCGCGCTGTGGTTCTGGCTGCATGTGCTGGTGGCGGTGGCGGCGGCCAGGCTGGCGTGGCGGATGGTCAGCGTCGTCATCCTCTCCCCGGGGTCGTCCGGCGTCACGGAGCTCGCGGAGGTAGTGCAGAGAAACTGCGATTTGGTGAAGTCGAGGCGGTTTTTCAGAGAGAAGTTTGCTGCTAAATTGGCCGTTCCTTACCAAGTCTAAGGCCTATGGTAGGATATGCATAATATGTTAGAAAGCACAGAATCTGTATTAAATCAAAGTTCCACTGTACTAGGTACTACAGCACGGTATGTATGTAGTATGTCTGTAATTTCGCGACCCTGTCTCATTGCAGCAGGACGACGACGACCTGGACCTGCCGGTGCCCGCCGCGGGCCTGTCCTTCGCCCTGGGAGTCCTGAGGCAGAACCTGGGCGGGTCGGGTGGGCCCGTCTTCAGGGAGGCGGCCATGCAGACTCTGGCGGCGCTCAGGGAGCAGAAGGAACTCAAGAGGAAGTAGTAGCTGGTTTTTTTCCGCACCGGACTCAAGACAGAAGAGAAGAAGCACTCTAAATTAATCTGGTACCATCATCTTTGGTTTGTCTCTGCGCGAGCGTAATAAAGTTTTTCTTTCTCCAAAGTACTGTAAACAAGGGAAAACGCAATATGTCTTCTTTTTTTACTGATATATAGTAGTATCCAGCCGCTCCAGCTGTGGTGGTTTTTTTTTTCAAGAATTCCGATAAGGTACCCATCATATTGTACAACGTAGTATTTTTTTTAGGCCATGTGGTTTTTTTTCTTTCTCCACCAAAGAATTCTTGAACGTCGTCGCTGTTGTGCCTTTCTGCTGTGGCTGTTTCTGTTGCACTGCGTTCCATTTCTTGCAAAGGTAATTTAACTTTGCTGACCAGGCCAATAGGGTTTCAATTTATTTCAGAACAGCAATAGGGGCAATTAAGCAGGTTTCATAATTATTTGTTTTTTCATGTGTGTGTGTCTGTGTTCCCCCCGCTGTTGCTCATTTTCAATTCTAAGGCGACGAATTAAATCAGTATAGCTTTAACGAACTCTGGAAGAAATATACATACGTATAGATAAAGTTAAATTTATTAAATTATATCACCCATTTGCAAACCCTAAAAACAAATGACTCACTCTGATCAGATTCCCACAAAGGTCGTCTTTGCGGTCTCCCCCTGCCTTCTCCTCCTCCTCGTCAGCTTTGTCCACTACCACTGTCAAGATCACCCCTATCTTCTTCATCATCGTTGTCGCCGTCTTTGTTGGCTCCTCCAAACACATCACCTCCCTCCTCCTCCTCTTCCTCCTTCTCTCCCTTCGGCTTGTCTGCAATCGAGAAGAGAACGGCTCACAAAATAGTAAAGTGACGACAAGTCACAAGTCCCTGTGTCCGTCCACCCACCTGTGGGAGCACTCCTCCTCCTCCTCCTCCTTCTGCCCCCCGCTTGAGGAGGACACTTGTTGGTCAGAGTCGCCACGTCCTCGTTCACATTCCATCCAAGTCCAAACTGGCATGGGTTGCCGCTGCACTCAGTCCCGCTCGGGTTGTCCTTCTTTGCCGGCTTGCAGAAGAGCTTGACCTTGGCCATGGCGGCCGCCTTCGCCTGGCACTTGTACGAAACTTCCGGCTGGACCCCGGGCTTTCTGGCAGCCTCGTCCTTGGGCTGCTCCCCCGTCTCGATCTCGTAGCCCGTCTCGTCGATGGCCTTTGGGTACTCGTCCGGGCACCTCTGCTTCGTCATGGTGCACTTGGGCCACATCTTGGCGTCCTTGCCGGGGCTGAACTTTCCCTCCTGCTCGTCGCACTCGATGTCCTTCGGGCCGAGGAAACCCCCGCCGTCGTCCTTGCTCCCGTCCTCCAGCGGGACGTAGCCCTCCTCGCAGGCGCAGACCGCCTTGCCGCCCTCCACGTTCCAGCACTTGGCCTTCGCCTGCGACCCGGACGGCAGTTTCTTCACCAGGTTGTCGGCGACTGAGGCGTCCACGCAACACCTGGCCGTCTCCTCCGGCCCGATCCACTTCGGCTGGTACTGGCAGGCCGTGCACCCTCCGGACTTCGGGGAGCCGGACTTGGCGCCGCAATAGGCCTTGGTAGTCGTCTTCTTGTAGGAGCTACACTCGTACACCAGCGGGTCCATCGAGTTGATCTTCTTCTGCTTGGCAGTTACGCCTGACGGCTTCTCGAACCTGGTGCAGAGTTCATAAAACCCTTCCTTTGGTACTGGTATATAAGAAGATGGCGATAAATTTGTAAAGTCGTATAGCCATAAGACTTTATCCATTTTACCGCACAATGTTTTAAAATCAGTCTCTTTCTTAGCTCTAATGTAGGTTGCAGCAAAAAATTTAAAAAATGGAAATAAATTATAACTAAGAAAATGAAAAAGGCTTTATGAAATTCTCTCCTGTTATTGGGCGCGTCCGGGATGCTTGTGTCATCGCATTCGCCCTCTGCCTTGACGCAGAACGCGGCGCTTTCGACGGTGCCGCCCTTGCACGCGAGCTCCACCTCGTTCCCGGCGAACTCCGCGTCCTCCTTGTCCTCCTTCAGCGCCACTTTCCCCGCCTCCGCGCATCTGCACTCCTTGGCCGTCTTGCCTTCTTCGATCTGGGTGATCGCGTTGCCCTCGGCGTCGCCGCAGGAGAAGTCGCCCAGGTCCTTGCACGCCGCCTTCCCCATACCCGGCTTGCCCGTTGTCGTCCCCGACGGCGTGGGCGCTGGCGGCGTCGGAGTCTCAGCGTCCGGGTCATAGTCGGGGGCACTGGAAAGGGCAGGCGGAACTGCAGCCGTCGGCGTGAAAATAAAATAAATAGGTGTCTGTCTGCGCCTTCGCCCTTACCGCATCGGCAGCGCGGGTGGAGGAAGACATTTGCTGTTGTCCTTGGGATTGGGAACGCACCTGAAGGCAGGTTCAACTGCATGCAAGGAGGAAACATGACTACGTACTTCACACCAAGATTAAGTACAAAAAAAAAATCAACATCTTCTCACAGTATTCGAAAGGCATCCCCACGGGAATGCCGCCGACGGGCGCCTCCACCTTGCCGAAGAGGCCCACCACGGTTCCGAGGGCGGCGACTGTGAGGAGGAGAAAGAGCGGGGGGAGGGGGGGGTATGAACCATTGAAACAGTTAATTTGCGCGCTCTTACCCTTGCGAGCGGGCCACCCCGGCGGCGGCCTGATGTCGGAGGCGGCGGCCGACCTCAGGAGGCTGGCCACCCCGCCGAGGGCGCCGGCGCCCATCGCCGTGGCGCCGGCGCCAACCGGGCGCCGTACCACGTCGGCGGAGGACAGGCCCGGCTTCAGGGCGGACGCCATGACGGACACCAGGTAGGCGAAGCCTACCAAGCGATTTTTTTTAACCCCTTTCCTCCTTCATTTCTTTCTTTTCGCCCAGACTCATCACCTTTGGCCCTGCTGAAGTTCCCAGTGGTCTAAAATAAAGATCAGGCATCATGCAGCGCCGGAGGAGAGATATCATGTAGTGGGTAGACTCGCCCATCCTGACCTGCCGCGTCCTCTTCCTCCTTCCTTGCACGGAGATCCGGATCATCTCTTGCTCTCACTTTCCCGTGGTTCAACGACGGGGGTGCAGCGCGCCCAACAAAGAGAACGAGAGCTGCAGATTCATTAGGCTTCATTAATATCCATTAAGCGGCCACGCGGCTCAGAGTAGAAAGAGAACTTCATTACTATAGGACGAGTGTGGGGTTGTTTTTTTGGCCAAATTTGCCGCCTGAAAAGGAAAAACGATTACAGTTTCATTCATGGGCCTCTTCACAAAATTTTATGCCAATTTGTCTGCCAGCACTGGAAGTAGAAAAGTCCTCAACATTTTACATACTAGTAACTCCAAAGCATTTCTTGTTCATCCATCCAGAGAAAAAAAAACATTTTTATTTTCCAAATTGTTATATGCATGCACCATAAAGGAACTTTTCTGCTTGTATAGCTACGGTTTCTCCTCCCATTCATGATCGGTTGGCAAGCCCCATGCGATGCGACCGACACCTCTACCTACAGTGTACAGTATACTCCGTCATTGTGGGTGCAATGAAGGAAGGAGTTGGGGGTTTCTCGGCCTCCGGTAATGACCTTACGACGCTTCCTTCTACTAGGGCAGCTCCTTTCAGAGTAGAAGCCAATCCTGTTTCCCCCCCCTTTCTTTCTTACCGTCTGCTTTCCTTTACCCCCCTCCCTTCTTCCATTCCTGAAAGGCAAGTCTTTCTGCGGCGGCGGAGGCATCCACCCACAACGAGAAAAAGAGGAGGAGGAGGAGAGGCCAAACAACGACGGAGGGAACTGGATTAGGTTAGCGGTTCTTGCACTGTACTTTCGTAGTGTACCGTACAGTATGTACAGTACATACAGTATATTGGGGAAAAGAAGAGAGGGACCATGGGTTGGGAAGGGCAGCGATATGCATATCTACCCCACCATGCTGCCACTGCCAGGATGCCTTCCGGGGTTCTTTTCTTTTTTTCTTCTTTGGCATGCCTTGCTGCCACTCCTTCTCCTCCTCCTCCTCTCAGACTTGGCATCATGCGCTCCAGAAGGGAAGCAAGGTGCCCAGAGCATTCATTGGGCGAAAAATAATGAGCTTTGGCTTTCCTCTCCCTTTTAACGCTCTCGAGATTTCCTCCCCCCCCCCTTCTCTAGTAGGAAGCAAAGCCCCAAGAGCGAAAATTAGTTCCTTCCCTTCTCGTTCCTAATCAGATGGAAGGAAAAAGCAGAGAGAGACGCAGCAGCAGCAGCAGGCGCAGCTAGCTGGGTTCCCAGAGAAGGACCTGAAACGAATGTCCACTTTGAGTCGTGGAGGCCTTTTGAAACTGGAAAGTGTCAAGGGAGTTTGTTGCCTGATGGGGATGCCCTCTACCCCCGTCTACACTGCGTGTAATTAATCTTCTGCTCCAGAGAGTTCAGAGCTGGTAGATGGAAGAGAATAACTGAAAAGGAAGGTCTCTCTTTCCTCAGGCTTCCTTTCCTCCTCTCTCTAACTTTCTCTCTCTCTCTCTCTCTCTGTCGCGCTGATGGCTGGAACCCTCCCGACAACCAGTATACTAGGTACAGATGTAGTACGTAAGTAGTAGTTGTATTGGTCCATCGGCAAGAGGAATGATCGCTCCATCTCCTCCTCCTCTTTCCCCGCGATGTGGTCGGCGCGCGTAAGCGAGGTCATCCTAATTAAAGGGGACCGGGGTCTTGGCTTCAGCATCCTGGATTACCAGGTCGGATAAATTAAGTTTTTTTTTTTAAAAAAAAAAAAAAAACATTGCTTACGTTTACCCACATATCTAGTGAGGTCTTCTCGTGTTTGTCGTGCAGGACCCTGGTAAACCTTCCGAATCTGTGATAGTCATCAGGCGGGTCATCCGTGGAGGGGTGGCAAGCCTGTCCAAGCGTCTGCTGCCGGGGGACAGGCTCGTCTACGTGAACGACACCAGGTGCGTACGTACATGTACTAGTGTATAGTAGTAGTATAAGTAAAAGTATTTCGTTCTTCTTCCGCTGTGACACTCATTTCCCTTTTCAGACTAGACAAGGCCAGTCTGGACGTGGCTGTGCA
>JAAUYM010123514.1_pt1 | contig 15770 bp, 24 predicted proteins | sample 7278001 | NCBI WGS metagenome assembly JAAUYM01 (sample SAMN14350224, study PRJNA611818) | marine sediment metagenome | isolation source: surface marine sediment (1.8m) | place: French Polynesia: Moorea | collected 2018-08
CACCCGACCCCACCCGGCCTCAATGATGACGGCGGCCGACCCGTATCGCGAGGACAGCCTGTGGACCAAGTACCGCGAGATGAAGGGCGTGCTGAGCTGCGTGCCGCCCTGCGCCGGCGCGTCCGCACCCCGCTTTGACGACTCAGGGCGGCTGGTGGACATGACGGAGGTGCAGCAGAACCTGTTCATTGGCAGCGAGTGAGTTTGGTGCCCCCCGCCCCCGATCCTCCGGATCATGAGTCTGGTTGTAGCGACCGGAGGTTCATTTTATACATGCTGTGTTCATTATTGGGTAAAGAGTAGTTAAATAACTCTCTTCTCTTTTTTTTTTTTACTTTAGAGGCGCAGCGAGGAATACCTTTTACTTGAAGCGGGTGGGCATCACTCACGTGTTAAACACGGCGGAGGGAAGTCGGATAGGGTGCGTCGACACCAGTCAGGTGATCTCTTAACAGCAGGATGTACCTGTACTGTAGTCTAAAAAGAACGTGTGTCAGTTGTATCGAAATTTGACATTGGTTTCAGAGCTTCTACAAGCCATTCGGCATCAAGTACAAGGGTCTCAAGTTGTTGGATGTCGCCCAGACGAACATCTCTCTGTACTTCAATGAGGTGTCGGAGTTCATAGACGATGCCCTCAAGCAAGGAGGTTTGTTTGTAAATAACTAGATATATGTAGTAATGGTAGCTTGAGGGATTGTTCAGTTATTTTTTTTTTACTTCCATCCACTGTGAATACATTTCTTGTAACAGGTCGTGTCCTGGTGAACTGCCTGATGGGGATGTCTCGCTCCTCTACCTGCGTCCTGGCGTTCCTGATGCTGCGCAGGGACATGACTGCGGTGCAGGCGCTGACCGAGGTCAGGAGACACCGGGACATCAGGCCCAACGACGGATTCCTCAGGCAGCTGGCCGACCTGGACAACAGACTCCGCAGGGAGAGGGGCAGGTTGGCGAGGCCAGCCGACCAGGCGGCCAACTGAAGCTGTGCTGGACTGCGCCTTGCAGAAAGTGGTGGTGGTGGTGGCGGTGTCGGTCGACAGAAATAAGGTGCTTGTAACATCTTTCTTCCCTATTCTTCTTACGCGGAGTAGTGAGCATGTGAGCATTGCTTGCTGTGATAATAGCACAGTGAAGAGGTCAGCACGTTAAAAAAAACTTATTTACTATAAGAGGAAAAGAGTCGGATTAAGTAATTCTGCAGAAGAAAACGATTCACATGTGTACTGTATGACAGGCATAACTATATCTTTACTATAATAAATTAGTACTACAGCACTATGCACGTACTATGTGGAATACATGTCCAAAGGAGCGAGCGACTGCTCATGTCTGATTCTTTCCCACCCTTCCCTGGCCCACTCTTTTTACCTCCCAGTCACGGAGTGTGGGGGCTCTAGGCTCTGGGTCTCCCTCCCCATCGGTGACCACCAGCTTTCTCCATGTTTGCATTGCTCCCTCCTCAACAGAGCCGTGGACCTGGATCCTCGGATTAGGATGAGGGACGAGGAATCGCTGGTCGGACTTTCACTTCTCCTTTACGTAGAACAAGTTAGAACTTATTCCCTTGGAAGAAAAAGGATGATATATTTTTTCCCCTCTTCTCTGAAATCAAAAAAGCTTTTACTCCTTTCTTCTATGCACGCGTGGACAATGGTCACCAGTCCTGACACCTCTTGTCCGACTTGATCTGCGACTTGATCCGCTTCTCTCGCACCCTCTCCCTCGCCGCCTTCAGCTTCTTCTTCCGCCGCATTTCGACCTCCTCCGGAGTTGGTGCCTCGTTCTTAGGGGCCTCTTCCAACGCTTTCCTAACAGAGGAAAAAAATTAATTAATCTCTCTTTTATTCTTTTTTCTTTTTGTGAGCTCAGGAGGCCAGTGAGCTCACCATATCGCCTGCCTGAGCTTCCTCAGGGCGTCCGCCTGGTTCATGAGCTGCGACCTGGTCCTGTCCGACTTGACGACCAGGTGTCCGTCCCTGGTCAGCTCGGGCTCGAACCTGGACCTGACGGCCGCCTTCACCTCGTCGCTCAGCCACGTGGCGGAGTCGAAGTGGAATCGGACGTCCACCTTGGTGGCCACCCTGTTGACGTTCTGTCCTCCCGGTCCGGAGCTCTGCGAGTAGGTGATCCGCAGCTCCCTGATGGGGATCTCGCCGGAGAAGTGGGGACCCGTACGGGAAGAGGATGTCAGGTGGGAGAGGGAGGTGCTGAACCTGTCGTTTGAGGTGGTGCCCGGATAGAGCACGTCGGTGGAGGCAGGACTCTGGGAAAGACTCTTCAGTTTTAAAAAATGCTCCGAGAATCCTGTCGACTTGTATATATCTTCCTACCTGAAATGATGACGCCAGGCTTTTGCCCGTTGCCAGGTTGGCCCTTCCCCTCCCGAAAACGCCGGAGAGTCCTGGGAGGCGACGGAGGCCGAGGCCGAGGAGCAGAGACGGAGAGCAGGACATCGCCGCCGTTGTCGTAATAGTGCAGTACAATGTTTGTTTTTGTTACGGATAGTCTTCATGTTTTCATCCATCTCACGAGGCGTTGCCACAAGGTCAGCTCTAAATTTCGCAAAGAAGCTCCCAAAAGGTAGCAAAAGTCGCAAAGAGAAAAACCTTTCTCTAGGAGCTGTTGTACAGTAAATCCTAACACATATTTTTAAAAGTCGCAAAAAAATCGCAAGTCACATGTGGTAGTGAAAAATTTCACAAGGAGGGTCTAATTTCGCAAGGTGTAGCAACACTACTCGATAGTTGGATACAATGTCGGTTACGTCAATGCGCAACCTCTCGTATGAGCTTTCTCTCCAGAATCCAGATCAGAGGCACAATGCAGAATCCCTTTCTCTAAAATTGATTTGGCAAGTGGCCTTTGACTTTGATAAGGAAGGGGTTGGCAAGAACGACCTGAAAAAGGTGGTGGACCTTTCTACTGCCTTCATGATTGCCAAAGCTGTACTGTACACAGTCAGACATAAAAAAAGTTTACACTTGTCCCAAACAAAAATAATCCTTTAATAAGAGCTGTAGCAAAAACCACGCATATAGAAGCCAGAAAAAGGGATAAAAAGATGATCATTGCAGAAGTGATCACATCACAGGACTGGATTATCTCAGAGCCTTTTCTTGATGAGGTTCTCTAGCTTCTTGATCCTGGACTCCTCGCCGTGGTTGGTACTTGGCGTCGCGGTGACGGAGGAGGAGGATGGATGGTGTGGGTGGATGGAGGAAGAGGAAGCTACATTTTGAGGTGCGGTGGTCCTGGTAGGAGCAAAAAAAAAAATTCAAATTAAGCGGGCTGAAATTTGACTTGCTAATTTTTCCTGACCTGAAGTGTTCAACGAAAGGCGCTTGGTCCACTTTTCGCACTCCTCTCATGTCCAGGACCTTCTGGAACTCCGCCAGGTCTGCGTCCGGCACCAACTTCACGTACTGCTCCACGAACTGCTCCGTGGGCATGTCAGAGGACATGACCACCTTCAGCGTCATCTCCACCCGCGTCATCCCCTTGACCACGATCTTGGTGTAGCTGGCTGGGGCTTTCCGCGAGTGCGCGGCGGCGACGGTGGCGGATGACGACGACGTTGCCGCGGCGGCGGCGGCGGCGGCGGACGAGGACGACACGACCGATGCGCCGTAGCCGATGGAGGGAAGGTCCAGCAGGAGGGTCTTCACCGAGTGGGTGTCCAAGAGAAGCTGCTCTGCTCCCACCTGGAAAAGGGGGGGGGGGGAAGGAGAAAGAGGCTATGAGAGTTCCACAGCTTTGAACGGAAAATGAAAGAAATCTCAATACCGTGCTGATTGGCTTGCACCGAAAGACGTGCGCGGTGAACTTGGGGATGAAGGAGTTGACGAACCTGACGCAGAACTGGGTGAAGTACTTGCGAGAATTCACCAGGTTGTCCCTATATGAAAGAGTAAAGAGAAAAGTGTATTTCAACATCTAAAAAATGCAGCTCCTACCACTACTGCTGCGTCAAGCATAATGTGGAAGGTAAGCTTGAGCTTTTCCCCCGCTGACCTGACGAGTGGCACTGCCTGCTTCATGTGGGTGTACAGCGCCGTGACGTAGGCCGACTGGTCCCCCACCGCCTCGATCTGAGCCCACGGCATCTTGGTCATGGCCGACAGTGGAGCCTCGCAACCGGCGGACTCCAGGTCCTGAGCCAGGAGCTGGATGCAGCTGGCGATGACGCCGTTGTAGACGTCCTGCTCGGCCAATAACGAGATCTGGTCTGACACGTCCGCCTCACCGCACTTCTCCTTCAGCTTGCACTGCAAGGACATTTTTGGGGAAAAAAATGGATCACAATTCTATTCTCTTTCCCTCCAAATGTCTGTATTAGTATGTGCAACCTCTAGCTGCTGCGTTGTCTCCAGGCAGTACTCCGAGGTGACGAGAAACGTGCAGACGAGCACCTTCTCGTCCTCCGTCAGCCTGACGCTGTCGCCCTCCTTCAACAGACTCTGGAAGTTCTGCAGGAGTCCGGAAGTTGAGAAGTCTTTCAGTTCCCTTTAAATAAAAAAAGAGACATACCTACATGTACACATGCTTCGTGGGGTTACAAATTACGCTAGGCTTTAAGAGCAGCAAACATTTTGAGATTTAGTACTGTATTATCATTGTATACCTTCACCGTAGATGACGTCACAACTCGTGCATATAAGAATGACTATTAAAAGAAGCACTTGCGCCTGGTACGTACTTGGTTATTGTGGTCATGGAGCTGCTGAGCGACGTCGCTGCCGACGACGAGGAAGACGATCCACTAGAGGTTTTGGGCAGATTGGCGATCAGCACCTTGGACGCGTACTCCCTCAGGTGCTTCTTGAAGACGGACGCCAGCGACAGCAGCGGGGAACCAGTCTGGGACAGTTGTGCGCACTGGACGAGGCACTTCTTGTAGAACATGAAGAGGTCCCCGCAGCTGTGCAGGACCGCGCTGCCCTCCGCGGCCATTCCGGCGCTGCCCCGACTCCTCTGCTCTTGGGCGGCCCTGAAACGTCATGGAACGTCGGGGAGGAGGAATAATCACAGAACTCCTCCTCCCGCCGCACTCACCTGTCGACGAGGTCAGTCAGGTTCTTGTCCTGGCTCTCGATGTAGATGTTGAGGTACGGCTCGAAGCACTGGCCGATGATGCCGGCAAAGGCGTTGCTGTTTGAGGCGGCCGCGGTCGCGGCGGTCTTGGAGGGGGACTGCTTCCCCTCCTCCTCCGCCTTGTCGCCCTCGTAGAAGGGATTGTTGGGGTCTTCCACGGGCGCGTCATCGTCCTCGAACGGGTTGCCACTCGATCCTTCCTTCTTCGCCTCCTCTTTCTTGTTTTCCCTGTAGTACAGACGAAAAGGAGTTTTCGTCCCCGTACATTTGACATACCATATCCTAGTTAAACGTCGACCTACTCGTACTGCTGGAGAGTTACTCCCAGGAACCGCCTTCCGAGGAGAGATTCGAAGTTGGATGTGCGCTGTATGGCGTGGACGAGGAGCTTCGTGTCAATCTCATGCTTCCGCCTAGTAATAAACATAGAACTGCGTAAGTTTCCAAATCCTTTTTCAACATCATCTTTTTTTTTACCTGAACATGATCTTCTCCAGACTCCTCCTGGTGACGTCGCAGAACTCCACGGCGATCCTCTCCGACATCTCCCATTCCGGGGGAAACATAGGGCCGAGACGCTCTTCGAACTCGATGAGGTGCCTCTTTAGCCAAACGTACCTGCAATTATCTTTTAATGTCCGATTCTCTGACCTTCAAGAACTGTTCTAGTAAAGAAAAAACCTGTTGTCTATTTTATCCAACCAGGTGACGTCTTCACCCTCGGCAAAAATGATGCTGTACTCTGCCAGTTCTCTGGTCACCAGCCACTTCAACATAGACTTCTTCACCTGGAAAGTCGACAAGCACCTTGTGTACTGTATAGTAGCTGCAGTCAAGAAGAGCAACATGAACAAAACACCTTGGGATCCAGGACGTCGACGACGAGACAGGCCTCTGCCAGCTGCTTGGTGGGTGCAAAGTTCTTGTGGCTGCCGGCCTGCTCGCCCAGCGCGGACTGAAAATCCTGGTTGATCTGGCGACCAAGGACAGCACGGGTTTCTTGCACCTGGAGACGTCAACATCAACATATTCAGGTGCAGTGATGTGAGTAAGGTACAGTAGAACCGCATTCGTGTTTTTGGGAAGCTTCCATTCCCACCTGGTCCGAGAGTTCCTTGATCTGAGGGATCTCGGTGTAGTCCTTGAAGTGTTCCAGAACCTGCATGAGGCCCTGCAGTAGCATTGCCGCATCTCCGTACTGCCTCTGCTTGGTCTGGTTCTAATAGAAATTTTTAAAAATATATATTAATTTTTAGCAAATTTCCCCCAAGTTTGCTCAAAACCCAAGCATGCTTGCCTGCAGCGTGGTGACTCCTCCCACGAGCATGTGGAGGTGGTTGAGGGTGGTGATGGCTGCCGTCAGGTTCTTCTTGGCCGTGTCCAGCTGCTTGATGTCCCTGGTGATGTCCCTGACCATGGCCTCTGACTCGCCGGCCTTCTGCTTGATGTCCCTTATCTGCGAGAAGAGCTGGACGATGGCGGACTGCGCCTCCGCCAGCGCCTCCGCGGCGTCCCCGCCGGCGCCGGTCTGGGACCTGACCACCCTCCGGATGTCGTCGTCGATGCACTGGACGCGATAGCGCATGTCCGACACCGCGTCGTCCAGGTTGGCCAGGGACTGCTCGGTGGGGAAGAGGCGGTTGATGTAGTCCACGGTGGAAAAGTCCGGGTCGTCCAGCGGGTCGGAGGACGGGAGGATCTCGGCGATGGCGGCCTGCACCTCCGGGGGCAGCAGGGTGGAGGAGGAGAGGGAGGAGGACGGAGGAGGCAGGGAGAAGGGGTCGTCGGGGTCCGCGTTCGAGGAGGACATGGCTACGGGAGTGGGAGTGGACAGTCAGGCTCCTTCAGTCTTCTTCATAATCATTAGATAGTAATAGTCGGACGACTTAATTTTTTTTTTCAGGCAGGTTATGTACACACCAGGTATGACTGTTTTTATTTCCACACCATAAGGAAAGGAAGGAATCAGCTAAATCTCCCTCAGCGGCTCAAGCGGGGAGTCCGAACAACAGCTTTGTTGTTGTATCGAGGTTTCGAGAATCCGTCAACATTTTTTCCCCTTCCGAAATACGCAAACAAGAAGCAGAATGCGTCACTTGAAATAGTGAAACGACAACAAATAAAACGCAGACGCTGTCTGTCCCGCGTGGCGTGGCGTGGCGTGGCGTGGGCTGGTGCTGGTGCTGGTGCTGGCGGATGGTGTCCTTGTCAGTGTCGAAGGTGGCTTCCAGTTCCAGGAGACCTGCCGTCCCAACCAGTCCTCCAAGATGTCTTTCTCCGAGCTGGGTCTCTCCTCGTGGATCGTGCGACAGCTGGAGGGGGCGGGTGAGTGAGTGGGACATTTGATATTGGCATAAAGGGTTTAGCCAGACATCCATGCACCATCAGGAATAGTTGTAAGTTGCTTCTTTCCCCCCTTCTTCCTTTGCCAAAGGCGTCTCTCGCCCCACGCCGATCCAGACCCGCTGCATCCCGGCGATCCTCTCCGGCTCGCACGACGCCGTCCTCGGGGTCGCTCATACCGGGTCTGGAAAGACCCTGGCCTTCGCCCTGCCCATCCTGGAGGAGCTGGCCAGGGACCCGTACGGGATATTTGCCGTGATCCTCACCCCAACCAGGTCTTGTGCGCCCGACTTTACCAATATCATGTCGGGAGGGGGGGGGGAGGATATATGGGAAACATGGGTGGCTGCTGACTTTTAATTCCAAATCTAGGGAGCTGGCCGGGCAGATCGGCGACCAGTTCCGCATGGTGGGTCGCTCCATCGGCCTCCGCGACTGCGTCGTCGTCGGTGGGACGGACATGGTCACCCAGGGGAGGGCGCTCGCAAACAGGCCTCACGTCGTCGTCGCCACCCCGGGAAGGTAAGTCAGTCGGGCTGGCTAAAGTGCGCAGAGTGTGCGGAGTCTTTTTGGTTCCCGTCTGACGACGAACCTGATCTTTGTTGTTCTTGGTCTACCTCTCTGTGCAGGCTGGCAGACCACCTGCAGAGCTGCGCCACCTTCAGCCTTCGCCAGGTGAGGTACCTGGTGCTGGACGAGGCCGACCGCGTCTTGGATGGTGGCTTCGACAACCAGCTGAGGACGGTCCTGGCGGCGATGCCCAAGAAGAGGAAGACCCTGCTCTTCACGGCCACCGTCAGTGATGACTTGAGGTGGATGGTCAGGGAGGCGTCCGACAAGAAGCCGTTCGTCTTTGACGCCTCCGAGGATCAGGGAGAGGACAAGCAGGTTATACTACTTACATTAGTTAGGTCGGATGGATTTGTTAAGTCGGATAGCCTGACTTTTTTTTATTCTTTGGCAGGTCACTGTGTCTAGCCTGGACCAGCGATACGTGCTGACCCCTTTCCAAGCCAGGGACGGCTACTTGGTGCACATCATCCAGAAGATGAGGAAGAGGAACGATAGGTGCTCCGTTATCGTCTTCGTCAGGACAATACAGTAAAGGAGCAAGTGTGGTGATGGTGGGAAGAATATGAAGCATTAATGAAACTTTGGGCTTTTTTCTGCTCCTTTGCCCGCCCATTCAGTGAGTGCCAGGCGCTGAGCATGACCCTCTCCGAGCTGGGCTTCCCCAACGCCGCCCTGCACTCCAACAAGACCACCAGGGAGAGGCGTGAGGCGCTGGCGAGGTCCGTCAGTCATCAGGGCGTGATCATTTCATTGCTGACCTTTTCCTCTTCTTCCCTCCTCCCTTTCCCCAATGTCAGGTTCCGTTCGAACCACGTGCGCACTCTGGTGGCCACCGACGTTGCCTCGCGCGGTCTGGACGTGCCTGCCGTGGACCTGGTGCTGAACCACCATGTCCCCAGCTCGGCCAGGGGATACGTCCACCGGGTGGGTCGCACCGCCAGGGCAGGACGGACAGGGATGGCCGTTACCCTGGTGAGTCATTTGATGTTATTTCTAGCTGCCTTATCCCCCCGGCAAATGCCTTATTTCGTTGTCAGGTGACCCCGTCGGACGTGAAGCTGGTGAAGTCCATCGAGTGCTCGGTCGGGGTGGAGCTGTCGGAGCTGGAAGTGAAGGACGAGGAGGTGGCGGACATATTAACGCAGGTCACAGTCACCAGGAGGGAACAGGTGAGCGAAAGTGGAAGAAGGAGGGGTTGCGTTTCAACATTCAAGCATCCGAAATCTGAAATTTTCGTTCAGTTTGCGACCCTTACATGCTCAGGGTAAGAACAGTTCCCATCTTTGTCTCTCTCTCTCTCTCTCTCTCTTTCCTCCTTCCCGTAGGAGATCAAGATGAGCGAGGCCGACTTCGAAGAGCGGAGGGAGATCAACCGGAGGAAGAAGCTCATCAAGAAGGGAATCGATCCGGACGAGGAGGACAAGTAAAAATGGGGATTTTTTTTTTTTTTGCAGCAAAACAATTTCTCATATTTTCTCTGCCCGTGTCCCACAGGAGGCTGGCGAAAGAGAAAAGGAAGCGACAGAGGGAGTTTGCGAAGGAGAAGGCCAAGCGGAAAAAGATGCAGCAGCATTAAAAATTTTTGTAACTACACTACAATATGCTCACAAAATATAATGTTGATAGAAAAAGCTAGAGGGAAGCGGGACGAACATTTTTGGTTCCCCTCCGCCTGAGAAGCATTTTTCTTTGCGCAAGCCTCTTGCATTGCGTGAGCTTGTACTGCTGTACGGTACTACTTTCTCTACTTCAATGTTTACTTCATTGCCCTTCTCCATTATATCCAGCACAGGAGAGCGAGGGCGGGTGGAGGCAGGAGAAGGAAAGGAAGTAGCACAGCAATACGTAAGAGAAGGTATGAAAGGAGGCCAAGCGCGAGGCCACATCCGCACAAGTGTGGGAAGGAAAGGGAACAGCCAGCTGCTGTCCATCCAACACGCAGACATCATGTAGTAGGTAGGTACTAAGCTCAGCGGGCGGCTGTAGGGTAAAGCAAGCAAAGGAACGAAAGAAAGCATAATATAACCTTGTGCCAGCTTTTTTCCCTCCCATCCCACCTCCCTCTCCCTCGCTCATTCGCGACGTCGTCGTCGTCGTTGTCGCCGTCGTCGTTTTCGTCGTCTTCGCGTTTGAAATATCGATATGCGACCCTGGGCTGTCCCACCCCCTTCTTCCTCCCGCCCTCTCTTTCGAAGAAATGGGAAAAAATCGGAGTAGTAGAAAGAAAGAGTCGTGTGCAGGCTCCTGAGGAAGAGAAGAAAGATTCTACTCGTAGTTGTACTACTACTGTACCTAGAAGAGGAGGGAGAGTTTCGCTGCCTGGATGGTTCGATTCGAGGGTAAAATAGAGCGTGGGAGGGCGCGTGAGAAACTAACCCTCTGCCTCTCTCCCTAGCCTCCTCCTCCTCCTCCATCGTGGAAGGGAGGAGAGGCTGCTAAAAATAGAAGAAGGTGGTCTTGAATCACCACGCGCGCGAAGGAGAAAGGAGGCCTCTTTCCTTTCTCCTCCTGCCCCTATGACACAAGGATTTCGAGAGCCAGAAGGAGAAGGGGAAGAGGAAAGAGGCACACTGGCAGCGATGGTGGAGAAGAGAAGAGAAAGGGAGGAGGAGGAGGAGGAGGAAGGAGGTGGGTTCCCCTCGAAGCCTCCGACGCCTCGTAGGGGCTCCAGAGATGATGACGACAGAAGGAGGAGGGAGGAGAAGGAGGAAAAGGGTGAGAAGGAAGAGGAGGAGGAGGCGAAGGAGTCAGAGAAGCCAGTTCCCGCTGCGCGAATAAAGCGAGAGGCGTCCAAGGGCCGCGCCCCAGTCCCCTGCACCGGCGTCCGGCGGAGGTCCTCCCACCGGGAGGCGCCGACACTCGACAGCGTCGCGGCCGCGGCCAGGACGCTCTACCACGAGAGGAGGGGGTCGCTCAGGACGCTCGCATCGTCCATCAACCTTATCGGCGGCGGCGGCGGCGGCGGCGGCGGCGGCGGCGGCAGTGACACTGGCGCAAGGAAGGGCTCCTTCAGGCGCGGCGGACACCTCCCCCTCTTGCACAGCAGCAGCCGCACGCCCACCACGACAGCCGCCTCCTCCGCGGGGGGATCTACGGAGTCGTTGGCGTCCAGAGGGGCCTCCACCAACTCGTTCGGGTCGTCGCTGCCTCAGCAGCCGCAGCAACAGCAGCCGTTCCAGGGGCCGGTGACGACCGCCTTCTACGACCCGCTCGAGGCGGGAAAGAGGAGTCTGCAGGTAAAGAACTTGAGAGTTAGCCAATAAAGACTTCTTCTTGATCGGTGGATCTCCTCTCATCCATCCATCAATCCAGGCCGCTGCCGCGCAGTCACCCTCCACTTCCCCCGCTTCCTCACTCCCGGTATCGCCGACGAGGAAGACCTTCAGCGTCCTAGATCCGGCCCTCAGGACATCTCAGGACAAGCACAATCAGGTCAGGAGGACTGACTCGCTTCGCTCTCCGCGACACCAGCATCACCAACACCACCAACACCACCACCATCACGGCACTGGCTATAACTGCCACCTGCAAAGGCGATATGACTCCTCCTCCTCCAAGGGCACCGTCACCCCGACCGAAGTGGTGAGCGCCCTCACGCTCTCCGGAATCACCGGAGATCTCAAGGCCAAGCTGCTCGGGAGTCCGACTTCCCCTCTCCCCACCGCCGCCGCGGTGGCCGAGCACAGGAGGCACGCGGAGATGACCAAGCCTCCAAAGTCGTCCAAGTCGCGCTCCTGGGTCGGGAGGAGCAACTCCGACTCCGGGTTCGAGGCCGAGACCAACACCTCTGAGTCCGCCTCCGCTACCGACGTCTTTCCCATAAAAAAGGTATGTACTAGTACGGTCCATGCATTCATATTCCTCTCACCCTTCGTGATTTTGCCGTGGGATCTCCTGCAGTATTTTAAACTCCCGGTCAAATCGGGAGCGATAAGTCGTACCTGCTTAGGAGCTGCTTAAGCATTCATGAATATGCAGATCCGCATTGGCTCTCTCTTCAGAAAAGGGGGAAATCTTTAAGAAAGCTGAAAGAGGAAAGGCAGACCTTACCATATGAGGAAGTAAGGACGGAAGCGTGCAAGGGTGAATAAATACGTACATGTACCTACAACATGTTCTTGAGCAGCAGAATGAATAACCATGCATTCTTTAGGAGAAATCTCTGGTTTTTTAAAGTTTCATTTGCTTTAAACAGAAGAATGCACATTGGACTGGGAAAGACAAATTGTGCGAAAGGATGGACCAAATTTCATCTTTTGCGAGATGTACTATATGTAAGAAAAATTAGCAGTAATAACGGAGAAAATATCCTCTTTTCTAGCAGTTGAAGACTACTAGCACAGGGTTACATCAGGGCCCTAAAAGTACTAGTTGGTTCGCGTCCGGGAATCCTACATTGGAACATCTTTCATCTCATCTCTAGACGCTCTCTCTTTCCCTCCTTCAGGTAAATTTCGACCAAGAGTACGACATCGTCCAGAAGATTGGCGAGGGCTGGTTCTCCCGCGTCTACCTGACCGAGCACCGCCAGACCCGGCAGGAGCTGGTCCTCAAGGCCATCAACTCCAAGACGGTCGGCGTGGAGGAGTTCCTCAGGGAGTACCGGTACTCCTCTCTGCTGTCCCCGCACCGGCACTGCCTGACCGTGCTGGGCGACGACGCGGTCTTCCAGGCCAAGGGCTACTACATGTTCGCCACCGAGTACGCGCCCTTCGGCGACCTCACCTCCAACGTCGGCGACCGCGGCGTCGGGGAGCAGTGCGCCAAGAGGGTGGCCAGGCAGATTGGGGCGGCGCTCGAGTGGGTTCACGGGACGGGACTCTGCCACCTGGTGCGGAAAAAAAACCGAGAAAAAGCACACGCGGAGGCAATTTAAAGCGATCTTTAAAAAAAAAAAATAATAACAATCTCCTTCAGGATGTCAAGCTGGACAACATCCTCGTCTTCCGCTCGGACTTCAGCTGGGTGAAGCTCTGCGACTTTGGCGCCGTCCGAGCCAGGGGAGAGTGGGCGGTCAAGAAGAGCGAGCTGCTTCCCTACTGCCCGCCGGAGTTGGCCGTCCTCCCGTCGGGACAAAGATACAGGGTGGAACACTCCCAGGCACGCACCAATAATTTCCCATCTCCATCTTTTTTCCTTATCTTTTCTTTTTGCGTCGCAGTAATATTCTCTTTTTTTCTCCCCTGTTTCTGCACCCGGCAGGACGTCTTCCAACTGGGCATCGTCACCTTCTTCTGCGTGTTTGGCGCCCTCCCCTGGCAGCGCGCCGGCGGTCCCGACCCGGCCACCTCCGACCCGGGCTACGCCGAGTTCGCCGCGTGGCGGGCCAAGCGGCCGGGCGCGCGGACGCCGAGGGCCTTCAAGCCCCTCACGTCCAGGGGACAGAAGTTCTTCCGCAAGCTCATGGACGTGGACCCGACCAAGCGGCTGGCGCTGGCGGAGGTGCCCAAGTACGCGGACGACCGGTGGCTCAAGAAGACGTCCTCCTCCTCCTCGACGGGCGCCGCGGGGGCGGACCGGTCCAACCTCCTCTCGGACGGGATCTCACAGCTGACCATGGGCAGCTTCAGGAGCGTGCACTCGAATGCGGTGGAGAAGAATCAGGTACAACATGTCCTCCGCAAATTACCTCACATGTACAGTACTTGTACTGTACATGTCTAAAACCAACTAAAATAAATGTTAAAAGTTAATGTGAAACATTCCCGGTAATTATTCACTTTTTGACATGTAAAACTATAGTTTCCATACGACATAGTCACTAACTGATAGCTATTTCATTGTTCACAACTCACATTAATGTTGTAGCTCATAAATGGAAGACAAGAGTCTTCTTTTTCCTCAATACTTTTCATGCCCTGGTCGTATTTTTACGTATTGTTCTGTAAATTGGGGTCTGAGAGCCATGAACTTTTTTCGAGTTTTTAAATCAGTAGTTGAATGACATTTCTCACAAATAGTTTAATACAACTTGGTGTAAGAACAACATAAAGTTTGCCCAGTTTCTTTTTTCAGCACTAATTATTTCCCCATAATTGACGAGTCATTCTCTCTTATCACCTGATATTAGGTGCTGTACACGCTGCTTCAACACGGCGTGGAGACGACGGTGGATCGGTCCCAGAAGAACTCGCGGATCATCAACTGGATCCAGCACGGTCGGCCGGAGGTGGCCGCCAACGGGGTCGACATCGACGGCGGCCAAGAAGACGAAGAGGAGGGCGACGAGCGAGAGGGGAAAGAAGAGGCGGAGGCGGAGGCGGAGGCGGAGGCGGAGGCGGGGAGCGAGAGGGACGAAGGAAGCGAGGCAGTTGAACCTGCCGTAGTCAGAGGTGCGCAGGGGGAGGACGCCGGGGGGAGGCAGGGCAGCATAAGCGTGCCCTGCTTTGAGAGTGCGCGATGATCACGGACGACTGATGATGTGCGCTATACTGGTACGAGCACTACTTAGACCTTGTGTACTACTTGTGTCACAACTAAAGCAATGCATGCGACAAGAATATAGATATTTTTACGCCGATAGTACAGTACATGCCATGGAATTGCAGGTCTCGCATTCTCACTTCACTGGAATTATCAGAAAGTATAACTGACAAAGATTAACAGCTGTCATAAGGAAAAAAAAAGCAATTTAGAATGAACGAATCCTCCTGGCAGAAACCTACAGCAGAAACTGTACCGGTATTTAGGTACTCCAGAAAAAACCCTGCAGAAACTTACCTACTCAAAAAAATATCTGCAGAGAAGAATCACATGTATGAACACTATGAACACATGTATGAACACGTGGTTTCAATGAAAGAATACCGCTCTCTCAAATCATTTCATCCACCTCGGCCACCCCCACCCCACAATAAACCACGTTCACGAATAATTTTGCGTTTTATATGGCAGACTCTCTCCAGTTAAACATTTTGGGTAAGTGAAATTTGTCAAAGAGGAGAGTCAGCATCCATAAATGAATCTGACTATTCATTCGCTAAATGCATTCGCTGCTGCCTAAGGCACTCGCAGTATTGGTCCTCCTGATGTTGATAACCCCGCAAAACATGGAGAACAACTCAAAGTGCAACGAGGCGACATGCAGCGAAGAGAGAAAAGAGGTCTGTGTCGCCACCCTGGGGACGAACGGGTCCCTGGAGTCGGAGGAGTGCGTGGCGCACAGAAAGTACTTCAGGACCTGCAGGTTCCTGTCTTGCGCCAGGGGCATGTCCTGCCGGGTGGTCCTCCACAGCGGGGGGGCGCCGCCGCCGCAGGACGACAAGGGACGGCAGGTCCACGTGGGCTGCGTCTACCGGAGCGACGAGCTGGACCGCTTCGCCTCGGTCCACGGGTCTTTCAACGGCTCCTCCGAGTCCGCCGCGCGCTCCGTCCCCGCCACGGAGGACGACACGCCCATCGCGTGGTGCATTGTGATCTCGGTGCTGAGCCTCCTCCCCCTCATCGTGCTGGCGTGCATCGTAATCTACCGCTTCGTCTACAAGCTCCCCCGCATCGGACGCGAGAAGGAGGAGCTCACCAGGCTCTTCCAGACGCTGGGATACGATGAGAACACCGAGATTTACAAGAAGGTGATTGATTTCTTCTACAAGTGAGGCCTCTGCTCCTTCTCTCTCCACGCCAAGGTGAGAAAATGGCTACGTTGTTCGTCACTACGTATAGTAGCAATTTCTATTCTACTTCGCGGCCCGCCCCCGCCCCCCCCGAGGCGGGGGGGGGGAGACCAGAAAAAAAAAGCACAAAAATAAAACAAAAAAAAA
>JAAUYM010068382.1_pt1 | contig 15757 bp, 19 predicted proteins | sample 7278001 | NCBI WGS metagenome assembly JAAUYM01 (sample SAMN14350224, study PRJNA611818) | marine sediment metagenome | isolation source: surface marine sediment (1.8m) | place: French Polynesia: Moorea | collected 2018-08
AGCTGACTTTTCCTCCTTTGCTTTAAAAAAAAACGCTAACCACACACAACACAAACCTAATCCAATGCTAAATCTTAGACTTTGTTTTCTTCAAATGCTCTAACGGAATAGATCGACAATCTTCAATCCACGACAACGCTGGAAGCTACCTGGTTCTAAGCTACCCACCCACCCCAATAAAGAAGAAAAAATCCAGCAACTTTCCTTCATTACACTATAGTCGAATAACGAATGCGTTTTTCAATGATGAAAATGAGATGAAAAATAGATGTCTTACCCTCTGTACTCTGAACACTTACCGTGTATCCACCAGTGATCGGCCAACAGGAAAGCCGGCGCAAGCGCCGACTGACGCGCCGCCGTCATCGGCAGCGGAGGAGGCGGCGGCGGCAGCGACTGCGGCGGGCTCCGCGGGGGAAGCGCCGCTGCCGTCGCCACCGCCCACCCCGACCATCGGCTCGTCGTCCTCGTCGATCTGAACCAAAAGAGTCCTTCTTGATGTCTTCTTTAAAAAAAAAAAGGTCCAACCAACTAGTACCAATAACTTACCTGATTCTCCCTCTCCTTGCCGTGCATCTCCTGCTGCTGCATGCTAAGGGCCATTCTGACGTTCTTCTCCCTGTCGGCGGAATCCAGCCTCATCCTCTTGATGGCGCTGAACTCGAAGCCATCCTCGTCCTCCTCCTCCTCTCCGACGCCGGCCACGCACGCGTCCTCGTTCTCCACCGCCCCGTGGTGGCTGCCCTCGCCGTCCACGTTATTCATCTTAAACCTCTTGTACTGGTGGTTGGAATTCCTGACATTCCTGCTCTTCTTCGGCTGCGAGATGCCCTGCTGCTGATGCGCTTGCTGCTGCAGCACCAACTGGTGCTGCTCCTCGTCCGCGGTGGAAGACGCGGCCTCCCCGAGGTCGTTGTCGATGGCCTCTCTCGGCCTCATCCGCGCGTTCTTCTCCGCGCAGCGACGGCGGCAGAACTTCTCGGAGTCGAAGCTGAGCTCGTTGTTGCGAACCTTGCGGGAAAGGAAGGGGGTGACGGTGTGTGGAAAGGTATTATTAAGTTACCAGTACAATATGTTTTAGGTATCTGGAAATCTTTCTCTCCGTTGTTGTGCTGGCATACCACTGATGCCAAGGACTAGCTCACCTGTCCGTCCTCGCCGCCGTCCGCCAAGACATTGACGTTCAACGTCTTGTTGTCCTTGCTGATCAGGTCCTCCAGAGAGTGCGGAACCGACGAGGACGAGTTGTTGGACACGGACTGCTGCTGCTGCGACTCTGGGACTTCACTCTTTTGCTGCTGCTGCTGGGGCCCCTTCTTCATGAGCGAGTCCGGTGCCACCAGGTTTGACGTTGGCTGCTGTTGCTGAGTGTTGTTGCCGTTGCTCCCGGACGCGGCGCCGACGGAGGAGGAGGTGCTGTCCATGGTGTCCTCGTCCATGGCGGCAGACGAGGACGCGTCGAATGACCTCAGCTCCTTGGGTATTGGTCGGTTGCGGATCGAACTGGAGATCTTGTCATCTAAATTTAAAGGATGCCACTGGTGACACACACCCCAGACATTTTTTTTTTTTACAAATACTCACCTAGAGAGGACTGCGAATCAAAGCTTCTGGGTGACCCGGTTGACTCGTTCCCATCTGCCTCGTTGTGCTGGTTGTGCTGGAGCTCGTGCTGGCCGGGCTTGCAGGACTGCTCTTCCAGCTTGCCCAGTTGGGCCTGTTGCTCCGCCATTCCTCCCACCTTGGCCTCCTGCTCGGGCACCCAGCAGGACATCCTCCCCGTGCTGCTGAAGCCCGCGGCGGAGGCGGCAGACGCGGCCTCGCGGTCCAAGCTCATGGAGGAGTGCAGTTCCATGCTTGTGTTGCAGTCAGACCTGGCGAAAGAGAGAGAGGAGTCAAGCATCTTTTACCCTACACAGAGGTACTTGTAGTAACTCCTGGACTTACTTGTTGGTGGCCTTTCCCATGCCGCCAGTGGCGTCCGTGCTAAAGCCTCCGCCGCCGCCGACGTGGAGCTCGTCGTGCATGGCGTCCAGCAGGATGGCCAGAAACTCCTGGCAGTCGTGCTGCAGGGACCCCTGGAACTGCGAGTGTCGCTTCCCCAGAGCCTCCTTGAAGGACGTCGGGCGGATGACGCTGAACTCTCCCGCCCAGACGAGGCTGGCCAGAGGGGCGAAGGCAGAGGTCAGCAGCGGAGGAGGCCCCTTCCCGTCCTCGACGTCCTTGCAATCCGCCTTGGAGGAGGAGGACGACGACGTGGCGGTGGACATGGAGGTCATGGCTGGCAAGTGGGATAGCTGAAACAAAACACAAAAATCAAACTAGTAAAAACTTCTCGAACAGAAGGGTGACCTTTCAAAGACCAGCTGAGGTCACTGGGTAGTGATGGGTACTTTTTTTTTTAGGCAGTCTTAAAATTATCTACTAGTACAAGCTGCTTTTTTTAACCTCATTTGTCCTTACCATGTCCGCCGACGAAGTGGCAACTTCCAGTTCATCCTCCGCCTCTTCCTGATGCTGCTTCTTGGCAGCCTGCTTCTGCTGGGACTGGAAGTAGCGGAGGAAGAAGTCCACCACCGGAGGGGTGCTCAAGACGCACTGGAGGATGAAAAAAAAAATCAAGAGCCAAAATAAGTGCTTGAAATTCAAGCCATCCTTCTCTGTCCAACGAACTTCCAAGGTCGAATTCGACACTCGACTGAAGCCAACGGTTGCCATAATTTTGCTCACCTGTAGGCCGGCGTTCATGTAGCAGGTGTTGCCGATGTTTCGTAGGCCGCAGATGCCAGGCACACCAGAGTCCATTCTAAAAGAGAAAATAAAATGATGATGACAAAAAAAAAACCCTCAAAGAACTACTACAGCCTAACATGCGTGAAACAAAGACCTCCCTCCTCCTCACCTGACATTTCCGTCCTCCTCCTGCTCCTTCTCGTCGGTGCCCAAGCCCATAGGAGTCAGAGTCGTCATGTTGGCCGCGGCCGTGGCCGTCGCCGTCGTCGACGGCGTGGCCGGCTCGGAGATGACCCCGGAGAACAGGTCTGCGGCCGAGGCGGCCGCGCTGTCGCCGCCCTCGCCGCAGCCGCAGCCGCCGCCTCCGCCGCCGTCGGAGTCCTGCGTCTGGCCGGGGACGCCGAATTCCTCCTGCGCAGAGGGCGTACTCCAATTAGAAAAGTAAATTTGACGGTTTGGAAAAAAAATAATAATAATAAAAAAAAACGATCCCAGATCAAGTGCCGACTGTTGATAGTAAGAGGCGGGGTACACATCTGTTCTTTAAAATACTGTATTGCCTTATGAATCATACGGTGTTGCATGGGAAGAGCAAGAGGTTCCTAATCTCCTTCCCCCTGTTTCCCCCCCTCCCCGCTCCTCCCCCCTGGTCTCCTCACTCACCAGATCGGCGAGGTCTGCCACGTCCCCCGCCAGTGCCTCCTCCTGCTCCCTCAGCTCGTTGGCGTCGGCCTCGACCTCCACCGAGGAGGGGCCCGCGTCGCCGACCTGGTCCTCGAATTCCACCAGGAGGGGGTCGCCCAGGCAGCAGAGGGAGGGCGACGATGACCTGGCCACCTCCATCGGCTGGTGGTACTTCTCCTCTTCCTCCTCCTGCTCCTCCCCTCTCGTCCCCTCGCCGGGTTCCATCCTGGGCGACCTCTCTGCTCCTTCCTCCGCTTGCGACCTCCTACTATACCCACCCCCTCCTGACCTCGGGGAGAAGAGGTCCTTTTCTTTTCGACCTCCAGTAAAAGGGGGGATAGATTTTGCAACTTTTATTTTACTTTGTTGGATTTTTGCTCCCTCCCTCCCTTCCTCCCTTCGTCCCTCCTCTCCTCTCCTCTCCTCTCCTCTTGGCCTTCGAATCGGTTCTTGTGCGCTGCGCTGCGCTGCGCTGCGCACGGCTGATTTTTGGTCGGCAGAGCCATAATTTATTTTTGCAAAATCACCAAATGAAAGTTAAATGCTCATACAGCATGTCCACCAACTGAAACTGAATGCCTTTTTTTTTTCCAATCCAACCTAAATTTATTTGAATATTTTTTGTCAAGGTTAATGTATTTGCATTTCACGCATTGGTTTTCCCAAACTCCCAAGGCGAAGGATATTTTTGTTTTTTGTAAATACGTACTTCTTTTGAAATTTCTAATAGACATTAAATCAGTCAATGATTTTGCCATTTTACAAATAAGCTCTTAATTAAGCACACCAAGGTACTATATTCAGGTGCTCGGTTTTTAAATGGACATTCCGTACTTCAGCTATACATTAGCGCAGTTCCATCTCGCAAAATAAACATGATTTGTTTATTTGTTTCTTATGTAGTTTGGCAGTCCTCGCCGATCCTGGTCACAGTGCCCATCCTTTCTCCCGGCCTGATCATTTCAGTGGTTTCTGACGGACTTGTTCAGAGAGTATCTTATCAGGGGGGTTCCAATGTATCCCTAACTGCTAACTTAGTCTCGCTAACTCTGCAGAATCTCGAGTGACTCTAGCATGAAATTTAGACAAGAAACATTAATATTTTCAAGGCCTGTTCGCAGTTTCACAATGCAAGAATTGTAAGCCCTGCTAGCTATTTCCTCCATGGATCTAAGGTTGCCAGTTGGCAAAGGAAAAAAACAAACAGTAAAGAAGACAGAAAAAACCAAATGAGCCAATTTCTTGCTGTTCTTCACATCTTGTTGCATTTTTATTAACAAATTAGTCATTTAAAAAGTTTCTCGAATCTGTCTTAAGAAAGCCAAAGTGGCATCTCTGCCCTGGATGTGCTCGCTGGCCGCTGGAGAAAAAAAGAGCCGGACGCAGCAAGGCTGAAACTGCCGCTCTCGGCTGAGGCAGAAAGAGAAGAAGTGGAGGGGAGAGGAGAGGAGAAGGGGGCAGCAAAGGCGGCCAAGAGAGAAGAAGAAGGGAAGGAGAGAGAGAGAGAGAGAGAGAGAGAGAGAGTGGAGCAAGAAGAGGAAGGAAGGAAGGAAGGAAGTAACAGCAGACAAAAAAAAACAATAATGGGGAGGTGAGGGGAGGCAGGGAGAGGAGAAGGAAGAGTCCCTCCGCTCCATCGAAGCCAGCCGACTGGTTGGTCTGGTCACTCACTCACTCTCCTTTGCGTGCGGCTGCGCTGCGACGCGACTGCGACCGCCTACGTGGAGGGACCTCGCCGAGGAGGTCGACCTCAAGCTCGAGGGGGAATGAGGAGGGAGGAGGGCGGAGGCTGGAGCTGCTCAGGAAGCCGAGGCCGAGTTTCGCCGGGTCGATGACGTCTTTGAGACTGTGAATGATGCGGCACGCGGAGGACAAGGAACGGTGAGGAGGGAGGGAGGGTGGGTGAGCAGAGAGTCGTCATGGACGGGTGGAGGCCGTGGGAGGAGCAAGGGAAGGTGGTGGAGGAGGACGAGGAGGAGGAGGAGGAAGGGGTCGTGGAGGCCGAGAAGAAATGCGCCAAGGAAGAGGGTGGCACCTCTGTGAAAGAGGAGGTCGAGGATGGCAAGGACGTCGAGGACGTCGAGGTCAAGGCGGAGTCGGTCGAGGCTGCTTCCAAGGCCGAGGAGGGTCTAGGCGAAAACGGAGAACAGGGAGAGGAGGGTGAGGAAGGAGGAGCTGCTTGTAAACTCGAGGAGGAGCAGCCCCCTGGTCCGGACCAGAAGGTCGATGACTTGGCCAAAAAGGAGGTCGAGGTCAAGGAAGAACCCGCAGAAGAAGGTGACGAGGAGAGGGACGTTCATAACCAAGAGCAGAACGGAAAGAGAGAGAAGAGAGAGGATGAGGAAGAAGACGAGGAGGAAGAGGAAGAGGAGGAAGACGAGGAGGATGAGGAAGATACTGATTCCGAAGAGGAGGAGGAAGAGTCCCTGATCCTCGACACCCGGCTGCGCCGGAGAAACGTGGACCCGGTGGACCAGATGGTCAAGCAGGAGCGCGTCATCATCCGCCAGCTGACCAAGATCCTGAAGAAGCCCCGTTCGGACAGGACCAAGCCCGAGGCCACCCTGATGAGGCAGTACCCGAAGCTGTCGGCGCTGGTCAGGAAGAGGGCGGAGAAGAAGAAGAAGACCGAGGCCAGGAAGCTTGAGGTGGAGGACCCGCCGGAGAGGCTGGCCAAGAAGTGCGCGCAGCTGGCCGAGGCCATCGGCAAGTCCAAGTGGGTCTTGCTCGACATTTAAAAAAGTGGAGCAATGTGGTATTAGTAAGAGGGTCTTACTTTTTCCTTCCTTCCTTTTCAAACGAGATCCCTGGTGGTGTACACCGGCGCCGGCATCAGCACGGCGGCCGACATCCCGGACTACCGCGGGCCCAACGGAGTATGGACGCTCATGGACCAGGTACCCAGAGGGAAAAAAAAATGGATGGATTGCTTTCTAACTATAGAGTACAGTGCAGAGTACCGAGCACGCATTTTTTCCATTTTGGAGTGCCTTTTGTATCGTGCAAAGTAATTAATTTTGAATTGCAGATACATTGGCAGCATTGCGTAAATTACTTCGATTTTTCTCCGTCCCCTTTCAGGGCAAGGACGTGGCTCCTTGCGACCTGGCCCGTGCCATCCCCACGTACACCCACAGGGCGCTCTTCACCCTGTACCGGAGAGGCAAGCTCAAGCATGTGGTGTCCCAGAATTGCGACGGCCTCCACCTGAGGAGTGGGCTCCCGAGGCCAGCACTCTCGGAGATACACGGGAACATGTTTGTCGAGATTTGGTAAGAAAAGATGGGGAGGAGGAGGGTGGAATTAATTGATCGTATAGTGGAGAATTACCATGGCTGCACGCTCGTCTCCAGCAAAAAGTGCCGTCCGGCCCGGCCGTTCGTGAGGCTGTTCGACGTGACGGAGCGGACCAACAAGAACCGCCACGCCACCATGCGGAGGTGCTACGTCTGCGGCACCTCTCTGGCCGACACCATCGTGCATTTCGGGGAGAAGGGGCAGGTCCGCTGGCCCATCAACTGGAGCGCCGCCACCCGCACGGCCCAGAAGTCCGACGTCATCCTGTGCCTGGGCTCGAGCCTGAAGGTGCTCCGGCGATACGGGTGGCTGTGGTGCATGGACAGGCCGCGGCGGGAGCGGCCCAAGCTCTTCATCGTCAACCTGCAGTGGACGCCCAAGGACTGCCACGCCAGGCTGAAGCTCAACGGCAGGTGCGACGAGGTGATGCGCCAGGTGATGGCGCACCTGCGGATGGAGGTGCCAGAGTACTGCAGAGACAACGACCCGCTGCTCTCCTACGCCACGCCGCTCAGGGACTGCGAGGCCCACACCACCACCAGAGCTGACATCATCACAAGGTGAGTGAAAAAATAAAAAGTTTTTGTTGTTGCTATTGTTACTGTAGCACGTTGAAGATTCTATTGCTGGTATTTATTGCAATTTGGATCACTTTGCCCCCGTCAGGCCTGTGGAGAAGCACAACAACGGCGACAGCCCCGATCCCTCCACGAAGAACGGGGAGAAGGAGCCGGAGAAGGAGGATCTGGACGGGCCTGAAGAGGAGGAGCTGCTTGAGCGGCGTGTGGCGGCGGTGAGGGAGGACCACGCCTACCTGTCCAGCAAGGAGGAGCGGCGGTTGCGGGCGCGCGCCGCCGCCGCGGCGAGGAGGGCAGGGGGAAACAGTTACAGTGGACGAGCCAACGTAAACGGTTAGTCCTCTATTGTGTGATTTTATTAATTCAGTTATTGTTTCATTGCATTGTTGTTTTTTTTCTTCTACCAGGGCGGTCGCTGTCTGAGCCGCTTGACTACCGCACGATGAAGTGGCCACGGGACGCGCTGTACCTGCCCTACGAGCCCGCCTTCGAGTGGGTCAAGGAGGGAGAGGTGGTCGGGCAGGACGTCTTCTGCTGCGACTGCTGCGATCCGGCCAAGCGGAGGAGGAGGAGGAACGACACCTCGAGCGAGGAGGAGGACTCCGAGGAGGAGGGGGAGGAGGAGGCGGAGGACGGCCTCGACGACGAGGACGAGGACGGAGAGGCCTCGGACGCCAACTCCAAGACTAGCAGCTCTGCGGGCAGTAGCAGTACCAAGAACGGCAGCGGCGGCGGAGGGAAGGGAAGGCTGAAGCTGGACCTGAAGGAGGAGGGCAGGAGCAACAGCAACAACAGCTCCGACGCCGACTCCCCCTCCAACTCTAAGAGCTCCACCCCGACCCCCACGGCGACGTCCACGCAGCCGGGATGGTTCGGGAAGGGGCGGCGGTCAAAGCGGCAGCGGTGCAGCTGACAGCTGTGAGGACGATGGTGGCCTTGGCGAACTGGCAGAGCTATCAAGTAGCCGACGCAGACTGGAACTGAAACGAAACGCCAAAGCTGTTTTTTTTTTTAACCAGAACGACCTCAAAACTACGTTACCACAATTCATTTTTACACTGTAAGAGACTGGCAATTGTCGTTCGTGATTTATGTGGGAGGAAGGATAAAGCTTTCCTCTGAGAGGTGAGAGGGAAGGGCAATCATTTTTTTTTTGGTTAAAACGAAACATTTCTTCCTGTCGTTCAGTGCAGCAGAAAAAACACTGACTTTGTGTATCACTCATATCGTCGTACACTAGGTGAAAGGAAAGTGTAGCTAACAACCATGATGTGTTCTGAAAAATTTGGGCGAAAGCTAAACCAGCATTAAATGCATCGTCGAAACATAACTTGAGCGTCATTTTTTTTGCTCGAAAATCGAGTGACGTCCACAGTAGTGAATCCTTCAATAGTATATGGCGTCGGGATAATCCAAATTTAAGACTTCTTGCAAAAATCTAAGGTAAATTCTGCTGTGTAACATACCTGACAACATAGTCAAAGATTTTAATATTTGAGTATGTGTCAGAGCTAGTGGAAGAATTGTTCTACTTTGTAGGTGTGTAGGTGTACATACATAGATTTTCCAAGTTTTTTTAGAGGTTGTGTATTCTATTCAACACTTAAAGGTGTAAATAACATTTGGATCAAATTAGTATTAAGCTTTATTTAGAGTGTATCAATATAGTTTATATTAATAGTAAAAGTAAACTTTTTTGAGAATGTATCCTTTAAGCTATACAGAGCTGTACTACAAAAACAGGTCAGTTTTTTTCCAGGTCAGAGACTTTACCGTGATTCACCATAGGGAGAGAGAGGTTTTGTGATTAATATGCATTGTTTCAATGCGCAGTACATGCAGAGCAGGCAGCACAGTCCACAGAGATCAGCTGCGAGCGAAAGGCACTCAGAGAAAGCAGCGGAGACAACAGAACACTAGGGATGTCTCGAGCCTCGATTTTTTTTTCAGCCCGAGCCTGATCGAGCTTAGTAAATCTTAACTCAACCAGGCTTGCGAACCTGACAGGGTGGATTTCTCCCTGTGTCACCAACAATTGCATATTTAGTCTAATGGAGAGAACTGTGCACTGTACTATGGCAAAGCTTAACGTCATGAGGTGATGCAAAAAAAAAGCTACCACCATTTCATTTTTGTACGTCAGTTTTCTTTCACGATTTTCTGGATTGTTTAAGATTTTGTGAGGCGTGGACTTTGAGCTCGCGGGGTTTGGCATGGTAAAAAGTGCTTTAAGCTTTTGAGCTTTCGAGCTCGAGCATAGACTCGACACACCCCTACACTAAAAATGAAATTTGGAGTGGTCGAAAAAGGTCAACAAAAGGTTCATGTAAATGTGGCATAAGAACGTGAAGTGTTGGCGAAATTACTATATTGTGGCGGAGGCCAAGGGAGAGGACAGACAATGCAGCCTCATTCTTCCGGCCTGAGTATAGCACGGTCACGTTGAGGAGGGGAGGAGGCGACGGTGACCTCATCCTCCAACGTCAAAATCAAAAAATTAGTTTTCTTCTCAAGTCTTCCCAGCGATGGCGCAGAAAGTTCCTTCTCCTTCGACCTCCTCCTGTTCTCGAGGTCGGGGTCGAGGTCGCGGAGGCGGAGGACGAGGAGGAGTCGGTCTCGACGCTCTCCCGCTCAGTCCGCCGCACTTCGAGGAGTCCCCCGTGTCCTCGGCCGCGGTCGCCATCACCAGGCTGAGGGCGAGGTCGTCCACCTCGCCGAACTCCGAGGTCTTCCACTTCACGGCCACGGCCTCCATGGTCAAGGACTTCGACAGGCTCTCGCTGGAGGCGGCCTCCGCGCCGCCCAACAAGATCAGGCGGAGGAACGCGGTGACGGAGGCCGAGTTCGAGGCCGCCTTCCCCTCCTGCGAGGCCAGGGAGAGACTGGTGGGCCTGTGGAGGGCCAGGAAGAAGGGCGAGAAGCCGCTGCACAAGGACCTGGAGGGCCTCTCCCTGTGGGAGGAGGGGGAGAGGCAGAGAAAGAGACCGGCCAACAGGAACAGGCACAAGTCAGAAAAGGACGCCGCCAAGGACGGCGACGACAGCGCCAAAGAGGAGGTCGTAGAAGAATCTCCTGCTTCCAACTCGGATCGACCCAGGAGGAGGAGGCAGCTCAGGAGAAAGAGCGGGGACCTGGGTCAGCAACAACAGCAGTCTTCCTCCTCCTCCTCCTCCTCCTCCTGCTCAGCTGATCAGGTGGCTTCCATAAGACTCCACGAGGACCTGAGGAACCTGCGCAGCCCTCCGGACGTCCTCCCCAGGAGCCTCCTCCGGCACCTCGACCGGAAGGTCGTCAGCTCCCGATCCAATCATCCTCCTCCCAACCAGGCCGTGGCCCTATACCGGCCCCCGGCCAGCCTGGTGGAAGACATCCTTGTCCAGGGGAGAAACGGAGGAGCCGGAGGAGACGAAGATGCCAAAAAGGATGCTCAGTAGTTAAGATGCAACACACACACACACACATGGAGATAAAAGAGAGAGAGAGAGACGCGCCTTAGTCCTTCTTCCACGAGAGAGGCTGCATCTCGATGTGTAGTATTATTATTAGCGGTTAAGTGACGCAAGCAACCCTTAGCATTTCTCGCGCTGTGCCCCCACGAAAACCCGGAGTTTTAATCAAGATACCGTACTGTATGTACATCATCCCCCCCCCACAACACAGTAATAATGATGATAATAAAGATGCATTGTTATGCAGTAGGAAGGAGCAGCGACCTAATAAAACGGGGGGGAAAAAACCTGTCTGGTTCCATTTCATGATCAGGCCATGAGATGCCTACTACTATTTCGCCGCCGTCCGCAGCCTACCCATGGCTGCCACCTCCTCCTGCCGCCGAGGCCGTTCTCCTCCTCCTCCTCCTCGTCACTCCGCGGCAGCGGCCTCAACTTCGACGAGCTTCCCGGGGTCAAGTGCGAGTCCTTCCCGCCGCTGGTGCTGGCGCACGGGATGCTCGGCTCGGCCGCCAACTGGGGCGCGGTGGCCAAGCACGTCAACCAGAGGACTGGGAGGAGGCAAGGAGAAAGAATAACACGTCGCCGTGAATTGGATGAAAGTTGTCTTTTCGAGACGCCCTGTTTGTTCGTCGCCCCCCTCCGTCCAAACAGGGTGGTGTCCTACGACGCGCGCAACCACGGGCGCAGCCGACACGCCGCCCCCATGACGTACGAGGTCATGGCGGAGGACCTGCAGGCACTGCTGAGGGACGACCTGCGCGTCGACCGGGCCGTCCTGCTGGGCCACTCCATGGGAGGGCGGACGGCCATGCTGGCGGCGCTGCTCAGGCCAGAGACGGTGGACAAGCTGTTTGTCGTCGACGTGTCGCCCGTCAACTACGACAGGAAGGTCGGGAAAAGAGAGAGTCCTCCCCGTTTAGTCCAACTTTTTTTGTACTAGTACAAATTCCTCATCCAGGAAGGCGATTACAAGTTGATGTCAACCTTGTTTGAGGCGCTGCTCCACGTCAACTTTCCGTCCGACCCCTCCCTCCCCTTGTCCTCGGCCAAGAGGGACATGGACAATCAGCTCAAAGATCTGGGCGGCACTTTGCTACAGGTTAGAGATGATTCTTCTCCTATAGCTAACCTTATTATTGCTCATTGCTCGAATATACTGTACATACGTATATTGTACGTAGTACTAATTGCAGGATCCAATGTTGCGCGCGTGGCTCCTGATGAACCTGGACCAGGACTCATCCGGAAACCTCAAGTGGAGGATCAACGTGCAGAACATCTACGACGCCTACAAGCACGATTTAGGTATTATGGTGTGCTCAATTCTTGAAAACTTCCCAACCAATATCGCTAGCTTGCATTAAGTGATGGGTTGTCCTAATTCCAGGCCAAGTGATAGAATTAGTGCGGGAAAAAACCCTTAGAGCAACCCTAATTTCGACCCCGTTACTAATTACCGCTAGTGATATCAGTATTGGATGTGTTGGTAAAAAAATATACTCTTCGGGCATCCCCCCCCCCTAACAAGCCAAATTTCCCGATGTCGGGGAGCGGCGCTACGAGGGCGAGACGGTGTTCATCGGCGGGGAGAAGTCCCCGTACATCCCGGCTTCACAGCACGGCCAGATCCGGCGGCTCTTCCCGGCGGCCCGGTTCGAAGTCATCCCCGGAGCCGGACACTGGGTGCACTCGGAGAAGCCCAAGGAGTTCCTCGCGGTGCTGGACAAGTATTTAGACTGAGGTTACTTCTTTTTTTTTTTTTTTTTCGTTCAAAGAAGAGAAACGTATATTCTGCGTTAGACAAGAACAATACTTAGGTATACAGTACATGTCATGATTTTGTCAAGAGCGACGTAAATTATAGAGTTGAAATTCAGGAGGATGTTGATAATTAACCGAAAGGAAACGTTTGACAGCAACACGCTTGAAAAAAAAATCACATGCAGGTTCAAAGCTCTCTGCTTCCAACACTCATAGTGGGCGCCAGGAAGTGATAATTGTCACCGTCTAGCATTAGCCCCCGTCTGACACAGAAGACGATATGAATAATAACGTTGTGAAAAGTTTCGTAGGGAACCTTTGAAATATTTTTTTTTGGTACCCATCGCACCCACGAAAAAAAAAAGAAAAAAGAGAGTTTGTGAGGACATAGTCAGCACCGACACTCCGACTTGGATGTCGCTCCGCCGGACCCGGGCTCGTCGCCGCCGCCTTGGCCGGCGCCGACGTCCACCCTCCCGCCGGAGAGCACCAGGGCGTCGTCGTAGGCGAGGGAGGAGGAGTCGGAGGAAAGGAGGGCGTCGGCGGAGTTCCAGGTGTCCATGGCCAGGATGTATCGGAGGAGCAGGCGCATCGCCTCTTCAATACCTGGTGTGGGGGGGAAAGAGCAAGAAGCAAATGACAAGTACTATTACAGAATTAGGGAATCAAGCAGGTTCCTAATACATGTACTTTCCATCACCTTGTCCGGTGAGTGCGCTGGTCTTGAACCACTTGGGCGCGAACCCCTCCCCCTGCGCGAACTCGGACAGCCCGACGTCGTCCGGGACGCCCCGGTCCCTCCGGTTCAGGTCACACTTGTTGGCCAGCAGCACCACCGGGAGGCGGCGCCCGTCGGGGAGATGGCATTTCTGTGCCAGAACGAAGTTCACCAGAAAAGGAAAAAGTACGGGGTGTTTAAAAAAAGGTAAAATAGCTCTATCCTCAAGATATAACGGCATTAAAGTACTTTGGATGTTTCTGAAGAAAAACTGCATCAATTTTATTTTTATTTCGACACCGCATAGATCCATGCTGACGTACCTGGTCCACGTCCCTCTTCCACCGGCGGACAGACTCGAAGGAGGCCCTGGAGGTCAGGTCAAACACCAGCAGCGCACCGTGGGCGCCTGTTTGAATGGGAGGAGAGCAGCCTTAGGGAGGTTCCTACCAAGGTGATGGCAAAAGAGTCGTCTCACCTCTGTAGTAGGCTCTGGTCATCTGTGAGAAGCGGTCTTGCCCGGCGATGTCCCAAAGCTGGAGTCTGAAAGTCCCCAGAGCAGCAATTATCACAACATGCCTACCCAACCACCAACGGTGGCATGCAAAATAAAATCTCAGCTGGAATATACTATACCGTACACATTGCATACACGTTTTTGCACTTTAGGGGCCGATTTTTATGCTCAGTCCGTGCTTATTAACCAAATTTCTGCGTCAGAGCTCAGTCGGAAGTTTATTAAGAGTGTGTCTTTGGTTGGGTATTAGTATTTGCTGTTGCTTTCTGCTGCAGTAGTAGAACATGCTGTCATGTCATTGACACTGCTTCAATACCAAGTTGGGCACCTGATCTGAACGTCGTCTCCGAAAGGGATTATCTTCACGTGGAAGTCCACGCCGACGGTGGATCTGGAAGGTAGAACAGAAGAACATTAAGGCCGGTCGGAGCGACAGGACAGACCGAGGAGAGAAAGCAGAGAGGGAAAAAAAACCACTCTTGGAAGTCTCAGACCTGGAAAGGAGAGCTCTTTAAAAATAGAATGTAATTTAAAATCTAGCCGTCATGGAATCTTTTGAAAGTAATATAAATTTTGTTTTTACTTAATAAAATGTATAAATCCATTTGTGTGGAGTAATATGATCAAAGTTAAGATACATAAAAGTTTACTACAGTCATCGAAGTAAATCTGAGCAGTGTTGCCCTGATTTTCTACAATATACAAGGTTTTAAAAAAATTATCTTTGAAGTCATGCACTTAAAACATATGAGTTGAAAAACAACAATTTGCTACGTACAAATTTAAAGAGCCCTCAATCTATTATTTGATCAATTTTCTTGTTGAATGCACTTTTTAAGGTACTACGCAAGGGTATACAAAAACGAAAAAAAAAGACCCTTCCAGATCTGAGTTTTCCATGAACCACTCTACTGCAGTGCTTCTTCACCCTCTAATCCCTCCCATCCCATCCCACCCCCGCTCCACGTAACTACGTACATAAAACCTGAAGAAACTCTTCACTCCCTGAGCGCTCCGAGCTGCTGCTGTTCAAGCTAAACAGCCGCCAAGCATATCTGAGAATGAGAAGCGAGGAGTCAAGAAAAACGTTTCTGGAGTCCCGCGCTAATTGACGCCATGTCGTTCTTCTACTCCGGCGGCTCCGACAGCGACGGCGACGGCGGCGACGGCGACGTGGTCCCCAGCAGCGGAGTGCTCGACGACACCGACAGGTTCTACGTCAAGAAGGTCGACTGCAAGTGGTCCATCGAGGACTTCGTCCGGCGCAAGAGGGAAGGGACGGACAGCAGGTACGGGTACGTCAGCGCCGATATCAGGTTACCGCAGGGCGGGAAGGAGACGGTCGCCTTCTACCTGTTCGCCGAGTGGAATTCCCAGGAGGAGACGGGACACAACCCCAGCGACTACGTCACCTTCCACCTCAAACTGGTGGGCTACGTCACGGAGCCAGTCCAGCTCTGGTACGACCTGTGCGTGGAGCGGAGGGACGGGACCCTCCTCAGCCTCCCGGACGACCACTGCGGCCACAGGACCGGGAAGATGTTCGTCCTCCTCGACGACGGGCGCGATCTGATCAGCAGCTACCTGCACAAGGGACAGATGAGGGACAGCAGGGCCCACCAGGTGATGCCGGGCGGGACCCTGACCCTGGTGGCCAGGTTGAAGATCCTGTGCCCCTGCCCACAGTCGACCGAGCAGTGGCCGAGGAGTGACACCCTCGGGGAGAGGATGTGGAGGCTGAGAGAAGAGTCTTGGGACGTCCAGCTGCGGTGCCGTGACAAGACCTTCCCCGCCTGCAAGACGGTGCTGACGGCGTCGTCAAGCGTCTTCAAGGCCATGTTCGGCCACGACACCTTGGAGAGCCGGACCAACACGGTGGAGATAACCGACATCGATCCACACATCTTTGGGCAGTTCCTGAGGTACCTGTACCTGGAGGACTGCTTCCCCAGTGTGTGGAGGTCTCCGGCAAAGACCGTGGCCCTGATGAAAGTGGCTGACAAGTACAACGTCACCG
>JAAUYM010102336.1_pt1 | contig 15757 bp, 21 predicted proteins | sample 7278001 | NCBI WGS metagenome assembly JAAUYM01 (sample SAMN14350224, study PRJNA611818) | marine sediment metagenome | isolation source: surface marine sediment (1.8m) | place: French Polynesia: Moorea | collected 2018-08
CACTCATCTTCCGACATGACTCGAGGGTGAGGAAGCTTCGAGAGGTGCAGACCCGACGAAACATTTGGACTATAGGTAGTCTACACCCCTCTACAGAAACAAATTTAGGGTGCTAGAGGGGGTTGTAGACTACTTAGAGACTCCAAATGTTTCGTTGGGGATTCGCACCGGGTCCGCGCTCAGTCCTGACTCGGCCAGAAGGAGAGGGACTTTCGCCATACTCGCGGGAACTCATCCTGATCCTGACATCGATTTCACACTGTTTTCTCGCTCCGGTTTCTTCTGTTTGATTTCTTTCTGTTCTCTCAGTCCACCCCACCCAATCATTCCTTCCAACACCCATCCAGACGTCTGCAAAGATCTCTCTTCTCTCTGCCCCTCCTGGCAACAGGGATCTATGCCCCTCCTTCCTTTTTTTCGCCTTCCTTCTTCCACATGATTATTTATGTGATCAGGACGCTTTGGCGTGGGCAGGGCGAGAAAGAGAAGTAGGAGGGGTTCACAGAAGATAGGGAGTCTTCGGATTCCTGTCCCCCCCCCCCGGCACATTGGGTTACGCAACAACCATCACTAGTAAAAAAGGGAAAAAAGCAGAAATAGTGGCCGAAGGGATCCCACTTAAACAATTTGATTATGTTTTAATCAAATTGCACATAAATTTATGTCATTAGGCGATTGTACCATAGACAGCAGTACAGGATGTCCCTCAAGCAAGGATGGGCGCAGTTTTTTTTTCTATCGTCGAGTCCTCCGCCATTGCCGGCCGGTAAAGGGGGAGGGAGATCAGAAAGAGAGAGAAGCAGCTCAGTTTTGTCTTGTCAGCCAGTCCGGAGTGAGGCCCGCCCACAGTTTGTGCGACAGATAAGAGCTTGGATTTCTTCTCCATGTCGATCAAAGGTGGGGCAAAGTCAATTTGGTGAGCTAATTAGGTCGCCTTTATATATTTTCTCCCTCTTGGGCCGTGTTTGCGTGCTGAACATTGAATGTACAGTGAACACTTTGAAGCTTCTAATCGCCGCACCCTGTAGCAGCACCTAACGAGGTCTGCTATGGAAGAAGGAAGGTTGATATTAAAAAAAAAGAAGAAAAAACGAATTCATCGCATGAATTGCACTTCCCAAATCTCCTTTTTCCAGAGCGGACGCGATTGCATGAGTGACTGAAGTTAAGAGGATCGTCCTACCGAAGAAGGGAGAAGGAGGCATGGAGGAGGCAAAGCAGCATCAGCAGCGGCGACAGGGGCCGCAGCAGCGGAAGTTGCTCAGGGTGACCATGTCCACGGCGGACATGAAGGAGAGGGCGGCGATGGCGGCGGCGGCTGTTGGAGAGGGAAGCAACAGGCTGCTGTCGTCACAGGCAGGAGGAGGAGGGAGAGGGGGAGGAACGGCGGCCGAGAGGAGGAGGGACAGCTTCGCCACCTCCGAGGAGTTCGTCACCAGGTTCGGGGGCAAGCGGGCCATCAACAAGGTCCTCATCGCCAATAATGGAATCGCGGGTGAGTGCGTACATAAAATTGCGTAGAGAAAAAAAAGATTGGAACCGTTGTTCTTGAAACTCTTGTCCTTTAACTGCACTTTAGTGCACTGGACGATGCAGCAAAATGTTATGGTTCGTTGATTGCGGTTACCTCCATGCCTCTTCAGTAGTACATACACTGTAGAACTCCCCATTTTAAAAAATCGAGGTTCCTGAATTCTTCACACAGAATCATTGTGATTTCCAAAAACCATGTACTACACAGCCGTGAAATGCATCCGGTCCATTCGGCGCTGGTCCTACGAACACTTCCCCGCCAAGGAGCGCGCCATCAAGTTTGTGGTCATGGTCACCCCAGAGGACCTGAAGGCCAACGCGGAGTACATCAAGATGGCTGACTACGTCTGCCAGGTCAAGGGAGGCTCCAACAACAACAACTACGCCAACGTAGACCTCATTCTCAGCATAGCAAAGCGATACAACGTGGAAGGTGAGGGAGGGAAGGAGATGTACGTACGTACTACAAGTAATACTTACGTGTAGCAATATCCAAGGTTATGTCGATTTTTTACGAGTATTTTTTTCTGTCAGAATGTCCACGTGTTCTTTGATGGACCACCTGAGGAGAGCAAGCAAGAATGCTTGCTCTCCTTTTTATAGAATACACGTAGTACAAGGTTATTGCTTCTCTCGCTCGCCATCTTCTGTTCACCAATATGCCACTATGAAAGCATCGAACAGTAGTACTTAATTAATGCGACTGAATGCCGTTTTTAGCAAAATGTAGTATGTAATGTATATTTTTTTCTCCAGCCGTCTGGGCCGGCTGGGGGCACGCTTCCGAGAACCCGAAGCTGCCCGAGGTGCTGTCCAAGCACGGGATCGTCTTCATGGGCCCGGAGGAGCACGCAATGTGGCTGCTTGGGGACAAGATTGCCTCCTCCATCGTGGCCCAGACGGCCGGGGTCCCCACGCTCTCCTGGTCAGGGTCAGAACTGAAGGCGGAACTTCCGGAGAACGGAGCAAGAATTCAGGTGCGAAAAAAATAATAAATGACGTGTAATGAAAATAATAAATTCCTATAGTCGATTCTCGCAATTCTGACAAATCTGAACGCCTTTCAGATTCCCAACTCCCTGTACCGTCGCGCTTGCGTCCGCTCCCTGGAGGAGGGGGTGAGGGTGGCGCAGAAGATCGGCTATCCCGTCATGATCAAGGCCAGCGAGGGAGGCGGAGGGAAGGGAATCAGAAAAGCGGAGAGCGACGAGGAATTTACCAAGCAGTACCCGCAGGTGGGTCAATATGAACAAGTGCTTGTCTTACCCTTTTTCTCGGCATGTCCGCTTGGAAGATCAAGTACGTACATAGGTACGTACCTGCGTAGTACATAGTAGGTTCCAGTGCTCATCCAGACGAAACTATTCTCCTGCAGGTCCAGTTGGAAGTTCCCGGCTCTCCGGTCTTCATCATGAAGCTGGCGAGGAACGCCCGACACTTGGAAGTGCAGCTTCTGGCTGATGAGAGCGGCCGCGCCATCTCACTGTTCGGGCGCGACTGCTCCATCCAGAGGCGGCACCAGAAGATCATAGAGGAGGCACCCGTTGTCGTGGCCGGCCCGGACATCTTCAGGCAGATGGAAGAGGCGGCGGTCAGGCTGGCGGAGCTAGTCGGATACAGGAGCACGGGGACCGTGGAGTATCTCTACGACGATGAGGGAAACTGGTAGGGAGAGAGGGGACTTAAAAATGTCTGGTGCTTTCAGGTTTGATGTCTCATCTTAACTTGCAGGTACTTCCTGGAGCTGAATCCGAGGTTGCAGGTGGAACACCCGTGCACGGAGATGGTGGCGAACGTGAACCTGCCGGCGGCACAGCTGATGGTTGCCATGGGAATCCCGCTGCACAGGATGAAGAGCATCCGCCAGCTGTACAGGCATGACCCCTGGGGGGAGGACGAGATCGACTTCAAGCAGGCGGATGGCCAGCCGAGCCCGTCAGGCCACGTCATCGCCGCCAGGATCACCAGCGAGAACCCGGACGAGGGCTTCAAGCCGAGCGCAGGGACGGTGCAGGAGCTCAATTTCAAATCCAACAAGAACGTGTGGGGGTACTTCAGTGTGTCCGCCTCCGGCGGGCTGCACGAGTTTGCAGACTCCCAGTTCGGACACTGCTTCTCCTGGGGCGAGGACCGCGAGCAGGCCAGAGAGAATCTGGTGGTGGCCCTCAAGGAGCTGTCCATCCGCGGTGACTTTCGCACCATCGTGGAGCACCTCGTGATGATCCTGGAGAGGCAAGAGTTTATGAACAACTCCCTGAACACGGGCTGGCTCGACGTGATGATCGCCAACAAGGAGAGGGCCAAGAAGCCGGAGAAGGACGTCTCCCTCATTTGCGGGGCCCTCAACGTCGCCGACCAGATAATCGTGAACAACTTCCAGTCCTTCAAGACGGCACTGGATCGTGGACAAACAATTCCGGCTACTTTCCTGAAGAACACGGTGGGGGTGGACCTGTTGCTGGAGGGGTTCAAGTACACCCTGCGGGCGTCCAAGGTGGGTCCTACGCTCTACCTGGTCGAGCTGAACGGGACGTCCAAGGAGGTTGACGTGCACCGCATGACGGACGGCCAGCTCCTCGTCTCCGTTGACGGACTCAACCACACCACCTACATGTTGGAGACGTCGGAGCAGTACCGGGTAGCGGTGGGAAACCAGACAGTAATCTTCGACAAGGAGAACGATCCATCCATCCTGCTGTCCCCGTCTACGGGAAAACTGATCAAGTACCTGGTGTCAGACGGCGACCACGTCGGGCGCGGAGACCCTTACGCCGAGATAGAGGTGATGAAGATGGTGACGACACTGTCGGTGAAGGAGAGCGGCGTGGTGACGACGTCGAAGCGGCCGGGGGCCATCCTGGAAGCCGGGTCCGTCCTCGGGAGGCTAAGCCTGGACGACCCGGCGCAATGCAGGAAGGCAGAGACCTACGATGGACCGGGCTTCCAGGAGAAGCCAGTCGACGACGTCCTTCCCGCCAAGGTCTCCAGCCTGAGCCAGGGCTATGCGCACGCCCGGCAGACTCTGGACAACGCACTCGCCGGCTACTGCTGGCCAGACGAGTTCTTCAGGGACTTTATCGGGAAGACCATTGATGACTTCCTCGGATATCTGAGGGACCCGAAGCTGCCCCTGGACCAGGTCAGGGAGGTAATGGCTAGCATCCAGGGCCGCATACCTTACAAGGTGGAGAAGAACATTCTGCGCGCCCTCTCTAACTACGAGCAGAACATCACTTCGGTGCTGGCCCAGTTTCCGGCGCAGCGGATCACCACGGAGCTGCTTGGGTACCTGTCCGGAGTGGGGCAGAAGGAGAAGGACCTGGCGGAGCTAACATTGCAGCCGCTCATGGAGCTGTGCAGCGTGTACAAAAACGGGGTGCGTGGGCAGCTGCGCAAGGCCGTCTGCGAGCTTCTGGAGACCTACCTGGAGGTGGAAAGGCTTTTCCAGGTCGGCCACTACGACAAGGTGGTGTCTACGATGTGCCAGAAGCACAAGGGGGACACGGATCTGGTGGTGGCGCAGGTTTTTGCGCACACGAAGGTAAATGTTTGAATCGGATTACTATAAAATAATGATGAGATGTGATGCAAAGAAAACAAAGTTTTCTTTGTCCCTTTTTTGTTTCTAGTATCGCAACCGAAACGTCCTCGTGACGACCCTCCTGGACAAGCTGTGGGCTAGCGAACCTCGGCTGCTGAAGACGCTGCGGCAGCCGCTGACGGCGCTGACGGACCTGGTGCGGCCGCAGAACGCGACGGTGCTGCTCAAGGCCAGAACCATCCTGATCGCCAGCGACAAGCCCTCCTACGAGCTGAGGCACAACCACATTGAGAGGATGTTCCTGGACGCCATCAACAAGCACGAGGAGATGTACGGAGACCTGCAGAAGATGATCACGGACGACAGTTCCATCTTTGACGTTCTGGGAGACTTCTTCTACCACCAGGAAGAGGCAGTCAGAGCGGCGGCGCTCGAGGTCTACGTTAGGAGGTAGTGCAAGAGAACCCTCATAATAGTGGAGATACCTATTTGCAGATCACTGTGATTTTTTTTCCTCCAGAGCCTTCATCTCGTACGAAGTGACCGGGGTGACCAACTTAAGCCTAGGGGACTCCTCGGATGGCCGCGCAGCCGTCAAGTTCGACTTCCTGCTTCCGCAGACCCACCCCAACCGCTCCTCTCATCGCATCCAGCAGCAGGACCAGCAGCAGATGTCGTCCTCCTCCTCCCTCTCCCCGAACCATCCCGTGGCCCAGTACACGGACTGCCAGCGGCACGGGGTCATGACGGCGTTTGAGGGAGTGGAGGAGTTTAAGAGGAATTTTCCGGACGTACTGGAACTCTTTGACGACAGCCCGCCAAACTCACCCTACGACTCGGAGAATAGGTGACCAAATTGCCCATGGAACTTGTGTGGCAAGAGACACAAAGTAAGCTTTTTCTTGCGTAATTAAAAAAAAAGTCCTACTAGGTTTACATTCCATCACATCGGGAGCCCTCAGTCTTTCGACGATCGCCGCTTGGATCCCTCCTCCGCATCTACCAGGGCGGCCCATAACTCCGGCTCCACCTCCGGGTCGGGCGGGTCGGACTCGGACACGCCCGGGGAGCAGCCGTCCAACATCGTCAACGTGGCCCTGAGGATCCCGCATGGGCTTAGCGATGTCAGCCTCGGCCGCACCTTCCAGGACTTCTGCACGGACAGTGTCGACCTGTTCAGGGAGAAGAAGGTGCGCAGGGTCACCTTCATCGTCCTCCGACCGAAGGAGTTTCCCAAGTACTTCACCTACCGCTCAAGGAACGGATTCAAGGAGGACTTGGTCTACAGGCACTTGGAACCCGCCCTTGCCTTTCAGGTATACATAGTACTGGCAATTTTTATTCTGTAATAAGTTTCCAGTACTACTTGCCATTGACTTATGATTTAGTATACCGTAGCATTCGTTTCTTGTCTGGGAAACCAAACTTTGCAATCTTCCGAAAACTTCAGAAAAAGCTTGCAAGAAAATGGAAATTACGTTAATATACGAGTACATCCTTTAGAGATATTTATAATATTAAGCAATTTGTCTTTTTTTTCTAGCTGGAGCTGAACCGCTTACGCAACTATGAGCTGGACCCTCTTCCCACGTCCAACCACAAGGTGCACCTTTACCTGGGGAAGGCCAAGGTTTCTGGCGGGAGGGAGGTCACCGACTACAGGTTCTTCATCAGGTCTATCATCAGGCATTCCGATCTGGTGAGTGTGCAATGTGCAATTATTCGTTTACAGTAGTGCATCATATTTTAAGAAAGAAAAGTCACCGTTTTTCTCAAACGTGCCAGCCTTGTAGTCCAAATATGCTATCATATTTGGGTTCTACAATGATCTCCTTTCGTGACAATGTGCATTCCTGACTCAGGTAACATCTGAGGCCTCCTTCGAGTACCTGAAGAACGAGGGTGAGCGGCTTCTGCTGGAATCTCTGGACGAGCTAGAGGTTGCCTTCAGCCACCCGGAGGCCAAGAAGACTGACTGCAATCACATCTTCCAGAACTTTGTGCCCACTGTGAACATGGACCCCAAGAAGATCGCGGAGCACGTGCAGGACATGGTCCTGCGCAGATACGCTTCTAGGCTCATGAAGCTCAAGGTGATGATGAGAGAGCACGCTGCACTGTTTTCATTCATCAGTGATTTCGGGAATGTAAGACGATTAACGTGGGGGAGGGGGTGGTTGCGAAATTTTGTCCTAATTTTTGTCGTGCCTCCGTTTTAGGTCAAGTTTGCCGAGATCCGCATGTCCGTACGCGTGTCCGAGCAACAGAAGCCGCCGTCTCCATTTCCTTCGCCCTCCATCTTCCGCCTGTGCATCTCCAACGAGGCTGGCTACATGATGAACATGCAGATCTACCGGGAAGTGGCGGACCCGGCCACCGGCGCCATCAAGTTCGTCTCCTTCTACCCCGAGGGCGGCGCCTGGCACGGCCTGCCCGTGGGGACGCCCTACATGACCAAGGACTTCTTGGAGACCAAAAGGAGCAAGGCGCAGGCGCTGGAGACGACCTTTGTATACGACTATCCAGGTTCAGCATAATATTTCACTTGACCTTGAGGTTTTCAAGGTTAACCTCCATGGTTTTCTCCCTTTCTGCAGACATGTTCAAGGTTGGCTTAAGAGAGCTCTGGCGTCAACACGTGCAGGCCGCTTCCGCCACCTCCATTCCTTCCAAACCAGAGATGCCATCAGACCAGGACATGTTCTCCTGCACGGAGTTGGTGCTCTCCAAGGATGAGTCCAAGGTGGTGGAGACTAAGCGGTACCCGGGGGAGAACTCTGTGGCCATGGTGGCTTGGAGGATGTCGCTCAAGACGCCAGGTGGGAGAGCTTAAATAACAACATGGTGCGTATTTGCAGCGAATTGCACCTGACGGAAGCCATTTCACAGAGTGTCCGGACGGCCGCGACATCATTGTCATCTCCAACGACATCACCCTGAGCATTGGCTCCTTTGGCCCCAAGGAGGACATGCTCTTCCAGCGCGCCTCCGAGCTTGCCAGGAGACTCAAGCTGCCCAGGATCTACCTGGCGGCAAACTCCGGCGCCCGCATCGGCATAGCCAAGGAGGTCCTCGCCGCCCTCAACGTCGCCTGGGAGGACCCGGCGGACCCAGAGAAGGGGTTTCGATACCTCTACCTGACACCGGAGGACCACGCGACCATCACCAACTCGGGCAAGGAGGGCAAGGGCGAGAACGTGGTCAACACGCAGCTGGTCCAGGAGGGAGGGGAGAGCAGGTACATGATCAGCGACATCATCGGGCTGTCGGACGACATGGGCGTGGAAAACCTGAGCGCGGCCGCCATGATTGCCGGGGAGACCTCGCAGGCGTACCAGGACGTGGTGACCATGTCCATGGTGTCGGCGCGGGCCATCGGCATCGGGTCCTACCTGGTCCGGCTGGGCCAGCGGGTGGTGCAGGTGGAGAACTCGGCCATTATCCTTACTGGTGCCGGTGCGCTCAACAAGCTGCTGGGCAGGGAGGTCTACACGAGCAACACCCAGCTGGGGGGAGTGCAGGTCAGGCACTCAGCGAGAACCACCGAATCAGTGATACGTGCGCCACTACTACCCAACGAGACATTTGGAGTCTACAACCTCTGCGACCACAAATCTATGGTCTTAGAAACTCCAATAGTTTCGTTGTGTAGTAAACTTGAAATTCAGCATGATTCATTGACATTTACATTCACAGCATTTACCCGAAAATGCACGTAGTTATCTGCATGCCCAAAATTTTCCCAACATGAAATTAGTCATGACCAGTAAGGCATTATTTGCTCGACATCATTACTGTCAAAAAGGGGTCAATTCTAAATTTAAAAAGAGAGACCACATAAAAAAATATTGCTCTAACCCTTGGCGTTCCGTAGAAGTCGTGAATTGATGTGCTGCTGATCTAAACTGAACAGTAAACTACTTGCTGGAGACACATATCAACTGTTGTTGATCGGTTTCGCCTTCATCTCATTTTGCTTCTCTCCACTTCAAGATCATGCACAACAACGGGGTCGCGCACCGCACGGAACGCAAGGATGTTGACGGCGTCCTCCGCCTCCTCCGATGGCTGTCCTACATGCCGCGGCACAAGGGGGCGCCGCTGCCGGTGCTCGCACCGACGCTGGATCCGGTGGAGAGGCCGGTCGGGTTCGTTCCACCCGGGGACCGCGCCTACGACCCGAGGTGGCTGCTTGACGGCCGCCCCGACCCGGAGGACTCGGCCGGGGAAGGCCGCAGGCTGTCCGGATTCTTCGACACCGGGTCGTTCGACGAGATCATGGTCGGGTGGGCCCGGACGGTGGTGGTGGGCCGGGCGCGGTTGGGCGGCGTCCCGGTGGGGGTGGTTGCCGTGGAGACCCGGACGGTGGAGCTCAGCGTGCCCGCGGATCCGGCCAACCCAGACTCGGAGGCCAAGGAGCTCTCGCAAGCAGGACAGGTGAGATCCGGAGCAGGAACTCTCCATTTTTATTGGGGAACACATGTGGTGCGCTTAGTACGCGTGACACGAAACTTTCCTCATTTTTTTTTTCTTTAGGTGTGGTTCCCAGACTCTGCCTACAAGACCGCACAGGCCATCTTCGACTTTAACCGAGAGGAGCTGCCACTGATCATCTTCGCCAATTGGAGGGGGTTCTCAGGAGGGATGAAGGACATGTACGAACAGGTAAGTAGGGATAGCAATACGTGATGTGGTGGTATTGTAGCTTAAAAGGATTCTTTAGATATAGAAAAACTAGAAAGGAGTTCTAGTAAAGACGTATTTTAGTGGATGAGTATTTAAGCTAATGTTTATACGTGCATTCTCCATTTTCCCAGGTGATCAAGTTCGGTGCCCAGATCGTGGACGCCCTCCGCCAGTACGCGCAGCCCATCCTGATCTACATCCCGCCCTGGGCGGAGCTGCGTGGCGGCTCCTGGGTGGTGATCGACCCGGCCATCAACCCGAGGCTCATGGAAATGTACGCCGACCCTCGCTCGCGCGGAGGGGTGCTGGAGGCCGAGGGGACGGTCTCCGTCAAGCTCAGGCGGAAGGAGCAGCGGGCGCTCATGGAGAGGATCGACTCGGTCATGAAGGAGCTGGCGGAGGAGAAGGCCAGGGCAAAGGGTGAGTGAGTGAGACGAGATATTGAAAGCATTTGTGCGGCAATAGCAAGCTTGTGTCTTCTCTCGCCTCCCCCCTACCCCCCACCCCCACGCAGACCTGACCGAACCAGAGAAGGCGGCGATCGACGAGAAGATGAGGAAGAGGGAAGAAGTTCTGGCCCCGATGTACCATCAGGTGGGCGAGACGGTCCAGTGTTTCCCCCAGACGACAGCGGCAACATCCTGACGACCATTTTTTTCCATCCTGCAGGTTGCGGTCCAGTTCGCGGACCTGCACGACACCCCCGTGCGAATGCGGGAGAAGGGGGTCATCCGAGACGTCGTCACCTGGGAGAGGTCCAGGGAGTTCTTCTACTGGCGGCTCAGGAGGCGGCTGCTGGAGTGCAGGGCCGCCAACGAGGTGCGGAAGGCGACGGCGGCTGGCGGCGGGAGGAGGTCCAGGGAGGATCCCACGTCGGCCTCCGCGCACGCGCAGACGATGGAGATGCTCAGGAGGTGGTACATCGAGGACAGGGGACAGAACCAGAGGTTCCTCTGGGAGCAGGACAGGCCAGTCGTGGAGTGGCTGGAAGAGCAGGTGCCTGCCTGCCCAAGTTCTCATCATTCTTGCTGACATGGCAGTGGATTTTTCCTTTGCCATTTTTTCATTACTGACGTGGAAAATGCTACAGTACGCATGATGTGCTTTGATAAAGCAGCTAAAATGTACCTACTTTAAATTTTACCCCTTTTTCTCTTTGTTTTCTACCCTTGTCTCTCAATTTCTCCTCTTCCACCAGCTCTCCTCAGCGACTTTGTCGTCTCCATCGTCTCCGTCAGTTGTGGATGAGAACCTTCGCTCCCTCCGTCGCGACGCCACAGTCCGGCAGTTCAAGCTGCTGCTCGACTCAAACCCGAACCTGCTGCACGAGGTGGGTTGAATGTCCTCATCAGTCTTTTGCACTTCTTTCCATATGACGTCAAAATGACTCCCCGTTTCATTTCCTCTTCCCGTCCCTGCCTCCCTCCTACAAGGTGGGCATGCACGTAGTCCAGCGGATGTCTGCGCAGAAGAGGACCGAGTTCCTAGAGGCGGCGCGGTCGCTGCGCGGGGCCACGCCCGACTCGGCGGAGGAGGAGATGATCGCCGCCAACGGGGACGAGGAGGACTCATCGGAGAACGGCGCGGACTCGTCGTGAGGAGGATTTTTTTTTCAATGCAAAGGTTTCGCACCTGGTCAGACGTGCACGCTGGCTGCTCTTTCTTTCTTTGCTGTCACTACTACAACATACTATGCTAAAAAACCATTATCATGATACACAAATTCTGCACTGTCAAAGTCACAAAGCAATTTTTCTTTCTGGTATGCCTCCAGAATGCTCTCTATTGTCTCGCCGAAATGACATGCTTCATACTTCTGAAATGACAACGTTGCATCAGTAGAATAAACTCCCATATATTTTTAACGGTAAACGGAGACATGTATTCCTGACATCGATATATGACCAGAATTTTTCATGTTGAAACTAGTTATTAGTACAGTACATACGTATATTACGTTGAGACAGTGCGCTTTCCTTCCCTTCCCGACCAGACACCCATTTCTAAAAAAATGCCCGAAATATGCGAAAAATTTGCGGGAAAAATGGCTTGTTTGTGTACACAAACTGGGCATGTCGTGGCTGAAAAATGTCTGGTTTGTGGCAACGAGAGAGACGACGTGTCTGGTGGGGTTGCCTCTGTGTCTGTAAGTACCAGACCAGACCCTTGTCACATCGGTTTGTAGGGCATGCTACATTTCAAGCATAATATCCTTTATAACTTAGCTTAGGTTATGCTAGTAGCTTAACTAGGTGAGAATGGTAACGAACTTAACGTGACGGCTGTCTGGTGGGAAAGTAGGTACTAGTATGTACAGTAGACAGGTTTGATCAATAGTGACTGCGGTCCCTATAGCTGGAAAGCACAGTGGTAGCCTTCCGATACTAGGATACTAGGAGAACACGTACGGTACACTACCTACCATTGGTAGCATTAAAATGTCTTTGGAAGATAATGAGCAACACACTGCGGGTAATTTGAGAGAAGAGGGTGAGGGTGAGGAGGATCTTGCCGAAATGGACGAGGTAAGAATTTGCAATTGTTGGACTGAAGCGCAGATCCACTTGGCCCGCGCCCTGAAGGGGCGAGGAGACTTCCAGCAGGCCATCGACATGCAGGAGATTGTTCTTGACACCCAAATAACAATGTCAAGTCTTTAATAATTCTGCTGCTATACGGTAGGTTTATCAGTTGCTTGACCGACTGGAGAAGGCGAAGGATAGCAAAGAGTCAAAGGAAGTAATGAAGGAGATAGACAACCATTTGCACAAAAGGCAAAGCGGGTCAAAAGAGGTAAGCCACGTACTACGATCACAAGCTCAGGGCAGCGAGGACATTTTTTTTTGGCACAGATCCCTGACCTCGACGCATGCCAAGCGGGGTTCTCCAAAACGTCGTTGAGCGGCTCACTCCACAAGGAGAGGAAGGCGGAGAAGCTCAAACAGATGGGAAACGACTTTTTCTCCAAGGTGAGAGAAAGAGAGGTGAGTCACCAATCATGCCGAGTACACATTCCACGCAATCACAGGGGGACTACCCGAGGGCCGCAGAGCTTTACACCAGCTCCATACTGGAGGACGACAGTAACCCCTTGGTCTTCACCAACCGCGCGCAGGCCAGGATTCACTTGGGTCAGTTCAACGCGGCCGTGGAGGACTGCAGGTGAGGACAGTACTCACAGGGTCAGGGTCAGTTGTGGTCGACTTGAACCGGGTGGTTGGATGACCCTCTCAGGCAGGCTATCAAGCTGAAGCCGGAGCTGGTGAAGGCGCAGATCCACTTGGCCCGCGCCCTGAAGGGGCGAGGAGACTTCCAGCAGGCCATCGACGTGCTGGAGATTGCGGAGGAGAGCTCGACTGGCTACGAGGACGTCCTCAAGAAGTACAAGGAGGACGTCATCGCCCAGATGAAGCACAGCCTCCTCGCACGAGTTGGATCCAAAGGGTCTGCCGACCGAGACAAACCATAGGTCATAGCAGCATGCTCTTCAGGCTTCTTCGGCTTTAAGAAGTCCCACGCACAGTAAACTGCAACAAGAGCTCCTCTAGCAACAAACGGTGGTATCTGCGTTTAGTTGTAGAAGTTGCAATAAACACCAAATTAGCACACTAGCACGATAGCAAAATGGTTCGCCCTGATCTCAGTCGTCGTCCTCTGAGCACCGGATGAAAGTGACGGTCCCCATCTGCGTGAGCGTCTGGGCCGTAGACAGCAGCTCCTCCGCCGCCGTCACCCCAATCCCGCCCTCCGCGGGGGTGGCCACCGTCGTCGCCATCACTAGCGGCATCTTCTCCTCTTCGCAGTCTTCTCCCTTTTCGCCTTCTCCAGAATTTTCTCCACCCTTGCAGGTCCTGGCGTGCTGCTCGAGGTACCTAGCCCTGGAGAAGCTCTTCTGGCATCCCTCGCACTGGAATGTCTGCAGGTGGACATTTCGATGCGCTGGAGTGAGGAAACCAAAAAGAGATTTGGTATTTTTAGTATAAAGTCACGAATGTTTGACAATGCAACTTGTTGGCACACAACTCGACAGGAGCGCAACAAATTCAGCTTTAAACATGTAATGGAACATGTCATTAGAATACCACATAAATGTCACAATTTCTTTCATTAATTTGCTACACTTGTAAGTTTAAAAGTCCCGTCCAGAAGGGGGGAAAGTGCAAGGAATTAAAAAGTTAAAATTTCAAGATTTTGCAGCATTTTTTTATTACAAACAATTTTTCTGGTAGGTAAGGGCACTAAATAGCGAGAGGGGTCAGAAATCCACCCCACCTTTCCCAAGTTGGCTAAGAAGAGGCTAATGCCCAAGTTGGCTAATGTGTACGAAGAGAATGTGCCGTATATACCTACGTACCTTTCAGGGTGGCCTTCTGAGAAAACGCAGCTCCGCAGTCTTGGCAGTCGTAGGGTTTCTCTCTGGTGTGAACAACAGAATGGATCTTGAGGTCGGAGAGGCAGCGAAACGTCTTCTCGCACCGGCCACATGTGTGAGGACGGCTTGGAGGTACTCCTCCGTGCTCTCTCTTTGAGTGCTGGCGCATTCCTGGATCGCAAGCAAAAAAAAAATGGGTCGTACGAGAGAAGCCCCTCCTACTTTTACGGTCATCGCAAGTAGGTAGGTCACCTGTGATACTGGCAAAGTTCTTCCCGCAGTCTTGGCAAAGGTACTCCGGTCTCCCGCCCGCCTGCGCGTGAGCCCTGCGAACGTGAGCGGTCAGGGCCTTGGCCCTCTTGAAGGACCTGCCGCAGCCGGGGATGGAACAGGAGTGGGGGCGGTCGGAGGAGTGGGCGAGCTCGTGACTGGACAGGTTGCAGTGCTTGGAGAAGCTCTTTGGGCAGTGGTGGCACTTGTGTTTTCTAAAGAGAGAGAGAGAGAGAGGAAAAAAAACATCAAGTTGGTCACTTGGCAAATGACCTCGCTCTGACCTTCCGCCTCACCTGGTTTCCGCCCCCCTCTCGTGGACGGTGTTCATGTGGTCGGCCAGGTTTCTCCTCGAAACAAAAGTGCTTTCACACTGACAACAAAGAAGAAGTTTTAAGATGTCGTGCAGTGTGACAACCCATCCCGTTCCCATCCCACCCTACCCCCGTTTCGTACCACTTGACATCTGTGCCGCACCCCCCTGAGGCAAGAGCTCTCGTGCTCCCTGAGCTTGGCGGCCACCCTGAACCTCCTGTGGCAGGCGACGCACCCGTAGGGGGCGTCGTCGAAGTGCAGCGCCAGGCAGTGGCGCTGGCGCGTCTGGAAGGTCTTGAAGGGCAGGAGGCAGGCAGGGCAGCGAAAGGGGCGCCCGGACACAGAGGGGACTGGAAGAAAGAGGAAGAAAAGAAAACATCCTCAAAGGCCATCAGGTCTTGGTGGCAACGGCAACGGGAATAGGAGAAAGCTACCTCTGCACTTGTGGACCACCGCCGCCAATCTTTGATCCTCCTCCTCCTCTGTGGAAACGGAGGTAGACTGACAGCAATATTGGCACATGCCAGCGGCCACAAACTCCTTCAACGTCATCTCAAAGTGCCTGCGGTCGACCATTCCAGCCTCTCCTTCTCGGCGGTAAGGCTCTTTCAGTTTCGCGTGCAGGATCTTCCGCTTGTCCCTTCTCCTGATCTGCTCCTCGACCTCTCGCAGTCGCCGTCGCAGCCTGTCTAATTCCTCCGCCAGCCCCAGGCAGGTCTTGCAGCAGGGGCTAGGGTCGTCGTCGTCGTTGTCGTCGTCGTCGTCGTCCACGGCGAGGGAGGGGACGGCCCTCCCGAGCACGCCCTCGACGGCGTCACGCAGGGAGACGTCCAAGCGACCGTAGGGGGCCTCTGGGACCCCCCCGCAGAGATAACACACTCTGGCTACGTCAGACATGTTTATGGCCTCGAACCCACCACCGGACCGGGAAGTTCCCGTTAGATCACTGAAGTTAAGCAACATTGAGCCTGGTTAGTACTTGGATGGGTGACCGTTCAGGGCTGCCAGGTGCTGTTGGCCAGCAGAGTATCCAGATCTGA
>JAAUYM010049328.1_pt1 | contig 15739 bp, 19 predicted proteins | sample 7278001 | NCBI WGS metagenome assembly JAAUYM01 (sample SAMN14350224, study PRJNA611818) | marine sediment metagenome | isolation source: surface marine sediment (1.8m) | place: French Polynesia: Moorea | collected 2018-08
GGGACAAAACGTCTTTCCTTTCTCATTAACTCGGAATGCATTTCTTGTGTTTACGATGCACTTCCCGACCAATCCACAGCACATAGAACTGGATATATTGTGACACTTTATTAGGACATATTCTGTGTCATGCCAGAACAGTTTCCAAACATCTGGTGAGGCATTACGTGTCAATTGCTGTGCTGACAACGTGCTGGGCTGCCGGACCGCACATAACATGTCCTATGCCATGCGTAATACGTAATACTATGTTCGTTCAATGTGGTGCATAAAAAATCTATGCACTTTGTGTTGGTCGGGGATCCGACCAACAAAAAAAGGCGGAGGAGGAAACTGGAACCGAGGAAGTAAGCCTCACTCAAATCAGATCGATTCCGGCGTAATTCATCCCCCCCCCCTCCCCCCTTTTTTGGCTATAAAGTGGCATTTCCACAGACGAGAATAAATACGGAAACCGACGCCCCTTTTCCCTCTCCACTGTAGGAAGTAGAAATGTCGGTCTGAAACAACAACAAAAAAAAAACTGACAGCGGAGAGAGAGAAAGGCTTTTTTTTAATTTTTAGCTTAATATGCTACAGCTCATGATCCACTCATGAATGGGTCGGTCAAAGGGGGCAGAACAGGACCACCCATTTCTATGCAGTTTAGACGTAGTCATCAAGGGTTAAAGTATAACAGTATGTCTGCAGGTTCTTCAACATAGTAGCACAACAGCAACATAGTACAGTAGTTGTTGTCGTGACTGGCAGATGAGGAAGGAAAGGAGGGGGGTGAAATTGATTGACTGGCATTGCCATAGGAATGGGAAAAAAACCGGTGGTGGGATGGATGCATGGTTGCACCACCGCAGACAAAAAAAATCGCCTAACGACGTCTAATTCGCGCGGGAAGCGCGATTTTTATGAATTCCGACAGGCCAGAGAGGAGGAGGAAAAGGAGGAGGAGGAGGGGGAGGGCGCGATTATGAATTAATTGTGGCTCTTGTCATGTGGAACATCTTTGTGTGGAGGGTTGTTTGCGCTAAAAATGAAATATTTAGTGTTAAAATCCGGGAAAACGTGGTATTGTAAAAAAAAATCAACTAGAAATAGATTTCTTTGATTTCCTGTGTAAAATGTCGGGTGAGGTGCGAATTCCATCCCTCCACCAAACTCCAGACTTCATCATCATGACTCGGAAATTCCGAGAAAAGGGAAGAACAAGCAAAACAACAAGTCAAGAATGGGAGGTAGTAGGAAGTTCCTTTTCATCCTTGGGCGTGTTTTTTGCTTTATCAACCCCGAAAATTATTCTGGTCTAAAAATGTCAAGCCATGGAAATGAGAGTTTTGAATCTTAGCATCCTCCTCCCTCCTCTTCCAAGTGTTGTTTTGAGAAGGAGACAGGGGAAAAAAAACATCCTCAGTTCGAGACTTCATTCGCACCATTGAGGGAAGATTTGCACTTACACGTATTTCGAAAAAAAAATTACCCTTTTTTTTGCATACCCAACCACCAATGCCCGGTTAATAAATTCCAACTAAGCTCCAAAACGTCTGCCCCCAGCTTTTTGGAGCAAAATTTAGACCAGATTTTGTTTATACAGTAAGTGCTGACTGATCATAGTATGATTCGGTGCCAAACATGGACAAAGATGTATGCAAGGTGTATACATTTGTATTTATACTGAGCTTCCATTTGCATGCCACCATTGTTGGTTGAGTTTTAACTACATAACCCTTCTCTCCTCCTCCTCTTTAAAAAAAAGGATCCGCCAACCAGTGTTGCCGGATGGAAATCATTGTTTGATACCAAGCAATTGCTAAAAAAAAAGTAATGAAGTATCTCTGCAGGGTCAAGTTTGCATCCAACCAACTGCCAGAAAAAGCTGGCAACTCTTTCTCCTTTTCCCCCCTCTCCCCCCTCTTCGCCCCCCCCCCGTTGCGTCGTGTTGCGTCGCCGCACTTGGTTCGCCGCAGTCGAGAGACGGAACGCGAGGGGAGAACACGCAGGGGAGGGGAAGCAAAGAGAAAAAATATATTGAGACACCCTGTTTTCCTGGGGGAAAAAGAGAGAAAAGAAGTACCGGTATAGTTGACAAGACTTCACCACTGCTTGGAAAAAAAAGAGACAGACATGAGGGTAAGTTTGTTTTTTTCCCCTTTTCTTTAACTACGTATAGCATTGCTTGATCAGAATCAAAACTCATTAATTTTTTCTTTTCATTTCACGACGATGCACTTTACAAGTCAGCAAAACTATGTCCTGCTTACACATCCTCAACTCCCTCCCTTTTTACAAATTCCCATTACTCTTACTTAATCTTGATATGTGGAAGCCTTGATCTTTTAAAGCGGGAACCTCCGGGTATACTCTCTTCCTCCTCCTCTTCCTCCTCCTCCTCCTCCTCCTCTTCCTCCTCCTCCTCCTCCTCCTCCTCCTCCTCCTCCTCCTGTGTTTTCCCGATAAGTCTCTTAGCCAAGGCCGTCAAGGAGCGAGAATCCCGAAACCATGAAATCGGGGGCGATAATGAAACAGAGAGAGAGAGAGAGAGAGATGAAGAAGTCATGCTACTACTGACAATTATTTTCGTCTTCTTTCCTGCCCCCTCTCCCAAACTTCCGAACTTTGTTGCAGATTGGATCAGTCTTGTTGTCTTACCCGACGGGACAATTTGTCATTTGTGTTCTTCTAGGTACAGATGTCTGCATTCGCTGAATACGGTTAAGAAAACCATTACAAATTCTGTCCCAAGCATACCACGCATCAAAGTGATCTTTCTAAAATCTTTACTGACTGAAAAAAGTCCCGTCGGGAGCGGAACTAACTCATGCAATTATGCCACTGCTACCAGTAGGCAGTGCAACAAAATCCATTTCTTTATCCAGGCGTGAATATCACGCATGAAAAAAAAAAGTTTGAATGCCGATCCATTTGGGAAGTTGGCAGCAGCAGCTGTACTACGTATTTTTTTTTCAATGCCGGCTGCTGGATCGTCACAGGGACTAAGAATGGCTTTCTACTTGTTCTTGTTGTCCTTCTTCTTGCATTCACTTTTGCTACTACATTCTGATTGGTTGACCTTGAAAGTATTGTGCTCTAATTAGCAAAAAAAAGTTTTACTTGCAGAAACTGGTGGAGTTCTCTAAAAAAATCTCTTGTTATTATCATATTAGTTTAAGAAACTTCTCTAGGTATTGTACATACATTCAAAACTGTGTCCCCACATCTCTGGCTCAGAATCTGTTCTTGTCTTTAAAGTGGATGCTGAGAGAGAGAGGAGAGAATTTTTTTACCTGCTGCACAGGGTCGTATTAATTAAGGTCAGTTTGGTCTTCCTCTTGCCACCAGGGAATTTTTAATTCTTCCCAACCACCAACGGTAGTATGCAATATGGAAGCTCAGTTGGAATATATAGATACACACTGCATACGCGGGTTTTTTTTGCATGTTTGGCACCACCGATTTGTATGCTCAGTCGGTGCTTATTAACAAAATTTCTGCATCAGAGCTCAGTCGCAAGCTTATTAAGAGTGCGTTGCTGGTTGGGTTGGCTCAAACAAACATTGCTGAAAAATTGTCCCTTTGATGGATTTTTGCGGCGTGAACCGCTTTGTACTGCGTGGCGAAACGATATTTCATATCCTTCCACGGTCCAGAAAATTTGCAAAAAAAAAAAACCCTGGAACAGCCGACCAAAAAATGTTTTTCCCAGAAATGAGGAAGTTTGTGAAACGGCAGAAACCGAGAAAATTTTTCTCGACTTTCCCAAAAAATGAAAATAAAAATGAAAAGTTAAGACGACCTGCGTTTTTCACTTATTTGTTTTTTTTTCTCACGTTTTAGTAAATGTCACGGAAAAAATAATCCACTAATAACAAAACTGTATAAAAAAGAAAATGTCCTCATTCCATACTAATAAAAAGGAAGTAAAAGTTTTAATAGTCATTATCTTCCTATATAAAATGACTTGCCTCTCCGACCCCCCCCCCCCAAAAAAACCCCTACTAGATAGAAATCTTGTTGCTTCGTTAATGATTTTTTTCTCCTCCTCCTCCTCCTCCTTTTCTTCCTGTTGAGTAAAATGCCATCGGGCAACAACTGACTCGTCCCCTCCCCTCCCCCCCCCCAAAAAAAAATCCTGGAAAAAAAGATAAAGGTAAAAACCAACACCATCATCATCCATCCACCTGAAAAGGCAGCGCGGAAATTAAATTTTTTTACCCCTGAAAAAAAGTGAATTTCGCCGAAGTTTCGCCTTTGTTGGTGGCCAAAAAAAAAAGAAGTGAGGGTATTTTTCCCCCCTCCCATCCAAGGTCGAAATTGCTGCGAAACGAAGCTTGAAGACCCATTTGAATATCTCCAATAAAATTTTATTTTCTTCCTTAGAAGGAAAAACGACTTAATTTTTCTTCCTGCCCGCCTAATTTTTCGCCTTAAGAAAACGAGATGAGAAAAGTAGAGACGCTTGAAAAAAAATCTCCACCCCTTTCCTGTCAAAAAAACCCTGGGGAAGAAAGTGTTGTCTGTAGTCCTTGGGGAGAGAGGATCGTATAAGGGATCCTTGGCGGGTTTACCACCCTCATCCCCTCCCCCCCCCCCCCACATATTTTTTTATACCGGGAAAGAAACGGGGGGGGGGGGGGAGGAGAGAGTGCGAAAAAAATGTTATCCCTCCTCCTCCTCCTTTTCCAGAGAAATGCTGTGTTGTTGTTGGTCCCTATGGCGTAGCCAAAGGAAAAAAAAATTAGCAGGAAGAAGCACCGGCAATTCCCGAATAGCATCCAATTTTTTCCCCCTTCTTCACATAAAAAACACGAATCTTTCGTGACAACGAAGGAGACGACGACACGCGAATTGGCAGATAAAAATTGGGGGTACCTACATACTACTAATAGAGGGAGAAGGGAAAAGTTGAGTTTTGGCATCGCTCGCAGCAACATCAAACAACAGCCTTGAAGAAAAGAAGAGAAAAGGAGGAGGAGGAGGAGGAAAATGAAGAGGAGCAGTGATGCCTTTTTTTGGTGGTGGTGGCAATTTCCACCTCGCTCGCTCGCTCATTTTTTTTTTTTTTGCACAACCCCCATTTTCCCCAATGTCAATGTCACACACACATTTTTGTATGTGTGTGTGTGTGTGTGGTAGAGAAGAAGGATGCGAGGTGAGATCTTTATCTGCTGTGTGGAGTCGTCATGACTTTGTAATCGGGTCGACGACGGCCTTCGAGGAAGAAAAGAAAAAGTGAAAGAAATGGTCTCCTTTTCATCTGTGTATCAGATTACATGAGCATTGAGCATGTGCCACACACACACACATGCCTTGACACTTTGTGGATTATTATGGGAACAAGAACAGACTCCTGTCCAGAGAGCGTTTTAAATACAGTTGGAAAAGAGTCTGAATTAAACGTTCACATGGCTTCTTGATGACAAAAAATGACATAAACAACAACAACAACGATCTTGTCATTCCATTGACCTGTCGGGTTTGCCGAAGGCAAAAGCTATCTAAAGGCAATAAAGTGCGATTAAATTCGTGAGAGGAGGAGGAGGAGGAGGAGGAGGAGGAAATGGAAGCAGAAGTTGCACACGGAGACCACACAATCCTCTCTTTTTTTTTAGCATGATTTCCTGGACCACCCCAGCAAATGTGTCTCTTCCTGCTGCTGCATAAACATGTCGTTTCCTTAATTCTTGGACAAATTGTGCACTTTTGTTTATTATTATTTTTTTTTTTTGAGTGAGGAAACAAGAATTGTTTACCGTTTGGCACACATCCGGGAACATTATTCTGGAGTCTCTCAGAACTCGAGGAAAAAAATGGATTCATAATTTTGTTTCCCACGTGCTCCAGCGATGGGAACAATTTCTGTCTCCTGCTGCCATGGATTTTTTTTTGATCGCGGGTGTCTCACAGATAATGAAGTATCAAATTTCGTTACAAACATCACAAAAAGGGGTGTTTTTTTGGACCACCCTGTCTCTTGTTGCCTACCGCGCGCAAATAAAGATGAAAATGTGGGAATAACACGTCACCGAAGCAAAAGAGGTGAGATTTTTTTGCGTGCGCTCTTGCTGGATCAACTTCCTTCTTACCTTAACAGTAACTATTCAGCCCCCCCTGGGGGGGGGGGGGAAGGGGGTTTGCATGACATGACAGAAAAGGATGATGAGAAAAAAATCGTCAAAAGTTGGAAATATATTGTAGTATTAAAGTTAAGCCCCTTCTTAACTCGAGGCAGATTTACCCTCACTTTTTCTCAACTTACAGAACTTTCTCCTCCTCCTGGCCATGTCCTCGGTCGTCTCCGCCGCCGTGGCCGGCCCCGGCCCGGAGCACCCGGAGGAGCATCACCCGGAGCCTGACCGTCCCATCGCCATCACTCACCAACTGCCCAAGAGGCACCGACCTAGGCAGGCGGCCATAGCTAGGAGGAGGGCCTACAGGGTTGGACCGTATCACGGCGGCCATTCTCCTCCGCACCTGCTGCCGTACGGCCCGACTCCCAAGCCGTACGGCCCGACTCCTAAGCAGTACGTCCCGACCCCTAAGCACTACGGCCCCACGCCCAAGCCGTATGGCCCCACACCGGCGCCCTACCGGCACCCGAAGTCCCCGGCGCCTCCTTACCGCCGGCCCCCGCCCCCGCCCCCGCCTCCGCACCCGACCCCGGTCCCGGGCCCGCACTACCTGCCCACCACCACCTACCACCCTCCTACGCCCACGCCGACGACGGCCTACCACCCTCCTCCTCCGTCCCCCAAGGCCTACCTGCCCGTGAAGAAGCCCGTCTACACCCCTGCGCCGGCGCCGCCCAAGCAGCCCCTGTACCTGCCGGTGACTGAGACCACGCCGGTCTTCCACGACGTCACGCCCAAGTATCACCACCCTCCTCCTCCTCCTCCGCCGCCGCCGCCGCCACCACCAAAAGTGAAGCCCTACCACCCTGGTCCACCTCCTCCACCTCCTCCTCCTCCTCCCCCGAAGCCCGTTTACCACCATGAGCCAGATTACGAGGATGTAAGTGTCTGGGTCTCTGGTTTCACACGTGTTAATAATCCCTGTACTGGTATGGTAACTGCTTATTGATTGTTTTGGGAAACAGGTAAGTCGAAAACATTCACTGCACTGAAGCTTGAAACTGCTTTACTACGTAGTAAAGAAATACGTTTGTCAGATAAATCTGCACTACCTATGTAGGTACGTACTTGAAAAGCTTTCCCCTCAAAAGAGACAATTCAAAAACAGCATAAACTTCCTGATCTGTCACAGCAAAGTTTGCTTAGTACGTCCACGGATAAGACATCAGTCCGCTTAGTACACATCAAGTTTTTAACTTTCCAAATGAAGAGAAGTGTCGTCAGTTTGCTCGGATAGTGCGTCAGTCCGGTTAGTACGTCAGGTTTTTTGCATTTCACGTAGGTGACGTACTAAACAAAACTTGCCGTATTTGTGTCGTTGTGCAAGCATTTTTTTTCCCCTTTCTCTCTTTGCCTCCTTGTGGCGACAGAAGCCCTCCCACTACGCGTTCGGGTACGCGGTGAAGGACAGCCACTCCGGGGACGACTTCTCCCACCAGGAGACGAGGGACGGCTACGAGACCTCGGGCGAGTACAGGGTGGCGCTGCCGGACGGCCGGGTGCAGATCGTCACCTACAAGGCCGACGAGAACGGATACCACGCGGACGTCAGGTGAAGAGAAATGGAGTACAGGGTGTCCCATTCCTGCACTTGAAGAATGGATCTAGTTTAAATCTAAATATCTCATAAAGTTCTACTCAGATTGACCTCAAAAATCTTGTCCACAAATTGTGGTAAAGGATAATTTGATAGTAAGAGAAAGTTTGGGTGTTTAATTGTTATACCTGTACGCATAGTGGACTAATATGGGAAACTGGTGGTTGTAATATTCATTTGTCAATCAAGGTACGAGGGCACGGCCAAGCCGTACGAGCCTCCACCCCCCAAGAAGAAGAGGCCCTACCATCCTCCTCCGCCTCCTCCTCCTCCGGCATACAAGCCGGCCCTGCCGCACCCTCCTCCGCCGCCGCCTCCGGTGCCGGACTACAGCAGGCCTCCGTACGTGCCTCCTCCCGCGCCCACCTACAAGCCGGCCCCGGAGCCGTCCGTCACCCCTCTCCCGCACACCTCCCAGCTGCCCATCCTGCACCCGACGACGCCTCCGCCCAAGCCGTACCGACGTCCTCCTCCTCCCCCGCCCCCGCCGCCGCCCCCGCCCCCTCACCCGTCGTACCTGCCGACCCCCAAGCCCGCAGTGCCATACCACCCGAGCGGCCCCGGCGCCGTGGCCGTCCTCGGGCTCCCCTCCGGCCCCGAGCCCGACGTGGTGTACAAGCCCAAGCCGGACCCGTACAGGCAGAAGCTGCTGCTGGCGGCGGCCGCAGCGGGAAAGAAGAAGAAGAGGAGGAGTTGAAAAATATACTTCTTGTCTATACGTATATGGCGCAACATGTCCACACGCATAAAAAAACCCTTGAATATCAAATATCACTTACCGTATTTAGTTTTTTTTTTGCCAAAATGAAATGCTTTGTGTTTTGAAAAGCTGGTTTTTCTTCACGTTTTTAAAAGGTCAAATATTAATTCCATATCCTCAAATGTTTTATTAAGTAAAAGTTATTAGGTAAAATTTGGTATTCAGAGTTTTTTTAAAGTGAACATGCTGTACGTTCGAACGTAAATTTTGTTTGTTCGTTGTTACAATCTGGATTTTGCTCCAAGGTCCACTTTTGAGCTTTAAGCGATGCAGATACTGTTGTAGTTGTAGTAGGTTTTTTTTTAGCCAATCCATCTATGCACAAGAAAAAAATCAAATATGTTTTTCCCCTCAGTCAAACAAGTACTATGTACATGTCTAAGTTTTTGGGTCTGGGATTGCGACGCACAAGGTCTCAAAAGTCTGGTTGTTTTAATTGTGTGTGTGTGCCACTTGCACGTTTTATTTTATTATTTTTTTTTTCATTTTCTTCCACAACGCTCACCCTTGGGATGATCTGCAAATTTCATTTCTCGACGCGGAAAGCATCTATGGTACAGAGATTCCTTTCTTGCCTCTCTTACGGACTAACTGTTAGTTTTTTTCTTTTGTTCGGAAATGATTGATATATGTACGCACTATGTACATATGGGAAACCGACTGTCCATCACTGCTTGAAGTAGTAGGATCGTAGCACGGCGCTGGAGGGCAGGTGCTCAGTCTCGTGCACCATGATGTTCGAACCTGCGAGGGGGGAGGGAGACAAACAGGGGAGGAGGAGGAAGGGTAGTACATGGGAATCTCATCATGCTGTGGTGACAGCTTGTCAACTCTCTCTCTCTCTCTCATTAGCATCCTGAGGAATTTACTACAGTCACCATTTGTTTGCGTCGGCAGTAATGTCAACGTGGAGCAGCAGCAACAACAGCAGCAGCTGCTGCTGCAGCAGCAGCAGCAACAGCAGCGACACTTTACTAGCGTGACGACTTTCAATACCCTGCAATGAGAGGCGGCCAGAAATAGCAGCAGCAACGTCACTTTATCTCGGGGGCAACGACCCGACCCAACCCACTGCTTTCCCATACCCAACCTACCCTTCCTCCTGGTCCACCGCTGCACCACCTCCTCCTTCCCGGTCTCCGCGTTGAACATGGATGCCACGAGCGACTGTCCGTCGCCCTCCCCCTCCAGCAGCGCCGTGGCCGTCAGCCAGCCGCCCCCGAGGTCTCCCAGGGACACCCGCGTCTGGGTCGCGTTGTCCGCGCGCAGGGTGAACGAGTACACCTCCATGTGCGGGCCCTCTGCGTTGGTGGTGTCGGGGGAAGAAAAAGTTAAGACAAAAAAAGTTACTACACTGTCCTCAGATGCTTTTTTTCATATACGCTAGTTATTGTACATGTACTTTTCCTATATCTTTGTTTTGAAAAAAAAAGTTGATGACTTGACAAAGAAAATCTTTTTTTTTTATCATATCTGGCAACTGCAGCTATGAAAAGGGTTCTATTTACCAGGAAAAAATATTGCTGTAATATGTTACTTTATTTGTCAACTTGGAAAGCTTTTTTTCCAAAGCAGTTGTTTTTCCGTAAAAAAAGCGACTGTCTCTCTCTCTCTCACTGTATCCGTTTATCCTGAATGTGTGTCCCTTCTGGAAGATGGTCTGCTCGTTCTCCCAGGAGGTCGACACCACGTACAGGCGCTTCCACCAGGGCATGCCTGAGGAAAGATTTAAAAAAAAACAGTCCAATTCCCATAACTGTGTGCACTTTTTTTTAACAATCTCGGAATCGAATATTTGTGGTACGGTGATATAATTTTTGGCAGGGTGCGTTTGTAAAAAAAAAGTCTTTTTGCCATAATTTGATCACTGATTGACAGCGACAGAAAGAAAAGGAAAACCTCTGATTGGAACAAAAAAAGGTGAAATTCACTGAACAAACAGACTTTGACAGTGTTGCCAGGTGGTGGAATTATACCGGTATAATACAGGCAAAACATTCGTTAATAAAAGTGCAACAAAGAGTGATTTGGCTTCCATTGACACAACATTTATGTATTGTTTTACCCACCAACCGTCAGAAAATCTGGCAACCCTAGGACGACGACCTCGCTCTGCCGGATGGACATGCACTTCGTGCAAAGCTTCAAATCGCTTTATTTTTTTTTGCGGGAAATCGGGTGTCGACGGGTAAAATTATTTTTTTTTTGCAGGTGGATTGCTTCCCTCCCCTCTCTCCACCTCTCGGCATAGCGGTGTGCACGGCAGTTATTTGTTCGCCAGGAGGAAAGTGGGAAGGGAAGGATTGAAAATGTGGGAAACCCACCAAATGTGTCAGAGCGTTGCAGAGTACTAGGTTTACCATTCAGTGACAAGATACTCTTTTTTTACCTAACTTTGTTCATTTTTTCATAGTCTAGTCGGGACCAAAAAACCGGTGGGTCAAATTATGGTCTTATTTTCGTGCCCCGTGAGGCATGACAAAAAAAATCGACATGACTGATTTCACCCCTGAGCAACAACAGCCACGTGAACCACTAGGAACCGAAAAAAAGGAGATACAGTCAATCTCGGTTAATTGCCATTTTTCTACCCAACCAACATGGGTGAGATGCAAAATGCAAGCTCAGTAGGAAAATACACCTTACAAACATCTTTGTCCTCTTTTTTTGGCACCAAATTGCATGCTCAGTCAGCACTTATTAACAAAATTTTGCTCTAAAAAGCTGGGGGAAAGACTTTTTTTCAGAGCTCAGTTGGAACTGAAATTTATCAAGGAGGCGTTGTTGGTTGGGTAGGCAACACAATTTCCATGTAGTAGGTACTTACTAGTTACATAATAAAACTCGGTTTGACGGGGCAACTGTGCCATCTCCTGACCTCCTGACCGAATTTGACTGTACTGTACTTGTCACAAGGTAAGAAGGGTGTCCGCTAACAAGGAACTTTTTTTTGCTGCCAGGGTCCTCACTTCGGACAAAAATGATGGCCACTTAAAAAGAAATCCTGTCTCCAATGTGGAAGAGAAAAAAGAGAGGAAACGTGTGATTTATTCGCAATCTCGTTAGATTGCTGACCAGATCTGCCCGATTGCACTCTTGACGTACAGAAACAAACCTTCCTCCAGTGTTTCCAGATGGCATCGTTCGATGTCAAACTGGCATAATTCTGGCCAAAAAAAACTGTAGATACAAACGCAAGAAAATGTTCTTTTGCACGTCCTTCTTCCCCCCCCCAAAATTGATTACATTTTTGTAAGGTCGACAGAATTCTCAATCGTCATAAATATCTGGCAATATTGCCTTCATTCGTATCTACCTCACAATAAGGGTTGCCAGGAGAGCTATTCTATAGCCATCTAGCTACGAATGGCTGAAAGTGGGTCTTGTGGGCTATATCAGCTTTACAAGACCTGTCAACCCTGCCCCTCCCTCTCCCTTTTCCTCCCCTCCTCTCCTCTCACCTAGATAGTACAGCATGTCGTTGAGCCCGGTCCTCTTGGCCCTGGCCTCCCTCCACTTTCCCTGCAGGTGCAGCGTCACCTCCGACGACGACTGCACCACCAGCGCCGACGACGGGGACGTCTTCCTCCTCTTGACCACCACCGCCGCTGCGCCGGACGGGGAAGAAGGGTGCCGGCGGGGAGGGGAGGACGACGTGTCGACCTGACAACAGAGCAGAAGCTAAATAATTTCAGGGCGTGCGTTTTCAAGTGGTAGAAGTTGGGAAAGAGCTGGTAAAGATCCGGCAAACCTTCAAGGCTAACCCAAGATAATTTTCACTGTATATGTAGTAACAAAAGTGTACAGCAACACTGTACATGTAGTAAATGTAGTAACAAAAGTCAGTTCTTAAAGTTAGCAAATGTTGCCCCCCCCCAAAAAAAGTTAACTTTTGCTAACTTTGCCAACTCTGGGGTATGCTCATTACTTTTGCTACAAATCAAGCGTTGCCCCGGCTTTCAGAAAAAGGCCTGGTGAGATGCTAATTCCTGCACGAGTTTCCTTCCCACCAATGATGCAGCATCTTGTCTGAGCCTCTCTTAATCCCTGGTGCTACTCAGGATTGTTTTTTGTCTTTCATGAGGTAGTAGCCAAGAAGAAACGCGTACAAAGAGCATAAAACTCTTGATGTTGCGTCAAAAGTAGTAAAAGAGAGCAATTTAATTATTTTTGGCAAACCAGGCCAAGGATTCTGCTTTTATGCTCTCTTAGCTGCAAAGGAATCCAGTCGAGCCTTTTTTTCAGTCTCCGTCTTAGTGACCTCAGTGTTGCCAACTGACATTTTTAACAGGCCAAACTTGGCTAATTTCAATTGCAAAATTATTGGAATTTATTGCTTCTCGATTTCAGGAGGAGATTGTCTGCTTGGCACGCAAAAATTTTGTGCTACAGCAGACAAAGCCGCAGGTTTTGGTTGGGAAATTTTGCATATGCTCCTGAGCCATCACCTGGTTGGTCTTCAGGTCCACCTGCGACTCTGTGGCCGCGGCCATCACCAGCAGGAAGAGGGGGATTCGAAGCAACGGTCCGGAGCTCATTTTTCTTGTCTGTCCCCTCCGACGACCACCAGACGACTGCGACAAGAAGACCTAAACTTTTTTTTTCACGTGCGCGAAAAAAAGACAAAGAGGATTTTCTCACGCAAATAAAGCGTACAGTGGAACCCCTCATTTAAATAGGAACATTTTTAGACAAAAAAAGTTGGAGAAACTGTTCTATATTTTTTTTAAGTGGGAATCCCGGATAAATGGGATGATTTTTCTGCTCCCCCCACATTCCCACTTAGGTGGTTTTGACTGTACTAGAAGCACTGCACTACTGTACGTGTGCACTGGCCGAAAAAAGGGGAGGGAGGAAGGCCCACCTTCCACCCTCTCTCTCCTCTTCTCAAATGCCGTAACGGCTTCAGAAGAGGAAATTTTTCACCCCTGGCAAAAAAAGACAGAGAGAGAGAACAAGATCAGAACAGACTCTGTTGAAAGACCCGCGGGAAAAAATTTAAGAAACTTTTGGTTGCTAATTTTTTTTCTAGAGAGTCACACCTTGTCTCAGCTGGTCATAGCTGGTCACAGCTGGTCACACCTTGTCACGGCTGGTTACACCTGTCACAGTTTTCTTCTGGTACACCTTGTCACATTTTTTGTGGTTTACATCTCCTTGTCACACCTGCTTTACATCTTCTTGTCACACCTGCTTTACATCTTGTCACACCTGCTTTACATCTTGTCACACCTGCTTTACATCTTGTCACACCTGCTTTACATCTTGTCACACCTGCTTTACGTCTTGTCACACCTGCTTTACATCTTGTCACACCTGCTTTACATCTTGTCACACCTGCTTTACATCTAGTCACAGCTGGTCACAGCTGGCCACACCTGTCACAGCTGGCCGCACCTGTCACAGCTGTGACCAATATTACAACAACGTTACCCAGTCGAAAATACATACGTGCATACTGACGTCGATGTTTCGCGCACAACATTCCATGATCTGTCGGCTTCGCCGCAGGTAAAAAATATAATTGTTATTGTGTGCTTCTTGTGTGGGCCTAAAGAGAGGAGATGAATGCTTCAACTGTCATCGCCAGCGCCGCATTTACAGGGTGGCTCACTAAAAAAGTTTTTTTGGGAGGTCGTTTAACTTGACTACTAGCATGTTCCACCCACCCACTCCTTTCATGAGTGGAACAAAATGACGACCTCAAGTTTCAAGTCTTTATAATTTACCATATAATGAGAGCCCTGTGCCGTCAACTTTGTTTCCGCCCCTGTGATCAGGGAACTCCTTACGCGTTCACGCCACCTCATTTCGCATCTTCCAGATGCGGATGCAGGATTTTTTTTAAAGGAAGGAAGGTCGTTCTTTGTTATACGTGTCAGTCTCGTCTGCGCGTCATTAAAAAAAATTAGTTCTTGTCTGTTTTTTCTTCTTTTTCCATGAAAGAAATAAAAAATTATTTACCTATCCTGAACAACCTCAGTCATTTGCAAGGAAGTATGAGCTGCGGGAGGACTGCTCGAGTAGCACCCACGAGGCAGGAGCGCCCTCCTAAACTTTCCGTCCATGGCTGCGTAGATGACGAAGTTGCAGGCCGAGTTCAGCACCTGCAACAGCAGCTGGACCTGGTAGACGTTGCGGCGAAAGTAGTCCATGAACTCGAGGAGGACGCCGCCCTCGTCGATGACCCCGGCGAGGGCAAAGTAGACGTCGGTCAGGCCGAAGGCCACCACCGGCAGGTGGCAGAGCATGAAGACCACCACGATGGTCACCAGCCGCCTGGTGACGGACCTGGAGTGGCCCTGCTGGGTGCCGGCGGCGCCCATGTCCGACCTCTCCCTGTCGGCCCTCCTCAGCTGCGCCAGCACCAGCGCGGTGAGGACCGCCATCGCCGCGGCCGGGAGGACGACCTCGAGGAGCAACCGGGTGACGGAGGCCACGTCGCCCGCGGCGTGCGAGAAGCGGCGCATCTCTTCGTCGTCACTGAACGGGAGGTAGATCCACGACGCCGTCAGGGCTTCCGTGCAGGTCCAGCGGACCACCACAGCCGCCAGGACCAGGCAGATCTGGGCGGGGAGGGGGGGGGAGGAAGTTTCGGAAGAGCTCTTACTTGTAGTAAAGTGCAGCTCCCACTAGCTGTAAAAATTTCGTTTTGATTGCAACTGCCAAGTCATTGATTTTAAAATGTAAACTAACACCAAATACTAAATATACGTCCACAGATAAGACGTCAATCCGCATAGTACGTCTGATTTTTAACTTCTCAAATAAAGAAAAGTGTCGTCAGTTTGCTCGGATAGTACGTCAGTCCAGTTAGTATGTCAGGTTTTGCATTTCGCGTGACGTACTACTAAGCGAACCTTACCAATCTATATAGGTACATGTTTCTTTAAAGTAGCTGAAGTTGTATTTTTTTTCTGAAGTTTATAGCTACGCTTCGGCAAACTTTTGTAATTGCAATTTGCAAATGAAAGGTTTCATGAAGCCCGTTCTACCTGAGTGCAGGGCCGCAGCTTCATCCTGTGAGCCCAGGGCCTGCACACGGCCACGTAGCGATCGTAACTAATCGCCAGGGTCAGGTAAACCGAGGCTGCATGACTAGAGCTTTCCAGGAAGCCCAGAGCCAGCGAGAGTTCTAACAATTGTGGGTTAAATAATCTCTAAAAGAGAGGAGAATAGAAGCTTTTGCTTAAAATATATAACTACCATAGTTTTCCTAAATTAACGTGCCCATTTATAATAAATGCTTACGAGAAAACAACC
>JAAUYM010005132.1_pt1 | contig 15734 bp, 12 predicted proteins | sample 7278001 | NCBI WGS metagenome assembly JAAUYM01 (sample SAMN14350224, study PRJNA611818) | marine sediment metagenome | isolation source: surface marine sediment (1.8m) | place: French Polynesia: Moorea | collected 2018-08
AGAGAGGAGGGAAAGTGAGAGAGGAGAGAGGAGAGGGAGAGGGAGAGGGGAGAGAGAAAGAAAGAAGAAAGAAAGAAAGGGAGTGAGAGATGAGAGAGAGAGAGGAGAGAGGGGAGAGGGGAGAGAGAGAGAGAGAAAGAGAGAGAGAGAGGCCTTGGGGGCAACACCTGATGGGGGTCGGGTTGGCCTAAGAACCTTTTTGCTGCTCAGTAGGTGGAAATAATGTGTAATAACTCACCCTTTCTTCTCCCCAAATAAAAAGAAATTAAAGTTCTTCTTTGGTCCAGCACAACCATACTGCGGTGAGAGTGAAGAAGAAAAAAGAACTTTCTTTACGAGTTGATGTCTCTAGAGGAAGCAGAGTAGGGATGGGAGTACGTTGTAATACCACCGGACGCGGTAAGAAGGGAAAAGCAGATTTAAGGCAGTCTACACCAGGGGACAAGGAGTTGTTGTAAAGAAAGAAGTGCAGCCTTTCAGGCATTTGGACGAAAACCGCTTTTCCTTAAATAGGAAGTAAAGTGGATTGAAGCAGAAAAGGTCTGGACATTGCCTTTAAAACACAGTTGTCCTTTAAGCAAAAAAAAAAGTCACCTTCCTTCCTCCCCTTCGTGTTTTTGCCGCCGCACGCAGACAGGCATCACTTATTCATGGCAGACCTTCTCTCACTCTCTCTCTCTTTCTCTTAAAAGGTTCACAAGAATTTATGACATGAAATTTCTCGCTAGAATGAGAAGATAGTAGAAGGAGGAAAGCTTCTAGCACGAGAGATGGTGGTGGTGGTGGTGGAGAGAGAGAGCGTCTTCTTACTTTACGCGGAGAGAGGAAGGAGTGTTTTTTTTGTTGTGTCGGTACGTACCCTGGATATGCGCGAAAGGCGGCGATGCTTTCAAATAATTTAAAGTTTAATTCTCTAATTGCGGGGAGATGGAAAGAAAAGAAAACACAAAACTGTTATTTTTTCAACCCAGCAGATAAATTATGTGCGTAAAATTTGCTCTATTGTCCTAAATGTCATATTCAGGAAACTATTTCCGATAGTGATTTTTACCGAATGGCAAAATGTTCTATATTTTATTCTTGCATATTTTGTCAGCACAATTTTTTGAAAAACCTCTCAAAATTTGGGGAGAAGATGGTACTAGATTTCAGGCTGAAATTTTCAGCGTTACTTCAGAAGGGATTTTTTCTCAAGGGGCTCTGAAGATAGTACTTGAGGTCGGAAAGTTACCTTCTTGTCTCACTCAACCTTTTTTCCTCTACCCACTATAGTACACCTACGTAGGTACACGCAGAAGAATATTTTTCTACTTTTTAAGGCACGCCAATAAACACGTGTCTTTTATTTTCACACCGACTGCGTATAAGTTCAGACTAGCGACCTTTATACGCGTGCACATAATAATTTTGAGTAGACGAAAGAATATTATCCACAACTCTAATCTTCAAGTAGCTTCCTGAGGCTGGTTCTTGAACATAAAGTTCCTGCATTAAAGTTAAGCATACGACTTTTGTACTTTAATACTGACATAACTCTAATGAGTTCTTATGAATTATGTTAAGTTCCGAAAAATCTGAGAGCAGTGTACGTAGGTAGTTACTGGGAAGACAAATGTTCCCTTGTTAAATTTAATGCACGAACTTTTTTTAAAAAAGAACCATCCTCTCGACTGTTACTAATATTAGGCTTCACTACTGCCGGCTCCTAACGAGGTACCACCCACTTGATTTTCTCCCACTACGTTCAGTGTCTTATTTAGCGCTATTAGAGCATTGCAAAGTTTACTGGATTCTTGTGGCATTAGTGCCTAAAGTTAGTACATAAGTGTATTTAGCATTTGTGCCAAAAATTAGATCACCACTATTTGCCCAAGTTCCATCCTTGTGCTGTTATTATAAGTCGCACGGATATTTCTCCCTCATCCATGCATTGATGAACGCTCCTTTCATTTCCTGTCTTAGGCAATAGTCACCACCACCACTGGGATAGTTACCAGCCAACGTATCTTTATAGGAAAGTAGAAGAAGAAGGGAAGAAGAAAGAGGGGGGTTCTTCCCCTAAGGATGGAAAGTAAAAAACTGCGTTCTAAAAATAGACTCACCCTCCTTTCCCTTCCCTGCCCCCCTTCGTCGCCTTCCCTTCCTTTCCGCTGTCGCCACGCTTAAGGAAGCACAGAGAGACTACGTACAGTCGAGTTTCGCTATAACAATTCTCGCTATAACAATAATTCTCGCTTTTACAATATTTTCTGGGCAGACCAAACTTTACTTTCCCCTTAAATAATGCATTTCACTATAACAATATTTTCGCTATAACAATATTTTTGAGGGTGACCAAAGATATTGTTATAGCGAAACTCGACTGTATTGTGGGCAAGGGCCTTGTTCTTGGCAATAACGGCTTACCAGTACATGCACGAAATAGTACTGTACAGTACTGTACTGTACAGTACTAGAGAGGATAATATTTTGACAAGTAAGATGCCATGCAATATGACACTGACATCTATGCCGATCGCATAGGTTACGCGCTGTACTACTATAGGAAGGAGGAAGAAGTCTCCCAAGGGAGACTCCTAAGAAGGAGAGAGAGAGAGGAAATGGTTGTTGGGCCCTCTCTCCTCCTTCTTTCCCTCTTTGTTCTTTGCCGGAAAGAGGGAGGGAGTGACGTCACCGTTGGAGCGCTTTCTCTCCTTTCCATCTGGATGGTGTTGCTTTGCCTTTGCATGGAAGGAGGAAGGATGGATGTCAAGACCAAGGACGAAAGCAGAGAGGAGGGGGGGGAGAAAGGGCGTTTCGACGAAGACGACGATGGAAGGAGGGAGGGGGAAGGCACTCAAAGGGAAACGGATATCGGAGGAAGGAGTCTTCTTCTCTCTCTCTCTTTTTGTCAAGTCGATCCCTGCAGACGAAAGGGAAGAATGAGGAAGAAAAAGAAGAAAGGCTGTTGTAGAGTGAGTGAGAGAGAGAGAGAGAGAGAGAGGGACGATTGGCAGGAAGTCAAATAAGAAGAAAGCCATATACCTACTGTAGTTTCTTTCTTTTTCTTAAAATGTAAAGGAAAAGAACTTCTTGGATGTGTCTTCCCTCTCTCCTCCAAAGCCGTCGCCTCGTCTTCCTCCACCACCGCCACCCACGTCACCCTTTTTCCTCACTCCATCCTTCTTTCGTATCTTACTTCAGTATGTGTGCTGTATGATAATCTCTGTCCCTGACAGAAGAGGAGGAGGAGGAAGAGGAGTGATGACATCTACGTAAGGGGTATGGTATTCTTAAGAAAGGAAGGAAAGAAGGAAGAACGCGACATAATGACGACCACGAAGGATCGAGAGAGAGAGAGAGAGAGAGACAGAGAGAAAGGAGATCCCAAGAGGATTTGGGCTTGTTCTTCCGAGTGCCCAGATTGGATTTTCGTATACCCAAGTGATGCTTGGGAGAGGAGGAGGGTGGAGGGGAAAGAGGATCGAGGAGGAGAAAGAGGACACCAAGAAACCGACACGAGACTTGGTTGGAGTTCCTATGTACAGTACTCGTACGCGCCCTCCTTCCTAGCTGCTTGGAACAAACAAGGGCATGATCATAATAATGAAAGTGTCAGTGGAAGAGACAGACAGACACAGCAGACAGACTAATGGGCGCCACTCTCGCCGCCTCCACTGCATTGATCATTGATCTTGTTCTACGCTATTTTTAGGAGACCGACGGATAGTAGTCCCTTCCTCCGTCTCTCCCCCTGTCTGTCCTGCAGTTGGGCAGTTTTCTCTCTGCTTCTTGTCTCTATCTTCAGTGGATTTTCAGCTCCTACTCTCCTTCCCTCTTCCCACCCCAAGCCGCCCCTGCGGAATTTCCTTGTGTGTACATATGCAAAGGAGAGAAAGACTCTGGAGGAGAAAATTGAGGATTTGAGAGAGAGAGAGAGAGAGAGAAGGAGAAAAGACAGAGAAGGAAGGCTTGGTCCTCCTCCGAAAAGTGCATTTGTGAGATTGGGTTCTTTTTTCCCTCCTGCCTCCTGGTCCTATACCGCAAAGCCAAAGTACTTCTCCCTCCTACCCACCTCCTACCCACCAAGGTGAAGAGAGGAGACGGAGGCCTTTATGTGTCGAGAAAACCCGCCTTATGGGGTCCTCAATCTTGCTCGTGCACCAGTGCCTTGCTTAAATGCAGCCACCCACGGTTGTCCGCGTTTAGTCGGCGTCACGCGCCTCCGCCCCCAATACCAATATATTCAATATCTTCTACCACAATTTAAATTCACCAGCAGGCGCTTTTTTCGTTTTATTTTTTTTCGAATGGAAATGGAAATCCCCAGCCTCGAATGGGAGTGGTGAGACCTTTCCTTCCTCGCCCTCCGCCACGCCCCCTTCTCATTCTAAAAATACCCCCACCTCCAGCACGTAGTAGTAGAAGAAGAAGAAGAGAGAGAGACCACGTTGGTTGGCCGCCTTCTGCCTTTCTCGACGCCTTCCATAATGGCCCCCCGACAACGGGGACTCCGCACGTGGGTGTGGGGAGCTACTATGGGGGGAAAAATATGGAAAAGCGATCGCCGACGAAAAAGAAAAGAAGTATAATCCCGAATTCGATAAAAAGTAATCAAATCTCAAGGTGATGGATTTTCTCTCCGTGTGACGGATCAAGACCTTTCACTAGCTTAGCCAACAAACACACACCCCTCGTCCCATGTATCTGAAAGAAAAAAAAAGCCAGTCGAAAAAAGCAGAAAAGAGAGTGGAAAAGCCTGAAAGGAGAAGAGGAGAGGGTGAGGAGAGAAAAAGCACCTCCTCGATCTCCCTTTGCCCGTTTGCCATTCCTCGCTCGCACAAACCCTCTTCTTTGGAAAAGAAAAGGGGAGGAGAGGGAAGGAAGGGAGGAGAGGACAGACTCTCTTCTCGGCCACCTGCGCACGGGAAGCGACTTGGAAAAGGACTCCTGCTCTGCACCGGAAAGTGATGCCGTATTTCTTAACGCATGGCCTTTCCCCGTTTGAAAACAATTATTTCGGTTGATGGTGGTGAAAGGAAGTAAGCTTTTCCGCCCTTCGTAGGGTAAAGGAGAAAAAAAAGTGTTTTACCAAAGGGAAGGAAAGTCGCCGGTTCTTCTTGGCCCGCGGGAAGGAGAAGAAGAGGAGGAGAAAGAGAGATCTCTTCTTCTTTCTTTCCTCCTCTCTTGATTTATTGCGCCTGGTCCTATCGCCAACAGAAGAGCTGAGAGAGACAGTTCACTCCGTTTGGGGTGCGTGGGATGGAGTGGGAGGATCGAACGACCGAGAGAGGCGTTCCAAAGCCTTGGAAGGGAGAATGGGGCAACCCACAATAACCGTGCTTTCTGTCTCGTACGTACTGTAGGTACAGTACTAATGTAGTACTATGCTCGATCCAGCATTATTCATCTCGAAGAATGGTGAAGTAGTTCTGGGCAGGTTAAGTGGTGCACCACTGCTCCTTGCTCTCAACTGGCATCAGCAACTTCTTTTCCCTCCTCCATAAATATGAAAGCACTGGTCTGGACGAAGGCCACCACAGTGGCTTCCGTCCATAGTAGTATAGAAGAGGAAGAAGAGGTGGTGGGGACTTGGAGGAGGGGGGGGGGCAAGGCCCCATATAATGTGGGGCGGTGCGCATACGCACTTATGTACACAGCCTGCCAAAAGGAGAGAATAGACGGAAATGAGCCTCCCGATCTACGCACTAGTATAGGGTGACGGCCGATCCCACCATGCTCTGCTGTCCCTCTTCCATTCTTTCCTTGGCGTGTCCCATCCCCCTTCCCTTGGTCTATTTTTACTCTTCCCCCACCGAAAGGGACACATTTTTTTCCCACTATGGTAGCATAGCACCACATGCACCATCGAAACGGGAGAGGGGGCGTCTGCTTCCCTTCTCACATAATGCGAGGGCGGATTAACATAATATCCTCTTCCATCCCCCCCCTTCCCACCACCATCATCATCCCACCCCCAAGGGCTCGTTTTTTTCATTCATTTTTTCCCTTCCTGGAAAAATTTGGTAACTTATATGTAATCCTCGACTCCATTAGGCTCTGTTTGCGTGATGGCGAGGCCGGAGATATACCGTACTGTGCTAACGCTGGCAGGCACGGATCACGGCTTCCGAAAGGAACTTCTTGTGCCGTAGCAGTAGGCCAAGGATACACGGTCGTAAGAAAGAGGAAAAAAAGTCAAAGTACTATTTTCTTGTGACTTCTCAAGATGGGAGCACTCCTGGTCGTTTTTTTCCCTACGAGAAAGAAGTTTCTCGCGCGATTAGGAGTGATGCATTTCCTCGGAATCGAATTGCTAGTTGCTAGTTGGGCACATTTGAAAAAAAAAAGCATTTGAAAGACGGTTCAGTCTGAGACCATTTCGCAGCTTTACCAAGTAATGGTATGAAGGTAACATTTTTTTAAAAAGCGAAATACGTACATGCGTAGTATGCAGCTAGGTATATTTTCCAACTTTTGTTTTCCCGTATGGTGTGTCTGCTGCTACCGCGGCAGGTCTCTCCTCCTGTCCTGCGACCCCTTCTTGGTCGCCGCCGTCCTCCCTCGCCCACTCTCTGCGCGATGGTCCAGATGCTTCCAAAGTCCCTCCAACTCTCCGGGGACGCAAGACTTGCTGCGGCCGTAGTTGCCGCGGCCGCCGCGGCGGGCGCGGTTGTCCCGGCACGCCGCGGCCGCCGTCGAGGTTCCCGAGGCCGCTGCCAATCCCTTGGTGGCGGCGCCCATCCTCCGCCTTCCTTCCCCCGGCGGCCTCGGAGACGCCGACGCCGACCGGGCCGACCGCACCTTGAGCAGCTCCTTCCTGGAGACCGGAATAGACGGCGACTGCTTCCCCGACGGCGACGGCGACGGCATGGGCGACGGCGGCGTCGACGAGGACCTCTTCCCGCCGGACATGTTGAGCGCCTGGAGGATCCTCCTGATTGGCCCTGCCAGTCCGCCGCCCTTTCTCGACCGCTCCGGCGGCGCGGTGCTCTGGCGACGCTTGCGGAGGCGCTCCAAGAACAGCCTGTGGGTGTCTTGCTGCTCCCTGCAAGATCGGAAAGAAGTAGTGTGCCATGATGAAAAGTATGAGTATCAGATTTCTCCTCCTCGCCTCATGAGATCGTTCTGCTGTTCCTGGTTCAGCCTCCCGCTGAGCACCGCCTCTGCGTGCGAGGCCAGGTCCTCCTGCACCTTGTTGAGCGTCTTGACCAGCTGCGCTGCCTTCGCCGCCATACCCCCGTCGCCCTTCTCCCTCCTCCCCCTCCTCCTCCTCCTCCTGGAGCCGGCCGGCTCCACCAGCAGGTCGGACAGTTCGTCCGCCTGCTCCCGTAGCTGGCCGAGGTGCTCCCTCATCTCCTCCCAGTCCAGGCCGAAGAAGCGGACGCTGATGTCCTGCGCGGGATTCGACTGGGTGCGGAGGTGCTTCAGGTGAAGCAGCTTCTTGGAGGAGACACGCTCGCGAAGGGCCATCTACAGTACGGGCGAACGGACGGAAGGAGGAAGAGATTGAGTAAGTGCTTGATTGGATCATACTGTACATGTTACACTGTTACGATCTAAACTTACTTGCACGTGGTTAAAGATGTCGTTGATCTCCTCCCTAATCCTGAGGTTGATGTCGACGAACTGTCTCTCCCCCTTTTCCCCGCTCCGGTCCTCCTCCTCCTCCCCTTCCTCGTTCCCGTCAGCCAGCTCCTCCGTGAGCACCCGCAGCCTCTCCGTGAGCAGCCCGACGTGCAGTGCCTTGTCCCTCACGATCCTCGCCTGCAGCGCCACCCCGGGCTCGCCTAGCTTCTTCTTCCAGGCGCTCTGCTTCCTGCGACGCCCGGCGGCGGACGTGGCAGAGGGGGAGAAAACTGCTGCTGCTGCGGCCGCGGCGGCAACGGCGGCGACCTCCTCCGGCGCGAGATCGTGGGCTCCGCCGCCGTCGCCTCCGGCCCGCGCGCCTTCCTCGAAGAAGTCGAACGAGGGGTCGGACTTGGAGAGGCCGGTGCCGACGACGGAGGCGCGTCCGAGCAGGAAGTTGCTCCCCCTCCGCGGCCACTCCTCCAGGGGCAGCGGGCTGGACGGAGGGAGGGTGGCGCACTCGTCCGGCGCGTGCGCCGCGGAGGGCAGGTCCGGCGGAAGGGTGGCGTGGCTCTTGGCGGAGCAGGAGCTCGAGGTCAGTGACGTCTCGGAGACAGTCATCTTGATCGGAAAATAAAGAGAGGGAGGGTGGGAGTTATGTAACCCCGAACAACTAAGTCTCTTCTCTCTCTCTCTCTCCCCTTGTCCTTGAGCTGGAAACTGGAATGGAGTGGTTACAGTGAGGCGGGCAGCAGCAACTGTGTACTACAGTGACTGTCCAAGAAGGTGTTTTTGTTGGAAGCGTCCTCTTCCCTCCTCCCCCCTCCTCGGCGTCACCACCACCGCCGCCGCCGCCGCCGCAGCCGCCGCAGCCGCCACTTCTGGTGTCGTCAACCCAGTTTCTCCTTGTTTCCCCCTCCGCTGTGCCTCTGCCTCTGCCTCTGCCCTCTGATGCCTCTCGCCTTGCATTGCAGCATGCGCCCGCATACCTGCACGGACTTTACACACAGGTTCTAGTCGGAAAACGGGCCCTCTTCCTCTTCTTCCTCCTCCTCCTCCTCCTCTTCTTCTTTCTCCTCAACCCGCATCTACTACTATCAAAAGGAGAGAGTGCCTCTGCCTTATTCCAAACATTTCCCGCAGGGCCCAACCGAAGATAATGCTGCTCTATTTTTACATGTGCGCGAACTAAATTGCAGTAAAAAATCTGATAGGAGTTTTCTTCACCAATGAAATACAAATTATTTGAACTTTTTTGTCAATTTAAGACATCTTTAAAATTCATGAATAAGTTTGTATTTATGTGGCACTTCAGAATGTAAATTATTTTACCATACTATATTCTTAAAAACTTTATTAAACACACCGAGAAAAAGTGAAGTATGCAGGATTTCTTAATGAACATCCTGTACTGTGTACAAGCTAGCGCGCACAGCACAATTTTCTCCCGCCGCAATGCGCTGCTGCCGGCGATTATTTACCTGCAATCCCACCCAACTAATATTGGTACCACTAGAGCCACACCAAAAGTTATGCCACTACGGACAAATAGTGATGAGGCTGAAATTTGGGTTACTACAAGGCTTTGTTTTCACTATTTGAACACCTGCCCTGGTGTTAGGACAACCCATCACTAAATTCACGCTAGCGATATTGGTTGGGCTCCCATCCCATCCATCCAGAGAGGATCGTTTTAGGCTGAGGCGCGGAAAGATCTACTCCAAACGGGAGGGAGAGGAGAGGACTACGCACGGACTCACAGAATCCCCCGAAGAACTAGAACGAGTGCACTTCTCACTTACTTTTTCTGCTTTCTCCTCCTTCTCATCCCAAGCTTGATGCCAACTTTTCCCACTATCTTCTTAAATATAAATTGTAGTGTACACACAGCACAGCGTGAACTGCTCCGGGTGAGTATATTTTATTTAGCACTGTACTGCTAGAGTTCTTCACTACACGCTGAGTTGATACAGAAGTTATCCTCTCTTTCTTTCAAAGCACACTACTCAAAAACTACATCATGTTCTCAATAGTTACCCAAACTACCAATATCCATCCCTCCCTCTTTTCTCTCCTTCTCTGAGTCCGGAGTGCCTCTCCACCTTCTCTTAGGAGCAAGACAGAGAGAGAGAACGAGGAGAGCTTTCGTAAAGATTGGTTATGCCTTTGGGAGTTTCATCATAAATCCTCAACTTTACCAATAGAGAAGTTGTGGAACTATATGATAGATTTTTACAAGCTTCTGACTATAAAAGTAAAGTAGATTTTGAAACTTTTAGAACTTCTAATTCTCTGTTACATATTGATGTTTCTCATCACCTGAAGAACATATGAAAATTCTCAGCAATGTCCTAATAATGCGGTTAATTTGACATTTAGCCGTTCCAGCTCATGATTACATAGGTTGGGTAATAATTTACAATCAGAGAAATGCTACGAGTACATTGAAATTGGAAAATAAAATTAGAAGGAAGATCGAGGAGTAAGGAAAAGAGGGCCATAAAGCGCAGCATTGGCTATATAGTAGACCCGAGAAGGAGAAATGTTGAATTGTCCTTTTCAATACATATGTTAGTACAGTGTAACTCTTTTTTTAACTACTGACCCCCAGCGACAAGCAAGCACCGCATGAAGGTCGCCGAGCGAGGCTTTTGTTGATCTGCCAACAGGTGAAGCTTCTTTATTGCACGTCATCAAAGTCACAAAACGCTTCCAAGTCAACAGTAACAGATGTTGCAAAGTACACAACAGATCAGGACTGATTTATTTTGGTCTCTGAAGACGGCAAACTCTACCTAGAGATATTAAAAAAAAGGTCGGAGACTGGAACCGGGAGGGAGAGAGCTATACGTATTGCGTACAGCCAACGGCAGCAACAGTTCCACCAACAACACAAAAAAGCTACCCAACCAATATTATTACCACCAGACTCACACCAACGGCTACGCCACTAGTGGTAATTAGTTTGGGTTGTTCTAGGTTGCTCGAAGGGTTCTTTTTATCACTATTTTAACACCTGCTCTGGCATTTGAACAACTCATCATTAAATGCACGCTAGTGATATTGGTTGGTTAGCCCAGCTGGTCCGAAGTATTAAAGGTGTGCGGACCGCGGATTTCCGCCGTCTCACTAACCTTGGAAGGAGGAGGAGCGTGAGCATATCATTCGTGAAAGGTTGTAACGGCCCTCTCCTTTTTCTTGGAAAAAAAATGTCTCCTTCCTTCCTTCTTCCGCGGTCGTGTTTGCACGACCAACGGACCCAGGCGGAGTGGCGGAAGAGGAGCTGGTCGCCTGCCTCTGCCTCGTAACGTTTAGGGGAAGGGGAGGAGGCTCTGATCGAGAAGAGAACCGTAAAGACTTACGAAGAGAAGGAAACGAGGAAGGAGGAGGAAAAGAGAGACGGGGGGTAGGGGGAGACTGCCTGTCTGATGGTGAAAGTGGAGGAAGAAGAAGGAGGAGGAGGAGGTTGGGCCTCTCATCAAGTTGGCTCCTCTCACGCGAAACTGTTTGACTTGTGTAGTAGGGGGGGAGAAAGGGGGAAAAACTGCTAAGGGGTGCCTCCCCTCCCCGGGATGGGCCTCCCTTCCCTCTCTTCGGGAAAGTTTGGGCAAGGGGAGGGGAGAGGGGCGAGGAAAGTTGTCCTAAAGTTTCGTCTATTTCTAATACTAGGTACGCGTATTAGTAGGTAAAACAGACTGTCCAGAGTTTGTGGTTGTGTTTTTCGGGGAATCCAGAAACAAAAACACAGCAAAAAACTTCTGCTATACTGTAGTTCTGCCTTCGTCACGTTATCACGTTTATTGTAGTAGTATTTTCGAGATACATTATAATGTACTTACTGTAGCAGCAATAGCAAATAGCGTAGCAACGACTGATATACCTACCATTCAAGCAGAAAAAGCAGAAAAGTCCTTCCTTCACAATCTGGCGACATCCTCTGTGCTCTCCACCTTCCCGCCGAGCCTGGTGTAGACGAACCTGTGGCAGGGCGTCGGCGCCAGCAGCAGCAGGCACCTGAGCACCGCGCCGCCCAGCTTGGTCGGCCGCGCGCGCCGTCACCGGATGTTCTTGAAGAGGGAGGAGACGTTCTGCATAAAGGAGGAACTCTTCCTTGACGGGCAGGGGGAGGCGGCGGCGGCCTTCTCCTCCTGCATCCGCGTCTGGTCCATCACCTCCCGCCACTCCCCGCGGATCTCCTCCTGGCTGCGGCGTCCGCCGAAGGCGCCGCCGGCGGTTGGGTCCAGGTGCGCCGACAGCTTGTTCAGGTCGGTGGTCCTGGTCTTGCGGTACCTGGCCGCCTGGCGATGCCTGCTCGAGTCCCGGAAGCTCCTGCTCTTGGGCACCTTGGTCTTTGGCGGCGGCGCGGCCGGCGTCAGCGAGGACACCCTGGACTGCTCCCGCAGGATGAGCATCTGCTGAGACTTGGACAGCCTCCCGTGCATCACGGCCTCCCCGTGTGAGGCCACATCCACCTCCACCCGGGCCAGATCGCGCCTAATCCCACTGAGCAGCATCAGGTCTACCTCCACCCCCGGCGTCGACACCTGCTGCCCCAGGATCCGTAGGTTGAGCGAGAGGGAGAGACACCTGCCAAACAACTGCTGCCAGTCCAGCCCAAAGAAGCGGACGCTTGGGTCCAGGTAGGGGTCGCCGCTGAGCGGGTCGCTGCCGTCGCCGTCGCCGCCGTCCCCGTCGCCGTCCTCTTCGCTGCCGCTGCCGTTGGAGGAGAAGACGAGCTCGAACTGCCTCGGGGTGAGCGTCGGCGGGCGACAGAGGTCCTGAAGGACGTCTCGGGCGTCCTGCAGCTCCGTGCTTACCTGCAGGATGCGACGGACAAACACCTGAAACGGAAAAGAATTTTCTTTACAGTCAGGCACCCTTTGACAAAAAATTCAGTATATACATAGTAAAGTTGTGTGTATAAGGAGTTAAAGTTTTAAAAGATTGGGCATTTAGTCAACTTTCGTTCTTACGTAGAAAAAGCGAAAAAGTTGACCGTAGAAATTTTTACTGTGTGGCGGAGGTGGAGTAGAAAGAAAATTCAAATTTGGTAATATAATGAGATATAATGGTAATATAATATAATGAGCAACCTTTACTATAGCGGAGTTTATTTTACTCCAGGAGAGTTTACCTACCGTATAATAAATAAATCGATGTTTTACTGTACCAATGCTTCCTACCTGCTTTTCCTTCACGTCTCCGTGCGGCGGCATTTCTTCACATGCGGCAGTGAGCGCTTGGATCTCCTTCAGCATCTTGGTGGTCCTCTTCATCTTGTCCTGCAGCAGGGCCATCCTTCCTCCCTCACCCATCTGGAGCGGCCCCGCCTCCTCCTCCTCGGGCGACGACGGCGACGAGAAGACGTGGTCGGCCTGGTGGTGGTCTGTGGGCAGGAGGAGAGGGAGGCCGCGAGAGTGAGTGTTGGCTGAGGAGGAGGAGCTGCTCCGGGGAGAGGACATGGCGGATTGGGAGGAGGAGCCGTTGTCGGACTGGTGTTGTTGCTGTTGCTGGTGGTGGTTAAGTTGGTGGTAGTGGTAGTGGTGGCGTTGGCGAGATTCTCCCTCAAGCGCCATCCTCTTCTTGCACATCTGCAAATATCAGAAAGGAATTGATTGAAATTAGGGCTCAGTGAAATTTTTTTTTATTCCCCAGAGCTTTTCATTTTTTAAAGCAAATGATTAATACCCTAGAAAATTCATGGTTCAAGAAAAGCTTATGAAACTGGGTGGTTATGAAACAAGAGCAAGCAACAGAAATTGTGTACTAGTGCTACGTCACAAAAAAAGAGACAGTTGGCTCCATCTCAAGCAGTACCTCACCTTATGCCAGACTGTCCTCGATGAAGGTCCTGCTAGAGCAGTGGCAGCGGGCGAGAGGGGAAAGGTGAAGATGCCTTCAACTTTTTCCAGAGATGACGACGATGACGACGATCTGATCTTCTTCTCCCTCCCGACTTCCTCGTCTCTCGATTTTCAAGCGTCGACTGCCTGTGTGAGTGCGTGCGTGTGTCCACTCCCCTCCCTTCCCTTCCCTCTTTCTCTTTCTCTCCCTCTCCGTCTCTTTTTTCCCCGTGAGTCTCTCTCTCTCTTTCCTTTCTCCTCCCCCTTGACTTTTTTCGCGGAAAGCGGCCGACTTCTCAGTTCTCCTCCTCTTTCCCCCGCGAACGGAACTCCCCCTTCCCGTTCTCCCTTCCCCAAGAAGCACTTTTTTTTCCTCCGTCCCTCCCCCAATTCCAGCACCCCCTCCTCTTTGGCTGTTGCCAGGGAGGTGACGTCAGGCGGGGGAGAGGGGGGATGCGCAAGGATTTTCCCACTGCCCCCTCCTGTGACGGGGGAGATCGTCGTGCGAGATGAGATGATGGCAAAAGAGGGAGGACGCGTCTTACGTGAAGGAAGAAGAACAAACATGTTCAGTGCAGGTGTTGCGTAGTACAGTATACTTCCCCGCCCCCCGCCCCCCGACTCAGCAAAAGAAAAAAGAGACACCTGCGTACGTACGTACAGTTTCCTCGAGCAGATCTGATGATGATCGTTCAAAAGAAAACAACACGCTTCCTTCCTCCCAGGCGATTTAACGATCACTTTTATAGTAGCTCTGTACCTACGTTCACCTCCTCCTCCTCTCTGTACCTACAAGTGGGTAGGTGCCGCGTGTTGCTCTTGGCTTCTCTTTCGCCTGCGTCTAGTCTAAAAAGAGAGAGAAGGAAGTCGGCTTGTTCATCTGGGAGGGTAGAGTTCCTTGACGTGTCGGGCCTGCCGCTTCCCCGGAGGAGGCGGTCATGACTTCCTTCGTTGGGTCACACACAAAAGTGGCTCTCTCGAAGGACTCGCGTGCAAAAGTAGAACGCACGAGGTTTCCCCAGAAATTTAAACTTTTTCTGGAAAGGTCGTTTCGAGAGAAGCAACCCCTCCCCCCTTTTCTGCCAAAAGTTCACCTTCCTGTAGCTTTTGATGAACTCCCTTGGGAGGAACAACGTGAATAGGCGCGAAGGTGCAGGTTGAATGCAGCAAGCTATCTTTGCAAAAGTGACGTCCCTTGCCCGTCCTCCCTTCCCCTTCGCCCACAAAGAGGTCCAACAAGAAGCTTTGAAAAGAAAGTGGGCAAGCAGAGAGAGAGAGAGAGAAACTGCTTTACTGCTACTTTCCACTGATCTTGTCATAACATTTGCCTAGTTCTCTCTCTCCCTCTTTTTCCTTCCCTCCCCTACCTCCCTCGTTTTTTGCCCACTCTGGGGAGTTTGAGTTACTTTTGCCAAGGAGAAGGAGAGGTGTGCTGAAATTGCACATGGACATTAAAAGGAGTGAGGGCGGCCGGCGCGGCTGCCGCCTCTTCTCCCCTCGGCACAGTTTCAAATACACACACACCCCTCTCTCAAAATAGACCTGCTGAACTTAAGAGAAGGCAATAAGAAAGAGATGGAAAAGTCCAGAACTGTGCATCTTGAATGCCGGAGCGGAGAGAGAGAGAAATGTTCCCCCCCCCTCCATCCTGAAAGAAGAAGTCAGTTAACCTAGATTTTATCCCACGAGCAACATCACCAGACTTGTTGCCGCGGAAAGAGAAAAGGAAAGGGGATATGATGTGATGACATTTGCAGTTTGGCAGTCGCAGAAGAAACGGAGGTATACTAAGTAGGTATACGTATTTACGTACACTCGAACTGGATAGATTTACCAAGTACCGTATACCTACTATATACTCGTACAATATGTACTTAATAGAGAGGGACGCAGAACAGAAATTTAAAGCATACCACACATCCTCCCAGATTATGCAAATTTGAGTCAAGTTTGCCTTAAATGCTAGCGGAGAGAGAGAAAGGGCGGGAGCCGAATTGTGGGGGGAGGGATCTTGGAAAAACTTGTGTCGGAAAATGACACGCCGTTCTCAAGGGAAGGGATCGAGGAATGGAAGGGGACTGGGAGCATCCCTCAAGAGCAGAAAAGTTGTTTATTCCCTTTTCCTGTCTACGACTCGTAGCATAGGCAGACTGCAGAGACAGAGAAGGGGGGAGGAATCCAAAGAGAGGATGAAACTTCTTTTTTTGCTTCTTGAAGGAAGAGGAAGAAGCACTGTGAGTCTGGGAGAGAGAGAGAGAGAGAGAGAGAGAGAGAGAAAGGGTTATTTGAGAAGAATGACAACTGCTTGGCTGCATGGTACAGCTATCAGACCCGGTCTCTCTC
>JAAUYM010048930.1_pt1 | contig 15712 bp, 13 predicted proteins | sample 7278001 | NCBI WGS metagenome assembly JAAUYM01 (sample SAMN14350224, study PRJNA611818) | marine sediment metagenome | isolation source: surface marine sediment (1.8m) | place: French Polynesia: Moorea | collected 2018-08
ATAAACGGGGCAAAGGCGTGCAAGACGTGCGTATTATTCATGCAAGTACGTATGTATTGCTAAGTGCTAACTATTAAAATATTTTTTGTCTATTTGCTGGCATCATCCCATACATGGCGCAACGCCGTAGCCTCATTGACATACGTTCCCGTGAGATCACTGAAGTTAAGCAACGTTGGGACTGGTTAGTGCTTGGATGAGTGACCACCATGGGACAGAAGGAAGGAATGAGAATTTTTCCATCCCTTCCCTTCTCTCTTGTGGGGTTGTCATCCTTTTTTTGTGTAAGAAGTACATACTGTTGTAATTTATAGGCATTTTTTTATCCACCATAATCCCCCAGGTGAAGAGAGTGAGACCTGATCTCCTACCCGTACCTCCTGTTGTTGCTGATGGGAGAGAAGCGGAGGCTGCCACCGGTGGGAAAATTGATGGCCATCTCTGCCTGTGACTTGACTCCTGCCCGCATCCTGGCACGAGCCCACATGGTGCGGCCGTTGGAACGGAAGCAGGCAAAGGTGTCCACGGAGGCGCCCTCCCCGCGGACCTCCTGCCAGAAGCACCCGTAGGTCTCACCCGGATGGCACTGGCACGTGGCGTTCTTCTCCTCGTACTCGAAGATGAACAGCCTGCAGTTCTCGCAGATGATGTACACCTTGGTGGGGTCTTCCTCCTTCCTCTCTGGGTCGGAGACAGGCTCGGCCTCTGAGGGCTCGGCCTCCTTCATCTCCCGGGAAGTTCCTCCCACCCCTTCTTGTCCAGGCCAAAAACCTCGTCAACTAGGGGCACCACTATCCTGGCGGGCTTGGCAAGGGGTTTGGGAGCCTGTTGCTTCTTGATGCCTCTCCTGGGACTTGCAGGGGTCCCCCTCTTCTTCCTCTCGGCCGACATATGCTCTGCAGTCTCCCTTGCCTCCTTTTCCAACTTCTTGCTGTGTCTAAGCATGTCTCTGATCTTAAGGACAGCAACGAGGACGGTTTTTAATATACATTATCGGAAAATTTGCGAAGTTCCCACGCCTTTTTTTTCAGCACGCTCAATAGCCACAATGCTGACTCCCAAATTTTGAATTATTTTTAGTCATTGATTTATTGGTTATACCTGTACCACGGTTATACGTACAACTAGAAATAAGGTACAGGCGCATGTTTTGTGTCAGCTACTAGTACACTACCCGACATTTTTTTTAGCCGCGGAATCCTGTGCAGGATCCCTATCAGTAACTAATAAAAATTGCACTAGGGACAAAGAGCATCACTATTGACTGAGCATCACATCTGGTAGGACTTTTTTTTGCAGCTGTTGGACTGCAAACGGTCGAAGACTTCTAACCTCCCTACAGGGAGTGGGATCTCTGCTCATACCGTTTACCTCCTCAGGGGGTCGACCACTGTGCCCGATCGACAATTTTTTTGGTGCAGTTCAATAAGCTCTGAGCACCACTGCACCATCAAAAAAGAAACAAGGAAAATTTTTGTTGTGCCGGCCTCTACATAACAAGGTCAGAAAAAATGGTCATTAAGCGTACAGTATTTTTTTCATAATTTCAGGGTTTTCTACCATTTTTTGTGTGTTTATTTGTGTAATTTTGGAGCAAAATTATTGTACGGTAAGATGGAAAGTGGTGTGATCCTACCCTACTCGGGTACAAAAAGTCTAAGACTTTGGAGACGAAGTCCATCAGGGACTTAGTCTCCAAGAGGGAACTCTCAACCTCTCCTTGCCTTCCTCTTTGTTGCGATGGGAACGGCGCAGGGTGTCAGGCGGGGGCGGAGACTGTGTGGACGGAATCTCCGCAGCAGTGGGGGCGGTAGACGTTGATGGGACTGGGCTCGGGGAGCTCCGTAAAGGAGGGGCAGGCGTTGGCAACGGAGTTGGCATCGGAGTGGCCGATGTTGGGGGCACCGTCACAGGAGCTGGCGGGGTGGATGCCGGTGGCAGTTGCGATGGTGGCCGCAGCAGCGGCGGCGACGGCCGTGGCGGCGGCGGCGGCGGCGGCGGCGGCGGCTGGAGGGACCGGCACTGGGGTCAAAGCGTTTGACGTTGGTGGGTGTTGGTAGGGATAAGAGTAATAGTAGGGATATTGCCAATTGGGGGCAGACTGTGGCGGCTGCTGCCCTGGAGCTGGCGGATATGGTGGCTGCAACGGTGGTGGTGGCGCCGTCTGGAGTGGGGCCGGTGACACCGCCGGAATCGATGCCTGTGCCTGTGGCGGCGATGGCGGCAGTCGCGGCGACGGTGGCGGCCGGGGCTGAGCCACATTTTCTTTCCCAGATATCTGGGGGGGGGGAGACTTTTCTGGTTTTCCGAGGACTACTCAATTTCTTAATCGTCTCTTGATTTCTCACCAGCCTTGTCTTATAGTACACAAAGATGACGAAGTTGGCAACACAGAGGAGCAGTTCAGGCGACACCCGGAGGTGGCTGGGCGTAGGACGACGAAACAACAACTGTGTCTACACAGTAGCGGCGACGCCGGCAGCGGCGGCGGCGGCGGCGGTCGCGGCCACAGCGGGGGCGGCGACGTCCACGCCGACGGACAGTGTCCTCTGGGAGCGAGGACAACACCAATATCCTTTCACACACGTTACGAGTTAACTGGTGCTTGGGAAGGAAGTACATACTGGAAGCAGCAGTTGATGTTTTTGAATTCCGTCAATTTTGGTGGAGTTCTTTGAGCGGAAGAAAAGTAGGAAAGGGGTGAAAGGCCGACGGTGTCAAATTTCTCTGTTCATCTCATCCGTCTCATCCCTCTCCCTATATATTTTTTGTTGTTGTTACAGCTTCACATAGCAATGTGGAGTAGTTGAAGTATGTAATTTCGCTCAAAATTTTTGCTGTAATCCTTGGCTAGGAGCGACCCAGGCAAAGTGGGCAGGGCACCCAAAATGTCCAATCAACCCAAACTGTGCGGGCAACCCAAAATGTGCGAGCAGAATTTCATGGGCGGAGGTGGCGAGTAGAGATAAATTTTGGGGCGGGCCTACCAGCAATTTTGGCGAATGGTTGATAAAAAGGTGACAAAAGAATTTGGGAAGGAAGGAAAGGAAGAAACTGGGCAACTAACCCAAGTCAAAGACGTGGAAGAAGCCCTTGACATGTAGAGGGCCAGTAGGGGTATGTTAATCCCAGTCGCAGTAATCTGCTCCCCCATTTTTTTTTGTTGCTGCTGTTTATTATGGCAGTTTGAATGTTCCGTTGTTTCTTGTTTAATGTTAGGATCTGATTGGGCGAAATATTTAGAGGCATATATCCAACTCTGCTTTATACGGTAGGTGGTGCCCTGTCTCCTGAACGGGGTTTTTGGTCGGGCTTGGTGGCCAGCGCTGGAACGGCCGACCAGAGCCAACGATCGACCACCAGCCAACCAGAGCCAACGAGATGCAGTGGGCTCTATTTCTCTGCTCGGGGGGTGGTTGCATTGGTCTTTTTCCTAGTAAGGAAGGTGGGAAAAGGTAGAGGTAACTAGATTTTGCATCAAAATTACCGCAGCAATTTGTAAAAGGAAAAATCAAGATATGCCCAGCATGTGGGTATCACAAAATTCAAAAATGCCAACGGCGACGCGGTCGCGGCCGACAACGACGCGTCCGACGACGACGCGTTCGCGGCCGACAACGGCGACGCGGTCGCGGCCGACGACGACGCGGCCGACGACGAGCAGGATGACCTTGTCATCTTCTACCGGTGCACCCGCGTGACCGATGAAGGTACATAGTCAGGTTTTTGAGTTCCAATGGACTAACTAAGTTAATCTGTGTTCTGCACAGATGACGACCCAGCGACGGCAAAGCAGGGGCAGGAGGAGGAGAGGGAGCTGCCCTCGGTCGGGCCTCTCATGCTCTTCGGGGCGGCCACGGCCCGGGGGGTTCGTCGGGGCAGCGATCGCGACCATCTGCTGTAGTTGGGAGGGCCAGTCTAATGGTACACCTCTCTGTTGTACTACAGCCTGGGCCTGCTCGGATGGTGTGAACCACTTCTCTCGCTGTTGGCTGAGCATTTAGACTGTGAGGTGGACGTTGAAAAATCCTTTTTGTCAGAGTGGACCTGTACTAGTAGGTAGATGCCTGATCTGAAAGACCAAAGAAAATTTGTTCGCCAAGCACGAGTGTCTCAAACTTTTCATTTCGTAGAAACTGTAGAAACTGAACGCGACTCGTGTACTTCAACTGCTGTACTACGTAATAGAAGAACTTATTTTTTTTGCTGTTGTTTTGTCTCTTTCGCCGGAAACTAACGTGGAAGTGGCTACATCAATCAGGAAGGGATTTGTGGTGTTAAGCCGACGCAGAGATTAAAAAAAGGACAAGAACACCACTTTGTGCAGTACGTAGTACTTTCATCCCACGGATAAGGTCTTTTTTACCTCCAGTACTTAACTTACATTGTCGCCAAGGTGCTGTACGTTCTCCTTGACAGCTGCATGTTCCGCAGCTGCCCTCACCAGCTCCTTCTTCAACCAGTCCAAAGATGACTGTGGTGATGACGCCTACTTCGCCCTTAGCCGATCTCTCATCCCCGCCACCAGCTGTCCCAACCTCGCCTTGTCCCCAGAGGCAGAGGTGGCCGTGTCCTTTAAGCCGAACTCCTTGACCACGGTGCTGAAAACCTCGATCATGTCCGAGGTGCTGTTTTTCCCCCGCCTCCGGTGGCCGCCTCTGCCATCCGCTCCGCGGCCGTCCTGGCCTCAGCGCCCCTCCTCCATGAAGACTCCTCTTCCAGCTAGTTGCGCAGTTGCATCATCTCCTGTACATGCACGTGGATCTCTGCGCTTTGAACTGTCATTTGGTACCTGAACAATGAGAAAAAGTCTCACTGACAATCCATTTACAGCTAGACCTATTTTGTAGTAGTAGCTATACTGGTACGTATGCATGTCGAACTATGGCTTATTTTATTTTCTTATGTTTTCGTTCCCGTCTTGGAGACATTGCAACGTAATGAAGTCATTTAAAAGCAGCGACAGCTGGGAAATTAGTAAGACACACAGAGCATTATTTTTGCCAACACCCGAGTTGCAAGACTATTAACAGTGTTACAACTTATGCCACTGTTGTGGAGTTAATACACATATTAGTTTTAAAACTAATGCTTGCCTGATTCCCTTGAGGTCCACCTGCATCTGGTCGAGCAAACTTCGAAGTAGGATTTTCTCCTCTTTTTGAGCCAGCAGTAGACTCCGAAGTTCCATCACCCCAGAGACTGGGCTGCCAGGCACTTTCAAGAAGGCCAGCAGCACGTCTAGCGTGTCTTGCCTATTTAAAGCAAGCCATTGCGGAAGGAGAAGAAGAATTTCTGAAAGCCGGAGGGAATTGTGGAGCCTGTTGATGTTGCTGCTGCTGCTGCTGCTGCCGCCATTGCCATTTGACTTTTTCTGCCATTGCTCCTGCTCTCTTCCTGTGGATGCGCTGGAGTTTGACATGGATGTTGTGAATTCTCCTGTTGAGATGCTTCCCTTCCCCATTCGGCAGAAGCCGAGTGGAGGGCGGCTCCGTCCTCTTATCGCGGGGAGGCGGTGGCCGCCACCACAGCCGACGTCCAAATCAAGACGACAACGAGGGAGGGGAGGAAGATCAGAGTCGTCTTCTTGGGAGGAGGAGGAGGAAAAAAGTTTTTCTTGCTGGACACATTGCTGGACATGTCCGCCGCACCCAGGGCATCAGTATTCGGGACAAGCTCCCAAGGAGGAGGAAGGCAGGGAGCGAGGAGGCGGAAGTGACGACTCCCTCACTGGACCATCGTAGTACTGCACTATGTTTTATATGAAGAAAAGTGGGCATGCGCTTGGGACGCGGAAGGAGGAGGAGGAGGTTGGTGGAAGACACATTCCTTCTCAGGTCACCATTCCATACCTAGGGTATGTAGTATGATGAATGGTGTATGTAGCACTGGTGGTTCCAGTATATACAGTAGTAGTGCAGTATAGGTAGTGCCTACGGGGACGAAAGCACACACTCTGCCCGCACACTTTCCACCAACTGTGCACAGTTTTTTGTCCTTCTCTCCCGAGTGACGGTTGAATAAGGAGGCATAAGAAGAGGCCGGGCCTTGTCTTCCTTCTCCTCTCCTTTCTCGATTGCGCATCAGTAATATGTCCTCCTCCTCCTTCTTCTCCTCCTGCCTTCGTTGGTAGCGTCTGGGATAGGGCTCTCACGCGAATTGTTTTTCAAGGAAACTTCCCCCTTGAGTTTTAATACAGGTAGGCTCAAACTTGCGAAAGAGAAAACAGGCTGACAAGAATAGGCCAATGGAAGCGTGAGGAGCTGACTGGGTGTGTACGGGTGCACGTGTTTGTGTGACTCGTTGAGAGGGGAGACGCAACAGACGTACTGTGTCTACGTAATACTTACAAGTTTCGAAAGCAACTAGGTATAAAACCATTGCAGTAAAAAAGGGAGAGCGTTAAATGAGGAATGAAAGTAAGACCAGACGTTTTTTTCTTCATACTGTAACGTCATCTCATTCTCTCTCTCTCTGTGTGTGTGGGAGCGGGGGAGGGGAGGGATGAGAGATCGTGTTTCTGATCCCTCTTTCTACATCAGAGTTCGAATATTTCTTTTTTCCCGCTTTTTCCTTAGAAGACTTTGGAGAGGATGAATGAGAGACATGACGATGTCAAGTGCATGGGTTGGCGGTGTCGTTTCCCGGATTTTAAACCTTCTAAGGGGGCCAACGGCGGTGTCCAACATCACGCGCAAGTGAACCCAATTTGCACAACTTTGCACGCATTAAATTAGGTAAAACAGCGCGGCGACCGAGCGATGTGGAAAATGCAAATCTGCCAACAAAACTTTAGGGAGGGAAAGAAATACTTCTGACGCTTTTTCCTTTGCTGGTGTGGATAACATCCTAGAAGTACATAGGTACATTTCTCAGGGGTACTACTTAGTAATACCAGAAGTACGAGGCAACGGGCAAAAACACCTTTCTTCTTTTTTGGGCGGAACAACCCATTTTTTGGAGTGGGTGTTTAAGGGGCGATTTCCAGGTTTTACTGCGTGTTTACTACTAGTACAACAATAGCAAGTCAGACGATTCTCTGGCTCAGCGCCTCTCTATTCCAAGTTCTATCACCTCTGCATCCTCATGCATGGAGTGCTTTGCAAGCAACGAATGATTGTGGCCTTTCGTATTGTGGGAGGAGACAGCTTGGGTGGGTGGAGGGGCGATTTGTCTCAACCTGCCTCGGGAGGTCCTGAGCGAGACTGACCTTCATTACATATGCAGCGAAAGAGAAAAACGGTGGGTTAACCTTGATAGTATACTATGGCCTATGTACTACGTACATGCGATAAATCACAACTAAAATTTGATCTCACTTATACCGAAAAAGGCGACTTTGGGCCTACTTTGGGTACATTCTTTTTCTTTTGTGTGTGTGGGGGGGGGGGGGTTCTCTGTACTTGTAACGACTGAGGAGGATTTGTGGAAAGAAATGCTTTCGTGCCACCACTAATTGAGCCCTCTTTCCTTTTCTTACCCTTGTAGTATGTACAAATAGTAGTAGCAGCCGGCACATTACCAAGCACGCTCCAAAATTGAGAGGAATGGAAGAGCGAGGGGGGGGGAGGGAGGAGAAAGAGAGATAAAGAGAGAAATGAGGTAGTAGTGGAATACTATTGCAGGAGAAATGTCTTTTCTTCCTTTTTTTCTTCTATTTAGTCCTTTTGTTCTCTTGGGAGCCCACCACGAAATGCCCTCCACCGGAGCCTCGAGACCTTGATGATAAAGATCGTTCTTCGGTCTCCTCCGTTCACCGTTCACACAAGATGTGCGAGCTGAAAAAAGAGCAAAGTTGCGATGAATGTGAGTGGCATCGACGGTGTTGACAGCTCATTCTTACTACATACGGTACGTACTACACTTGCTGATTCGGTACCCTTTGATCTTGGGAGGAAGCTTGCTTCCCCCAGCACAGGTATAACGACACATTCCGACACTGGCGACTGACGGCATTTTGATTGGATTTTGAAGTGCTTTTTATAGTGCTACTGATTGGGACCATTAAAATACCGTCCTAGGTACATTTTAACAAGCTCCACGGTAATATAACTGTACCTAAAGTGACTGTATTTCAGCACTAACCAACTAAAATACCATTTTCTCACTTAAAAACAATGCCTAAACGATACTAAAATGTAAATTTTAATTTAACTTTGATTGCCGTGCAAGCTAACCAGTAACTGGATTATTTTTAACAATGGCTTGCACTAAGCACTAACTCGTCCTGATTCGTCCTGCTCCTCCCCATTTTTCAACAACTGCGAAGCCGGTACAAAAAAAGTGCTCTGATTTTCTAAAAGTCTTCTCTCGACACAGCATCAAAGCAAAGGCTGCCTCTTTCTTCTTTGCTCCCTCTCAAAAATAAATCCGTTGGCTCCTCCCCCGTGTGACTCGCCAAGGGAAAGGAGGAGGATAGCAACCAAAGTGAAGCACATGGTGTACTGTACATCTACTACGTCCTACCATAGCAGTAGCATCGCATCTTCAGCGGAGGCAGAGGCAGAGGCAGAGGCAGAGGACAAACGCGGGTTCGAAGGGGAGAGGGCGAGGGGGAAGGAAGAAGCCACGTCTCTTCCACGATAAATGAGAACGTCTCTCTCTCTCTCTCTCTCTCTCTGTCTCTCTCTCCCCTTTGGCGGTGCCTCTCCTCTCTCCTCTCTCTCTCCATTCTTCACCGCCCCCTTCCCTTCCTTCTCTTCCTTGATCGCATTCACGATCCATTGCATTGTCAGAGCCTGGGTCGACCCGACCTCTCTCGCTTCGATCATCCACATCCTTTCTCTGGAGAGGAGCCACTTTCCTTGCAGCGATAATATTCTCCACATACCTGATCTGGGTGATCTGGGTGAGTGAGTGAATGACGGTTGCCCTTACATGCGCATCTCGGCCAAACAGTTTGACAATTTTCTCTCTATTTTTTTTAGCTGAAGTGCTTTTCTTTCCCTTAATTAGTTTGCAATTTTTCCCCTCCCCTACTGAGCCATGGGATGGGGGGGGGGAGGAGCTGGCTAATTTTGGCTTGGTTTGTTTAAAACGGTTTTTTTGAAATACCCCCGTCTCATTTTAACCTCCGTTCAGTATTTTGCGACAGCCACAGCCACCACCTTCCCCCCCCTGTCAAACCGTCACGGAGTTCAGAGTAGTAATGGAATTCTCGAGATTGGATTCTTCTCCTTCCCTGTCCCCTCCACCACACTAGCACACACACAAAGTATATTTTTGGAGAAAGATCGAGAGGGACGAAATATGAAGGCTTAGAAAAGGGGGGGAGGGGAGGAGGTGGTTATTGAAGAAAAAAACTGTTGACTCTCCTTTGACTTCCCCTGAGTAGAGAAAGGAACAAAAGGAAAGGAGGGGGATCAAGGAGTAAGAGGAAGACTAGGAAGCTGGACCTCATCTTGGTCGCCTCCCCTCATCATTCGGCTCGACTGTTGGAGGCTCTCGTGTGCCTAGAGCGAACCAGCAAAATTCCCTTCATCTGTCTTACCTTTTCTTTCAAGCTGCCACTTTTTTTTCCTCCTGAGATCAGGGTTTTTCTCCTCATCCATTTATATTCTTATCGCTCTCTCAGGCCCACTTCAGGCGTTGATCTCGGCGTAAAAAAAACCCCTTGATGATAGATAGGAAGGGAGGGGGAGAGAGGGAAGGAGGTGGTGCCCCAGGAATTCAATTTTGCCGTGTGCTGACAGATATGAAGGATGAGAGATTTTTTCTTACATTTAATGCCCAGCCAAACAAACAAATAATTATGGGAAAACACGTGTTAGGCCCGACTACCATGCAGAGGGACACCAGTGTCCTACCGTACATGTCGTGCATGCGCATCGGTAGAGCTGCCCGATACTGCCCCCTCCCGTACCGGGAGGCATACTACAGTACATAGGTGCTAGATACGCATCTAATAACACTTGCTGTTTCTTCTCCCCCTCTTCTAAAGCTCCCTTAAGCGGCTTTCTAAGAAGATATGTGCAACTAGTTGTCCTTTTGCTTCGACTGCATACCTACCTACCTACATCAGGCTGTGCAGGTCAGGTCTGTTTCCTCTTCCTCCTTCCGTCTTCCTTTCTCCGCGTTTTCTTCCCCCTCCCCCCCTTCCTCCCTTCCCTCCGTCTTGACAAGCTGTAATCTTCTGTTAATCTGACTGGTGCGAAGGCAGCAAGAAACCTTCTTCCTCTTTGCAACAGTCCAACGGCGAAGTTTGTCCCCTTGCGGCAGGTTTCTCTCTCCCTTTTCCCACACTCTCCGCAAAAAATCATTAAATTTACATTACAAATTGAATCGTATTTCAAAAAATTCGGCCATTTTGACATTGTATTATTTAGCGTCTGGCTTTTATAGGACACAATTTTTATCTTACTTTGCCGACCTGGCAACACTGGACCTCACTATCCATAACAGGAACTAAAGGAACAGTACGTATCTCGTTCTCATCTCCGACCACCACTGTAACGTCAATTGTGTTCCTCAGATATACACGAACGGGGGAAGACACGTGGGTTTGATCGAGGGCCAAGAAGGAAAACAACGTGTTAGATATTAGACCACGGTTGAGGAGTCTATTTGTTGCCAAAAAAAAAAGAGGTGCAAGAGAGAGAGGGAGAGAGAGAGGAAAGGGCAATCATTTCGGACTTTCTTTCCGCTCACTCTCTCCTCTTTTCTCTTCCTTGATCCTTACTTAGCCAACAAGTCAAGCGACTTTCCTCGTGTTCGCCTTCCTCCTTCTTCTCCGTCTCATCCTTATTTGCAGGGATGTGGGGAAGAAGGGAGGAAGGCAGCAGAAGACCAAGTCGGGGCTCTGGGTCGATCACTCGGTCGCTTGGGTGGGTTCTTTACCTCACCCACAAGAAGAGAGAGAGAGACGGATCTTGTCTCTCTCTCTAGGCCTAACCACCAAAAGAAACCGTATCCTTCCTACCCTCCCCCACAAACAGAGAGAGGCATGGTCATGACGCTGGTTGGGGCCAGACCCCAGGTAACTGAGCAGCACAAACTGCTCTTGCCAAGAAGAGTCTTCTTTTGTTCTCATTTTTCCCCTGGAAAATGGAGGAAAGAGGGAATCTCCATTCTTTTCTTCTTAGGCAACTCTCAGTGGCATCGTTGTGACGAGTAACACACTGGGAAGAATGAGAAGTGTTGACAAAATGAAAGAATAACCTTTGCTTGCCCCCCACAAAAAGTTTACGGCAACGCTTCTGCCACCGGCGAAGAATGGTTCCGAGCTTCTTTTCTTTTCTCATCCGCCCTAGCAGTGTGAACAGCTTTCGAAAAGTCTCTCCTAAAAGCTTCGTAAAAGTTTTGCTGCACTAAACTACCTATACTAGAGTTCCCTGCTGCAGGATTTAAGAGTGCACAAATTTCAAGAGGAAAAATGGTTTACGCGGACATCCTACGTACACATGAAGTTGTGCTACATAGTACAAGATCACTTATTGTAATGCTTGTTGTAGTATGTAACTTAATTCTTCCTTTTCCAGGCATGAGGATGCCTTCAAGATGACTTCCTCAACCGTGTCCCCGCAATCCTCCTTGTTGTCGTCGTCTGACGCGACGACTGTGGCGATGCTGGCTGGGTCGCTGGCGGCCAACGAGGGCACGTGCGAGGCGTTGCCTCTCACCCTAAAGGAGGCAGAGATTGCACAAGGTGAGAAGGAGAGAGTTAGCAGGGGGGCTGACGCGCGATTTTGACATCAATTCCTCATCTTGAAGGGATTAGTGTGATAACTGCTCAGAATTTAAGGGCCTAAGAAGAGAGGAGAAATGGATATTAATGACGAAGGATTTTCCCCTCCTTAATAGATCATCTCTTGAAGTTTTTCAGGTTAGATTTGAGAAACATGAGAAGCTGGGAAGTAAGCTTAATTGCATTTCAGGTTCTCATTGCATTTCTCTACTACAACTACAGCTCGCTTGATAAAATTTTTGGATGCAATGGGATTTTCCAGTAGCAAAGAGGCAATGTACTGCACGTCCCGGTACCAGCACTACAGGTACCATTTGTCAGTTATGCGTTCACTTGAAGTGGGAGATTAAATTGGATCAAGTGAACAAAGGGAAAGTGGAAGTAAAAGTGCTCTCAAAAAAATAATTTAAGACATACAGTAATATTGCAAATGGAAAGGAGAGTCTGGATGGATAAAAATGCAAAAGGATGAAAATGCATTCATTCCCTGCCTGCAGTACCAGACTACCTGCTCCCTATTCTAATTCTCCTCATTGGAGTGGGTAACCTGAATCTCAGAGAGAGAGAAACCTTGGGAGAGAAGAGTCAAAAACAGTCGTAATTGTTTCTGAGGTGCTTCTCAACAAATAGGGAGATTCTTTCATCTTGAGGTTGGTTGAGCGTAATTTCTCCCCCATTAGACTTCTTCGTCCTCCTTAGCGCTTGTATCCATAATAGTAGGAGCAGAGTGCTTTTGTCAAGGTTTGTCTTCATCCTTTCCTCAAGGAAGAGAAGAGGCAAGTGTAAGTAGGAGGAGGAAAAGGTAAACAAGTAAAATAAAAAATTATTCTCTTTGCACCTCTCTCTGCCTCTTTCTCATCCACTTTGTGAGTCTGACGGCAACGGTTGGCTGACGATAATGGTGATGCTATGCGATAAAATGCAGGAAAAAGTTGGCGAGTTTTATAGGGAAAAGTTTGCTAAATCAAGGTTCTTTACTAATTTGAAGACTAGTGCTAACAATTGTTGGAAAACAAAGAAAATCTTCCCTGATGTTCACTAAAATTCCACGTATTAGTACTGTACTGTACAACTTAATACATAAACTAGTAAGTTTCTACTGCTAAGGAGTAAAAGGCTCGTGAGGAATGAGTTGGTTCAGCACACGTTCCTCTTCCTCTCTGTTTTACTTTCGCGCCCTGTGTACTGTACGGTATGGGTACATATGTACTCGTACGTTTGTGCACGTAGTCCCTTTCTCCCACAAAGATGTTCCTCGCTCCGTCGCTCCCTCCCTCTCTTTGACCCTTTCACAGTGAGTGCTCCAGGTCTGTTGCATCGCCTCGTTGGTTGGTTGGTGGTCATGATATATTTGAGCCATCTTGTATTGGCTTACAAGCTTGCGGTAGTATTCATGGCGCGTAAAAAGTGAGGCCATTTGAGACCAGTGTCGGCACGGCGGCTACGGATGGCAAAGTAGTACATGATGTACACTACTTTGTCCTCCTCCCCTTCTCTTCCATCATTGTCCTCTCCTCCTACATGAGTCCTCTCTACTCTGCAGAATCAGCTTCCTCTTCTCCCCTTCCCGCGTCCCTCTTCTGCCCTCGCTACTGGGACACCCTGTTATGCTGGCCGCTGTCGGAGGCCGGTGCCACCCTGGCCATCCCGTGCAACGCCTCCGATGCCTTCGTCGACCTGGTCACGTCTGCAAGGCCAACGGTCATCGCCACACAAATTCCAGGTATTCCAGTAGTGCCAAGCTTAAAAGTGTGAGTGAGCAGGAAGAAAAGCATGTGTACTTTCCCGAGGTCTGCCAATGTCAAAAGAAAAGAATCAAACGTCGTTTTCCGCTATCACGCCCCCTTCTCTCCCTCCCTTCCTTTCTTCCCCCATAAGACTATTACACCATTCTTGTGGCAGTTTTTATGCTTTGGAGAACAAATGACAAACTATTATAGATACCTGCACAAGAACACTGGATAAATTTTTCACGAAGAAAAAGTAAAATGGGGAAGGACACAAGGAAAATCCGTCCACACGCACAAAAAAGAAGAAATCATTATGGAAAAAACATCCCTGACTTGATATTTCATATGTAGTTATTGCGGTTTCAGGTCGCGCCTATCTGAGCTGCGGCTCGGACGGCAAATGGGCCAGCAAGACTGACTATCGTGAGTGCACCACATTCCTGGTGAGTGGACCTGCTGAACCTGAACAGCAACCCCACGAGTAAGATTGTGAGAGAAGGTGGTAGCTGGGTCAGGGGGAAACAGGAGCATGGAAAACTGAAAGGCAGTTACTGATGGAACTTGACGACCGACAGTGGAGAAGAAAAGAGAGAGCAACATGCTATCATCTTTCCTCCTCCTGTTTTTTTCCCATGCAGACAGACGTCACACACACAACCAGTTTGGGATACTTCTCTGTCTCCCTTTACCACCACCCCCTCCCTCCCTGCACCTCATTTCCCTTGGAAATGAGAAGTGGTCCTTGGCCGCAAGTACTAAGTACTGTAGAGTGGACTTTCCAAAAAGCAAGGACTGCTAATTGCTGTTGAGTGCAACCTTTGCTGACGCATCTTCCACTCTCAAGTGGGAGGAAGGTAGCCGCAAGCGGTTCGTTTGTCCGGTTGCACTGATGCATCGGTCTAAACTGAATGGCTGGGCATTGTCTTGTGCACAGGGTTTTATTGCCTCCGGGCTGTTTCTTGTGGGGTGGAAGAATTTCCTTCCTCCCTCCCCGCAGCTGCCCGCTGCCCCCTCCCTTCCCTTTCTTTTTTTTCTCTCTCCAGTACTGTACATTCCTCAGAGGGGAAAGGGGCGAGAAAGAGAGAAAGAGATCCCACAATGGACCGTGGCAAAAGCAAGGCCGTATTTCATATGCCAGGAGCAGAATTTCTCTTCCTTCGTGCCTCTTTCTTGCCGGATATCCCATCTCACCCCCCTCCCCCTGGTGCACGAAAAAAACACCACCTCTTTCCTCCTCCCCCCTCCTTCCTCTCACTTTCTCTCTCGTATGGAGAACCCCATGTTGAAGACTTCTTCCCCCTAAAAAACTAATGCCAAGCTTTCCAAGAGTTGTCTCCTTTGGGTTTTGCGAAAAGAAAAACAGTTCTTTTTATCTTTCAAAGTTTTGCTCAAGAAATAGTACTTTGTTGCACAGACACGTTTGACGTCGTACCTTTTAGAAGTTTAGCATCAAATATGTATGACAGGAGATGAGGACGGGTTAGTACGAAGAATAAAACAGAAAGGCGCAACGTCAACTAGATAATAGTATAATTTACTACTAAAGTTTTTTTACTATAGTGGAGTTTGCTGCCACAAATAGGAGTTCTACTGGCTTTTTTTTCATTTTCAGAGCGAGATCTTCTCCGAGGAGGAGACACGCCGCAAGGTCCGCCACGCCGTCTCACTCATCACCTTCGGCCTCTGCCTGGCCTCGGTCATCCTGCTGCTCACTGCACTCGGTGTATTCGGATTCTTCAAGTCAGTCCCTTGTCTCATACTGATCCCTGTCTTACCGCAAGGATTCTTTATGGCACAGCCCAACTTTTAAGATTATATATGTCGGACTGAGGCTCTACTATGGGCAACTTCCTGCTTTTTTTTCATTTTTGCATCTGGAGGTGACCTACTGTTCCTAGAAAGGTTAGGCACAAACTTGCTTTCACTCTTATTAGAGCCCTGCAGGAAGCCACAATTTTTGCACCCACTTCCACTCACATTTATTGCTAACTAGCATGAGCCTACCCGCTTCGCTGGGTAAGATTTGACAATAAAATAAGCTCAACGTACCTGAGCTTGCTTCGCTCGCTATCTAAATCAAATACCACTTGCCACACTGCCTTCGGCCTTCGGCCTCAGGCCTCCCAGTGTGGCTCAATGTATATGACCTCACTTTGCTCACTATCTAGATCAAATACTACTTGCCACACTGCCTTCGTCCTTCGGCCTCAGGCCTCCCAGTGTGGCTCAACCTACATGAGCTCGCTTCGCTCGCTATCTCAATCAAAAATACCACTTGCCACACTGCCTTCGGCCTCCC
>JAAUYM010158307.1_pt1 | contig 15712 bp, 17 predicted proteins | sample 7278001 | NCBI WGS metagenome assembly JAAUYM01 (sample SAMN14350224, study PRJNA611818) | marine sediment metagenome | isolation source: surface marine sediment (1.8m) | place: French Polynesia: Moorea | collected 2018-08
AGTAAGGTAGAATTCAGGTAGATTTGAGGAAAAAAAAGTCCTATTTCGCCAATATGATCTGAATCAGACGTCAAAAGTTGAGGTCGATTTCGGGTCGAATACCGAGCGCCAATATTGGTCGGGGGGTTACTGTACTACGCACGCATTTGGTGGGTGTGGGAAAAAAAAGTGGTTGGTCGAGGTTGCGCGTTTTCTCTGTTTTGCTCGTTGCGCTCGCCTCGTTGCACTTTTCTTTCTCTCTTCCTCTTCTTTCTCTTTTTCTGAGCTGGTCTCTTTTCGTCTGTTCTCCTGGCAGCTCGCAGCTGTCGCCGCCCCGGCTGGTCTATGCATGTACGTCAACAAAAGAATCCGTCAGAACAGAGGGAGCGACCGCGATGAAAGGACGTCTCCGAGAAGCGGCCCTCGGGAGGGGGACACGTTTATAAGTCCACCCCCCCCCCATCCAGGGCAAGTGAAGGGGGAGTGAGAGGATGCGAGAGGATGTGTCCGTCCTCACCTCGGCTCCTGTGGCCCCCGGGGCACCAGGGGCTCCTCCTACTCACGCTCTTCCTGGGCTTGGTCTTGGCCCTGGAACCCGATCCCTCCTTCGCGCCTTCGCCCTCCCCGCCCCTCGCCAGGTTCGTCTACTCCCCGGCCACGGACAGCATCTTCGCGGCCGGCACGAACGTCATCCTGGAGCTGGACGCCTCCTCCCTGCGTCTGCTGGGCCGGATGGAGACCGGGCCCAGGCTGGACTCGCCCTCCTGCCACGCCAGCGGCTGCTCGGACGCGCACAACGCCACCAGGAGGATGACGGACAACGTCAACAAGGTGCTGGTCTTGGACGGACAGAGCCAGCACCTGGTCGCGTGCGGGTCGCTCTTCCAGGGGGCGTGTCAGAAGATAGCAGTGAGAGGACATTTGCAGGTAGGACGATTCAGATAGACCTTCATTGCTAAATGACATCGAGGATCTTGTATCTCTCCTGGCAGGGTGGCTCTGAGTTCATTCCGATCCCGGTGGCCGCCAACGACAACAGCTCGTCCACCTTCGCCTTCATCGGTCCCCAGCGGTACAACCGGTGGGGCCACGGCGACGTCCTCTACGTGGGCACCACCTTCACCCACCACGGGGACTACCGGCACGACGTTCCGGCCATCTCCAGCAGGAACCTCCACGACCTCTCCCTGGCAGAGTTCTCATTCTCCAAGCAGTCCAAGCTGAGCATCGACGTCAAGTTCCGTGACCGCTTCCTGGTCCACTACGCCTACGGCTTCAACACCACCGACCACGTCTACTTTGTCCTCGTCCAGAAGAAGTCCCACATCGCCGGGGACGAGGAGCACGGCTACATCACCCGCCTGGCCAGGGCTTGCGTCTCGGACCCGAACTTTGATTCCTACGCCGAGGTGACGCTGGAGTGCGCCGACAGGAGCGGGAAGGTCCTCAACATCCTGACTGCGGCCACACTCCACGAATCGGAGGCCGGCGGCGGCAAGCCGAAGCTCTACGGGGCGTTCTCCGACACGATGAACCAATCCCGCGGATCAGCGGCGGAGGGCCGGACCAGGCGGAGGAAGCCGGCGCCGGCGGCCTCGGGCGTCTGCGCCTTCTCTCTGTCCACCATCGAGAGGCTGTTCGAGGAAAACATCCACCACTGCTTCAACGGCTCCATGACGCACCGCAACCTGGAGTACGTGTCCGGCACAATCTCCGAGGGTAAGTGTCCCGTCGACGGCGGCCACCGCGGCAACATACACGACTTCTGCAGAGTGGGGATCAAGATCTCGGGGAAGTTTCCCATTCGGTCTCCCGTCATCTGGCCGATCGCGCGGAGAGTCCGCTCCCTGGCGGCGGACGAGGAGGACGGCCAGGTGGTCCTGCTGGCGGGAACCGAGGGCGGCACCATCTTGGAAGGCACCATCGAGAAGGGGGCCACCAGGGTCACCTCCCTGGAGCAGTACTCGGTCTCCTCGGGGGCGGTGCTCCAGCTCATGGCGCTGGGAGGCAACGTGGTCTTCCTCACCCCGGCTCAGATGGGCAAGTTCCCCCTCGCCAGATGTGATCAAATCTCTTCCTGCCAAAGCTGCGCCGCCTCGCTGAGCCCCTACTGCCGGTGGTGCCCCCAGTCCAACTCCTGCGCCACGAGGACGTCCTGCGGCGTGGCGGCGGCCGCAGAGTGCGTGCAGATAGACAGAATCTCTCCGCCGGAGCTGTCGAGAGACGTCTCCGGCAAGAACCTGTACGTCCACATCGCGGGGCTCCCTTCGTCCAAGAGTGGGACGACTCCTGCGTTTACGTGTTCCTTTTCTAACCTTTTTGTAACGCCTGCCAAACCCTTCGAGAACGGCCTGACCTGCAGGACGCCTCCCTTCGAGGGCGTCTCCCACTTGGAACGAGTGGAGGTGTCGATCTCCCTCTCGGACACCAACGCGTCCTTGGCCAGCGCGTTTCTGCCGGTCATCAACTGCGGGAGGGCGTCCGCCAGCTGCGAGTCGTGCGTCACCCTGTCGCACTCCTGCAGGTGGTGCCACTCGGAAAGCGCCTGCGTGCACAGCGATCGCGCCTGCTCCAGCAACAGCCTCGCAAGCACTTGCCCTGTGATTCAACAGAAAAATATCCAGGTACGTAATCTGTTGTACTAAACACATTTTTTAAAACTTCCATATGAACGTTATGGGGTATATAGTATACCTATATGGTCTTAGACTAAAAAAAACATAGATAAATTTAGTTGATTTTAAATGTCAATTTTTCCAACTTAGTCAGTTTTTTTTAAATTAGTGCAGTACAGTGCTCCACGCTTAATAGTGCCACGGTTAATAGTGCAACTCGCTTAATTGTGCAATATTTTGGAGTCCCATTTTGAGATTTTACTTTATAAATCTCCTCGCTTTATTGTGCACCTCGCTTTATTGTGCAATTTTCCCCTGGCCCACCATTGCACTATTAACCGTGGACTACTGTACTAGAATCTTTATTTTAAGATGTGGATACTCAAGACTATTTAAGCATTGTGCAATTAGTCCCAAATTCTTTTTTTTTTCAGGTGCCTAATGACTTCCCCAGTCAAGTGGAGGTCGAGTTCGCCTACTTGCCGGCCCACTTTAGAGAGTCCGAGCTCTTCTGCATGGTGGAACTGGAAGGGGCGAACATGAAGATTCCCGCCCACGTCAACGGTAGGGTGGTGGTCTGCGAGAGGAGGAGGTACAGCTACATCTCGAAGGTGCCAAAGCTGGAGGTGGAAATCAGGGTGGCGACAGAAACCGGACACATCCTGGACGCCACCAACATCACCCTGTTCAAGTGCGAGGTGATGGGGACTTACCGTGACATCGGGGACTGTTCCCTCTGCCTCCAGGCTTCCCAGAGCCACGGCTGTGCCTGGTGTGGGTCCAAGTGCACCTACGCGCAGCAGTGCTCTCCACAGAAGATCACCTCCCGCTGTCCCAAGCCGGAGATCTACTTCGTCCTGCCGACCAAGGGACCTCTGGAGGGAGGCACCAGGATCACCCTGGACGGGATCAACTTGCCTCCGAGACTCACCCGCAACATGCTGGTCAGGGTCGGGGGGAAGGAATGTCACGCCGTCACAAGGACCTCCGGACAACAGGCAGCGGAGGAGATCCGCTGTCTGACGCCGCCCGCCGCCTACGAGCAGAACGCCTCCATCGACGTGGAGACCGAGGAGGGCAAGTCCAAGGCCGCAGTGAGCTTCCAGTACCTGGACTTTGAAGTGAGGCACGCCTCGCCGGCCAGGGGCCCCCTCTCCGGCGGAGTCTCCCTGACCGTGTCGGGTTCGAACCTGGACATTGGCTCCACGCACGCCATCTTTCTCGACCAGGTGCCCTGTCAGATCCACAACCTTTCAAGGTCCAAGGACAACCTCGTCTGCTACCTCTCGGCCGCTCCTCGTCCCATGGTGACCAGAAACCTGACGGTGAAGATCGACGGAGGCGTCCGCAGCGTCCCGTTCGACTTTGAGTTCCTCCCCGACCCGGTGGTCCTGTCGGTGAAGCCGCTGCGGTCCTACTTCAGCGGGGGCCGGTCGGTGGCCATCCATGGAAAGTACTTCCGCGGGCTGCGAGAGTGCCGCATGCTGCTCTACGACGACGAGGGCCCCTCGCCAGACCCCGTCGCGGAGACGGAGTGCGAGATAAGGGACGACCGCCTCATGGAGTGCCCTTCCCCGCCGCTCCTGTCGGGGGACGACCGCTCGGAGAGGAAGGTCAGGATCGTCAACATCGGCCTGAGGGCGGGCAACGTCTCTCGACTCCTCCGCCTCGACGAGGGCTTCCCGCGGGTCACTTCCAGCATGGAGTACTTTCCCGACCCGAAGTACTTCAACACTTCGGCGGGCTACACCGTATACGACAAGGAGCTCCTTGTGATCGAGGGACAGCACCTCTCCGCGGCGAACGACGTCACCGACGTCCAGGTCCACATCGGGAGCGTGCCGTGCAACGTCACCTCCATCACCAACAGCCAGCTTCTCTGCGTGCCACCTGACTACAATCTTCTGGAGGCGTCTCCTCGCCTGATGGTCACTGCCAGCCACAATCTCAAGTTCGACCTCGGTCCTGTCCTCTTCGAAGGGGCAGGATCCAGTGGCGTCCTGCCTGAAATTGTTGGAGCCATTGGTGCCACCGCAGCCGTTCTCATTTTTGTCGCCATCGTCATTCTCATCATTTTCAAGCACAAGTCTAGCGAGGTAGAGCGAGAGTACAAGCGCATCCAGATACAGATGGATCTCCTGGAGCACAACGTGAGGTCAGAGTGCAAGCAGGCCTTCGCGGAGCTCCAGACCGACATGACGGGCCTGACCATGGACTTGGAGACGGCTGGAATTCCCATCTACCCTCGGAAGACCTTCCTGGTAAAAATGTTCTTTCCCGGGGTGAACGACCATCCGGTAATCCTGCCGCAGTTCGAGATGTGGCCGACGATGTCGAAAAAGAAGAATGGATTTACTTTACAGCAGATCGAAGAGCTCCTCTTGAACAAGTGGTTTCTGCTCGCCCTCGTGGAGGTGATTGAAAATCAGATCAACGTCTCCGCCAAGGAGAGGGTGAACTTTGCTTCGCTGGTTTCTGTCGTCCTGAGCACCAGAATGTCCTACTTTTCCGACATTCTGAAGTCTCTGCTCGGCGGCTTCTTGCACTCCGCCATGAACTCGAGACACCCAGAGTCGAGCTTCAGGCGACCAGACACCGTGGTGGAGAAGCTGGTGAACAACTGGCTGTCGATTTGCCTGTACGACTACATCAGCGACGAGGTGGGCCCGCCCCTGTTCTTGTTGAGCAAGGCCATCAAGTGTCAAGTGGAGAAGGGACCGGTGGACTCCCTCACGCACGAGGCAAAGTACTCCTTGTCAGAGTCTGGACTCTTGAGGCAGAGCTGTGAGCATGCCCCCGTCAGCTGCCTCGTCCTCCAGAGGGAACTGGATGAAGCCTACGAGTGCAAGGTGCTCGACTCGGACTCCGTCTCGCAGGCGAAGAGCAAGATCCTGGACGCCATCTACAAGAACACTCCCTTCAGTTTGAGGCCCAGGATGGAGGAGGTGGACTTGGAGTGGCAGTGCGGGCAAGACGCACACGTCATCCTGCAGGACGTGGACCTCACCACGGAGACGGACGCGGACGGCCCCTACAGGAAGATCAACACGCTGAAGCACTACGGCATCAAGAACAAGGCGGTCGTCTCGCTAGTCCCGAAGCAGTTTCAGAAGCCAGAAAGCCCGTACAGAAACAAGGAGCTGGGCCTTTACCATCTGCGCGTGCCACCTCCAAAGTCAGGATCGTCGTCAGCCCCATCCACCTCGTCGTCATCCGCTTCTTCATCCAGATCTTCCAGCAGCCACTATTCATCCGTAGCCAGAGATTCACAAGGCAACATCCCCGAGGTGTACCTCACGAGACTGCTGGCCACCAAGGGCACCCTCAAGAAGTTTGTGGACGACTTTATCTCCTCGTCGACGCGGGCAGAGGGCCGGTTTCCCTCCTCCCTCAAGTGGCTGTTCGACCAGCTGGACGAGGCCGCCTCACGGAGGCACGGGTTTGCCCAGTCGCTGGAGCTCAGCCACTCATGGAAGTTCAACTCCGTGCACCAGTCGCTGTGGGTCCAGCTGCTGCGGAACCCGGACCTGGTCTACGACATCGAGCGGACCCCTTCCATGGAGAACAACCTGGCAGTGGTGGCCCAGATCCTGCAGTCGTCCGGCGCCAGCGCCTTCGCGTCGATCTCCTCGCCGGTCGGCCGCGAGGCACCCTACCACAAGCTGCTCTTCTCCAGGGAGATCAGCGAGTACCAGTGCAGGATCCAGGACTTCTTCTCCACCGTGCGCAGGCTGCCGGCGCCGACCGACTTCGAGTTCGATTGCCACATGGGGCAGCTCTCCTCGCGCCACCAGGGAATGTTCAACACCGTGGCGGCTCTCGAGGAACTCTCTCTCTACATTAGCGGAAACCTAGATAGGCTCTGTGATATTAATCCTGCGGTGGCACAAGCCGTGCACGACGTCAAGGTCGCAGGAGAAAGCCAGATTTAGAACGCAGAAAGGAAAGAAAGAATGCTTAGATCAAGGGGTTTTTTTTGCCTTTACGAATAAAGTCATTCATTTATAAACTAGTGAAAAACCGCGATGAATAATGTCCATCTTTCAAGATTTGCTAACCTGAAGGCATTGAAAGTATTGAGGCATGTTCACCAGAATCTATTAAGCTGCTGGTGGTGATGGTAGTTGGGTAGGAGGCTAGAGAGTGTACGTAGTACCTACTACTATAGTGAAATCTTCAATACTAGCGAATCTTGACATAACTTTAAATCTCAGTATAGCGATGCTTGTCTGCTTACCCGACGGAACTGTAACAAATTCCGCTTGAAAACATGTGATGGAACACGTCTAACGTCTCGATGTAACCATTGGGGCGTATAGTTTTATCGTTTAGTAAAAAAAAAAATCAAACAAATCTACATTTTTCCCCCTGCTGACCAACAGGATTGTTATTACATATATCGAGATTCTACTGCACTGAGTTAGATTTGAAAGGAGGTTGCACAGACAGAGGGGGACGGAGTTCCGTCAGCTGAACAGTAGGAGTGGAAGCACTTGCCCTGCCCCTGCCTGTCGATCACAGCACAGGCTACAGACAGAAGCAAACTTGCAAGAGACCAAAAGGTGGCCCGAGACCCCGATCCTCATCAAGGACCTACATAGTGGGGATAAAACGAGGCCCAACTTCTTGACCGTTCCGGGCCCATCCCCATCTCAGCTCTCAGAAGGAGGATGAGGTAAACAGAAGCAAAACGGACCTCCGCCCCTCTCTCTCTACGTGGTCACTGCCATGGCCTCCTTCGAGGCCTCCTCCAGGTGGCACCACGACCCGGTCTCGGTGGGGAGGAACCTCCGAGTGGTGGAGCGCGCCGCCGACGGCGACCTCCCCTTCGACCCGGACTCGGTCTCGCCCGAGGGGTGCTTCTCGCTGCGGAGGCCGGCGAAGGGGTCCGCCGGCCAGGAGGAAGGAGGGCGAGGCTGCTGCGACCTCGTCCTGACGCAACGGCGACGGGGACGGAGGCCGCTCCTCCTCCTCTCCTCCGTCCTGGTCGTCGGCAGCTTCCGGAGGGCGGAGGTGCGGGCGCCGGATTCGGGCGAGTACCTGGGCAGGACCTTCAAGGGGACGAGGCTCCTGGGCGGGGGGAACGACGGGGGAGACCCGGCCGACGACGGGTCGCCCGACCTCGAGGTGTGGAGGATCGACGTGGACGTGCGCGGGCTCGGGCTGTCCTCCGTCGAGCTGCGCTTCCCGGGGGCCCCGGACGAGTCGTGGGTGGTGTCTCTGGCGGTGGGAACGGCGGCGGCGGAGGAGGAGGAGGGGAAAGCGAACTTGCCGGCGCCGCCGGGCAGCTCCGGGCTGTTCAACATGTCCCGCCTCGACGCGATGCTGGGCGGCGTGGACCTGTCGGAGAGGGCCAGGGACTTCAAGAAGCTGTTCTCGGACTTCCAGCAACACGGGGGAGCGGCAGCGGGAGCGGGAGGGGCAGGAGGTGGAAACTTTGGTGCCCTTCCTCAGTCCTTGCTCTTGGCTGCCGCTTCCGCCGGGGCAAAGAACTTCTCTTCCGTTGCCAACGCCAGACCGGCCCCTCGTCCAGGGGAAGACGCCGCCTTGAACGGGACAGGGTCACTGCACGGACTTGGGGAGGGTCACGGCGGGGTGGAAGCTGCTGCGGCGTCGGGGGACGTGGCGGCGACCAAGCAGGACCTGCTCGAGGTTGAGAGGAGAGTGAGCGCCAAGATGGAGCGCCTGGCGGCGGAGCAGGAGGCCAAGATGGACAGGATCATTTGCCTGCTGGAAGGGATGGGCGCGAGCAAGAAGCCGTCTTGACGTGCACTATGTACCTTTGTGATAACACGTGAAGAAGTCTTGAAAATGAAGCGCTCACCTGTTCAGTTCAGCATCTCTATGCTACTAAATGTCTTGCCAAGGGCAGTAGTGAAACGGCTGTGATGTCCTTTTTTTGCAGATCTGGTACGATGGTGTCCCTCTCGTCCGAAGACTTCTTCCTGGAGGAGGCCGACTCTCACATCCAGGCCAACCTGGAGGACGCCGTCGTTCAGGAAGCCCTTAAGTCCGGAGTTGACCTGCGGGAATATTCGGCTCAGGTACAACTGTCCTTAAGAGGACTCACTTTAGAATGCCAGCAACGAGTACTGTACGTGGAATCTTTTGTTGTACGTAGGTGGAAGAAGAACTGCATGACGTGGAGAACAAGAGCATCCAGGACTACATCAGGGAGAGCCAGAACATTGCTTCTCTGCATAATCAAATAGTGAAATGTGACCAAATATTAGAGGTAACTTTACACAACATATGCCTTTCTTCCTTATTAATGATGCTTGGTTATTCATTAATCCTAACTGAACTTGTTGTTGCAGCGAATGGAAAACATGCTTCTGTCTTTCCAAACGGACCTTGGCAGCATCAGCACGGAGATCATGGCCCTGCAGCAGCAGTCCGTGCAGATGAACCTGAAGCTCCAGAACCGACAAGCCGTCAAGGCGGAGTTGTCACAGTTTGTTCACGACATGGTCATTCCTGAAGCAATGATCAGGTCAGTAATGTCTTTTCTTAATTTTGTGGTAGTACGTAGGTACACTACTACTACGATGTCGTACTGACAGGGAAAGACGACCTTTTGCAGCACGATACTGGAGGCTCCGGTCACCGACGAAGAGTTCTCGGAACAGCTCATGAACCTGGAGCAGAAGATCACCTTCCTCAAGGAGCAGAGCTTCAGGGAGGCCCGCTCGTGCAACGATGTGAGGGACGTCATTGAGAAGCTGAAGATCAAGGCGATCGCCAAGATTAGGGAGTTTCTGCTGGAGAAGATCAACCTCTTCAAGAAGCCAATGACCAATTACCACATTCCCCAGAACGCCATGGTCAAGTACAAGTAAGGGGTCGAATTCAGGCAGAAAAATTGACTTAGAGCGGCTCTAATAGACGTCGGACTTACTGTCGACGACAGGTTTTACTACAAGTTCCTCATGGCCAACAATCGCGAGGTGGCGAGGGAGGTGCGCGACGAGTACGTGGACACCATGGGCAAGGTCCTCTTCAGCTACTTCAAGTCCTACTCCGGCCGTCTGGCCAAGCTGCAGTTCCAGGAAGTGGCCACACGTGACGACCTGATGGGCATCGACGACTCGGTCGCCAGGAGTTCCGTGGGAGTCGGCGTCGTCAGCATGAGCGGACTCTTCGGCAGCAAGACCGCAGTCAAGAGCAAGGCAAGGGAGTTTAGTATACATAGTTACCTGGGCGTGTCGAGGAAACTGTTCTTTCTCACTCAGGCTAGCGTGTTCACGATGGGCAACAGGAGCGATGTCTTGTCGGAGCTGCTGGAGGCGCCAATCATTGTCCCGCACGCCCAGCAGCAGAGTGACTCCAAGGTAAGTAGAAGAAGAATGAGAATCCTTTACGGAGTTAGTGGCATCCACCCATCATTTTTTCTCTCCCTAGTTTCCGTACGAGAAGCTTTTCCGGAGCGAGCAGTTCGGCCTGATGGAGAACGCGTGCCGGGAGTACGCGTTTATCGTGGAGTTCTACATGGTAACCGGCAACGAGGCAACCGACCTGTTCAATCAGATCTTGGGCAAGACACTGTCGATACTCCACGTGAGAAGAGATGCATGCATACCAGAGAGAGAGAGATTGTGATTTTTTGCTTATCTCAATAGAAAAACCTGGAGCAGAGCATCCAGGAGAGCTACGACAGCATCTCCCTGTACCTCTGCATCCAGCTGGTGCACAGGTTCAGCGCGATGTGTCAGAAGAAGGGCATCTCGGCCCTGGAGAAGTACTGGGACAGCGTGCTCACCCTCCTCTGGCCCAGGTTTAAGACCATCGTGCAGCTTAATATCCAGAGCATCAAGGAGTGCGACCCGACCAAGATAAAGACGGTCGACCAGAGACCACACTACGTACGTAGCCCCTTTTTTTATCTTTTACATAGCTTCAAGTCTACGTATGTATATTTACCCGATCTTCAGATCACCCGACGGTACGCCGAATTCGCCGCGGGGATCCTCAGCGTCAGCCAGTCGGCATCGGCGTCTACCGCGGGAGAGGGCGAGAGCGAGGAGGGCGCCTCCACCTCCTCCTCGCCGCCGCCGACCTCGTCCATCTCCGCGGCAACGGACGAGGCCGTGTCCTCACTGATGGCCGACATGCAGCAGGAGGTGGAGCACTTTATCCTCAAGATGACCTCCACTATGCAGGGCAAGAAGAGCCAGCTCATCTTCCTCATCAACAACTACGACATGGTCCTCTCCATATTGTCGGTAGGCGTGGCACGATGAATTTTTTTTTCAATTATAAGGTTAGTTGAGGCTGATGCCAATATTTTTTTTGGCCAACAGGAGCGCACTCGGGGCGACTCCAAGGAGTCGGACAGCTTTAAGGACCTCCTGCAGACCCGGACCGGCGAGTACGTGGAGCAGGTCCTCTTTCCTCACTTCGGGAACCTGATCAAGTTCATCCAGAGGGCGGAGCTGCTGCTGAGCAGCGGGGACGAGCGCGGGCTGGCGCAGGAGGCGGAGGCGGTGTCGGCGCTCATCACCAACTTTAACAGGGGATGGAAGGTACTGACTAAATCATAGGCTAAGTAGGAAGGCCAAATCGCATGCTTTTCCCCCCTATTACGGTAATCCAGGGTTCCCTGGACGAGATCAACCGGGAGGTTCTCGGCTCGTTTCCCAACTTTAAGAACGGCACGGCCATCCTGCAGCAGGCGCTCACCTCCTTCGTGCAGTACTACCACCGGTTCCACAAGGCTCTGCAGCACCCGTCGCTGCTGTCCGCCACCGCCCCGCACCCGGAGAGGGACAGACTCATAAACGTGCACCAGCTGATGGTCGAGGTCAAGAAGTACAAGCCCAACTTTTGAGTGGGTGGAGAGGACTCCGTCTCGTGTTGTGCAACATACATTACTTGCATTCCAGCGTGAAGTGATATCAAGGAAGATGAAATGCTTTTTTTAATTATTATTACCTAAATTCACTTTAGTGAAGTTTTTTTTTCAAATAAACCTGTAGAATGGGACGAGTTGAATATTGCTCTGGATTTACGATGAACTGCCTCCCTCTCCTAGGAGAAATGATTTGTACCACGTCCCGGATGGTGTCAGCAAGCACTGCCCGGCGCTGGCTGCCTTCCTCCTCCTTCTCTATTGCCAGATGCCGGAGCAAGTCCAGCACCAGCAGTGCCAAGACGGCGGCGTCGACGCTGGCGCTGAAGACGTTGGAGGAAGTCAGGGAGGCAGCACCGGAAAGTCTCCTGGAGTACGCAAAGAATAGTTTATTAGGGCAGACCCATCACAAAGGCGCCGCGGCGGCCTCCCAGGCAGTGTATGCCAACCTGAGGGAGGTGGTGGCGGAGGCGGAGGAGCTGGCAGAGCTGGCCACGGAGGAAAAGGAAGAGGGCGGTGACTCTGAGCTGCGTTCGGTGGCGGAGAAGGAGCTGCGGGAGGTGGTGCTGCCGCGGGCGAGGCGGTTGGGCAAGGAGCTGGCGGATCTGCTGACGCCGGCGGACGCCGACTCCACCTTCGACGGCGACGACGCCACCCTCGAGGTGCGGGCCGGCGCCGGCGGGCAGGAGGCGGCGCTCTTTGCCCAGGAGATATTCAACGTGTACTGCAGGTAATAGTAGTACGTAGTACTGGATATGGTCCCTCCTAGGCCGAATACTAGGGTGCGTTTTCTTTTTCTGTACAGTTACGCGGAGCACCTCGGGTTCGACGTAGAAGTGGTCAAGTACGACACGGTATCCCCAACGGGCGCCAAGGGGTCGTCCAAGCTCCTCTCCGACACCGGCATACAGGAGGCAGCGGCCGCAATCAGGGGCAGGGGCGTGTTCAGGGCGCTCAAGTACGAGTGCGGGGTGCACCGGGTCCAGCGAGTGCCCGTCACCGGTGGGTTTGGGGAGTTGAGGGAGGGGGGAGGGGAGCAAGTTTCAAGTTTCTCACTTGCTGTGTGGTGAACTTGTTGTCAGGGACGAAGAACGACCGGCTGCAGACGAGCACCTGCTCCGTGGCGGTGGTCCCGACCCCGGACGACGACGCCCTCTCCATCCCCAAGTCCGACCTCCGGTTCGACTTCATGCGCTCGACGGGACCCGGCGGACAGAACGTCAACAAGCTGGACACGGCCTGCAGGGTCACCCACCTGCCCACCGGAGTCACCGCACACTGCGAGGAGGAACGGTCACAGCAGAGGTCTGTTTAGTCCAAGTGAGGTAAAAAAGATCCTTAAGAGACAAAAATAAATCTTTCTTTCCAGGAACCGCGCCACCGCCTTGGAAAAGCTGAGAAGGACGTTATACCAGCAGAAGTTCGAAGAGGAAATGCGACGGACGGCTCAGGCTAGAAAAACCCAGGTACAGGCATTGTCACTTGTACCGGTATGTACAGGCACTGCTGGTTGCTCAGGTCTGCTGCTGCATGTGTACGCGCACACAGGTCGGAAACATGGACAGGAACGAGAAGATCCGGACGTACAACTACTCGCGCAACTCCGTAACCGACCACCGGGCCGCCGGCCTGACCAGGACCGTGCCCAGCCTGCACCAGTTCTTCCAGGGGGGTTCCGCCGGGGCCGGGACGACGTCCACTCAGGGGTTCGGAATCATCCGGGATTTCGCCGACGCCCTCAGTACGAAAATGAGGAGAGAAAGACTAGAGGAGGTGCTGAGAGAATCAGACAAGTGAAGGCGGTGCTAAGAAAAACTGCAATAAAAAGGGCCGTAAACGCAGGCTGCCAGGTGGCATTCCATAATTTTTAATTTTTTTTTTTTGGAGAAATTTGCCTACTTGACATCAAGTATGTATGGTTAATATTAGGCGAAAGGCCGTTATCCAACCATCCCTCAGTCACGTCTTTCGCTCAGTAGTCGTCTCCTCTGGAGATGACCTCCTTACAGGTGGGCCTGAGGAGGATGGTGTGCTCGAACTGAGCCGTGTAGCAGCCCTTGACGTCGCACAGCGGAGGGTATGGCTCCACGATGCCTTTCTCGCCGAGATCCTTCAGGGCCATCAGGTACCTGGTCTCCCCCAGCCTGTCGAGCCACCTGCGGCAGAAGGCCAGCGTCCCAAAGTGCTTGTTGATGGTGTTGAGCAGCTGCTTCGACCGCTGCAGGCGCAGGGGGACGTGGCCGACCTCGAAGTTCTTCATGTAGTGGCTGCACTCCATGTCGTCGTGCACGAACCTAGTAGTGAATAAATACGGTAGGTAGGTACCCAACCAATACATTGTACCAATAGAGCCACACCAACGGCAACGCCACCAGTGGTAATTAGTGATGGGGTCAAAATTTGGGTTGCTCTAAGGGTCCTTTTTTTCAGTATTTTAACACCTGCTCTGGTGTTACGACAAACCATCACTAAATGCACACTACATACGCGATATTGGTTGGGTGGATAAATCTTCCCCTCCGTAAAGTACTAGTTTTCTTTACCCTCTCCCCGTGGACCCGAACGTCTCGATCGCATAGAACTCGTTCTCCTCCATCACGGTGGCTTCGCCGCCCTTGATGATGGGGACGGTCTTGCCTGAATGAATCTGGTACGGGGAGATGGAGTGCCCGTTCAGGTTGCGGATGGACTTCACCTGAGAAGGGGAAAAAATGACAGGACTTGAGAAAAGAGAGAGAGAGAGATCGATCATACCCTACTCGTTGTCTTGACACCCCCACCTGGTAGGTCTTTCCTTCCAGTTCTATTTCGTGGCTCTCCATGACCTCTTGGATGGCGGCGCCGATGTCGCACAGCCTCACGTCGATGCCGGCCTCCCTAGAAAAGGAAGAATGCACATATAGGTAGACAATGTACCACAAAAAAGTCCTCTGCTGCTGCAGCCTCCTCACTTGATCCCCGTCTCGGTGGCCTCCTGCACCGCCTTGACCAGCGGGTCGAACTTTGGGTTGAAGGCCATGGTCCAGGCGCAGTCGATGATGCGGCCGTTGACGTGGGTGCCGAAGTCCATCTTGACGACGTCGTCCGCGCCCAGCACGGTCTCGTCGCCGGCGTTCGGGGTGTAGTGCGCGGCGCAGTGGTTGATGGAGCACCCCGTGGGGAAGGCCAGCCCGGCCTTGAGCCCGTTCTCCCGGATCATCAGCCTGGCGGTCCCCTCCAGCTCCTCGCAGATGTCGATCATCCTCATCCCCGGCCTGACGAAGCCCTGGACGTGCCTGCGGGTCTGCCTGTGGGCCTCCGCGGCCAGCCGCACCTCGTTGTACATGTCCAGCTGGGAGCGGTCCAGCGCCCGCTTCTCCTCCGTGCCGAACCGGTCCCTGGCGGTCCGCCCGTCCTGGCCCGGGTCCGGGTACTCCAGCACCTGCCCCTCCGGGAAGTGGCCGTCCGGAAACAGCTCGCAGATAGGGATGGTCGGAGGATCAGTCTGTCGCCGACCAGAGGCACCACCTCCTCCTCCCCCGCCTCCTCCAGCACTCCCTTTTGAAGCACTTCCTCCTCCTCCTCCTTCTCCGTCTCCGGCGTCTTTCTTCTTCTTATTCCTGTTTCTCTTCCTCTTTCCCTTTCCTCCTGCCCCCTGCTGTTGTCCCTCGTCCACCTCCTTGGAGTCGTCCTCGCCTTCCTCCTCTTTGTCCCCGTTGACCTCCTCCTCCTTAGCCTGCTGCTGCTGCTGCTGCTGCTCCTTGGCCGCCCTCTGCCTTTCTTTCTTCTCCTTCTTCCTCCTGGCCTTCTTGGCGTCCTCCTCCTCCTCCCCCTCCATCTTGGTCCCCTCCAGCTCCGCCACGATCGCGTCGATGTCCTCCTCACCCTTGGAACCCATCTTTTCGATTTTTTTTCTCGTTCCCCTGGCCCCTCGTCCCAAGCCCCCTCTTTCCCTTCCTCCCTCCCTTGGCGGACTGTTGTCGTTCACTTCGCTGTTTCTTCTTCACGTGAGAGAAGAGTTGTCGCAACTCTAGTCACCTCCAAACCTCTCAAGAAAGCCCTTTACGTGGATCTTTACTTGCGACGATTACCAGATGCTTATAATGTGATTATTTTTTGCAGGCTTGTGAACGTTCGAGAAAAATACGCGGTAATTCGTTAAAGGAGTTAAAAAATTCATACCAGTTCAGGAGTTATCGTTTACAACCAACAACGGTACCGGAGTTTAGGGCGGTAAAAGTTCAAAGATTTTAAAAAAATGGTTGGGTTGAAGTCTCAAATCTCGAGAGGC
>JAAUYM010135531.1_pt1 | contig 15711 bp, 23 predicted proteins | sample 7278001 | NCBI WGS metagenome assembly JAAUYM01 (sample SAMN14350224, study PRJNA611818) | marine sediment metagenome | isolation source: surface marine sediment (1.8m) | place: French Polynesia: Moorea | collected 2018-08
ACTTCCCCGGCGCCGAGACCTACACCGTCTGCGTGGGCGTGGAGCCGTGGTACGACTTCTGCGTGGAGCCGCCCTGCGGACAGGTGATTGAGTGGACGACACGATCCGCAGGAAACAAGTGCCAAATTTTCTCCACGTCGAAATATGCCAGATGTGGTCTTATTTAACGTGTGCACAAAATTTTGCGTGCCAAGCAGAAAATCAGCCCCTCGATCCTAACAAAAAAAAGGCGCCACAGAGTGCACTATTCACGATTTGTTTTTGCAAATGGAGTTCAAATATTTTATTATGCTGTTTTTGTGGCTATTGGCTATCAAAAATGCCAGTTGACAACACTGCTTTAGGCTACTTAATTCTGGATAGACAGTGCTAACTGAAAAATAAATGTCTTCCCTTCGCAGCTGAATCCTTCTGAGCCAGCGATCTACGACCAGCTGGAGGCCATCTACGAGGAGCTGTACGACCTCTTTCAGTTCGACATCTTCCACATGGGTGCTGACGAGGTAAGGTTGAAAATTACAACATGTCAAACTCATTTAGTGGGGACTTGATTAGAAAGAAATCTCGGTTAATCGGAAACTTTTGTAGAGAAGGGAATTTTTTATACCTAATATATTATTTCCACTTGGGTAAATGAAAAAACTTGGAAATAATGGGGAAGTTGGGCCATCTCTACCCCAGTCCCAACTATCAGAGTTCTGCTACCATATACTGTAGACAATATGTTTGCACCATTAATTGCCAAACTCCTGTCCGACTAATCCAGGTCCACATGGGATGCTGGAACTCGAGCCTGATGATTCGGGAGTACATGGCCTCCAAGGGGTGGGACCTCACCGCGGAGGGCTACCTCCAGCTGTGGGAGGAGTTCCAGGAAAAGTCCTCGTTCAGGCTGAAAGCCGCATCCTCCGAAGATGTCAAGCTGGTCGTCTGGACCAGCGAGCTGACGCACAGGGAGAACCTGCATTACCTTCCCCCAGAAGATTACATCGTGCACATCTGGACGGATGGATCGGTGAGTGAAGACGAGTGAGGACGTCGATTTTTTAATGACTATATGGATCGATCTTGTGGCAAAAAAAAAACAAGAAAAAAAACAAAGATCACCCGCAACGTCCACCATTTTTGCCAGTCTTATACTAAATAGGAGATGACTGTCAAATTGTTGTTTTAAAAAAATGGCTCAAGAACCTTACTGACGACACCATCTCTGGCCTGGCCGACCTCGGCTACAGCATGATCTTCTCCAACATGGAGTGCAGCTACCTCAACTGCGGATTCGCCTCCTGGGTCGACGAGGGACCCGGACCCTGCGGACCGGACATCCCATACATTGGTCCTTCTTTTTTTTAGTTGCCCAAAGAGTGTCAGACGCGGAGAAAGAGAGAAAGATTATGTCTGCGTTGGCCTTCTTTCCGTTGCTTGTGACCTGTCTGCCCACGTCTAGCTGCTTTCCACCCTCCTTCCCCTCCTGCAGGACTTGGAGGATGACACCATCTCCGCGCTGGTGGACGGCGGCTACCAGATGGTCTTCAGCAACTACGAGTGCCTGTACCTGGACTGCGGATACGGCGCATGGGTCGGCGAGGGGAACAACTGGTGCTCACCCTACAAAGGTATGCACTACCTGTTAGGTACGCGCAATATCTGTCCCTTGTCTTTAAAGAGGGGAATGTCTTCTCTCTCTCTCTCTCTCCGAACAATTAAACAATGTACTGTATTAAAACAAAACTTGATTGCTCTTAAAACAATTTTTCCTTCATTGTACCTTCATCCTTACATTCGTACAGGTTGGCAGAAGATGTACGACAACGACCTGTACAAGCTCCTGGAGGACCGGGGCTTCGACGCGACCGACCCTGCCATCAAGAACCTGGTCCTAGGAGCGGAGTCTGCCATGTGGTCTGAACAGGTACGGCAGTGCCTCAACTGGAGCTTGTTTGAGTGGAGGTGCTTTGATGCAATTTGGTGCCATTTGTTCAGGTCGACTCGGAGACAGTCGAGGGAAAGATTTTCCCCCGGACGGCAGCATTGGGGGAGAGGCTGTGGAGCAATCCGGATTCGGGATGGTAAGTAATGTTGCTAAACTCACATTTTTTTTTTACAGCAGTGGCAGTAAAAAAAAAACAACTTCCCTTGCAGGTACGACGCTGAGACGCGGATGCTGGAGCAGCGACGAAGGCTAGTGCAGAGGGGAATCAAGGCAAGGCCTATACAGGACCAGCAATCTCATCACTGATGGCATAAGTCTCCGCACGACCATGATCTTTCTCTCTCCGTCTTGTCCTCTTCCATCCAGGCTGACCGCCTCCAACCTGAGTGGTGTCGCCAGAACAGCGGCCAGTGCTACGTGTCCATCAACAACCCGATGGCCCCGGCGACGACGACGACGACGGAGGCGGAGGGGACGCCGGAGTCGGAGGGCGGCGGCGGCGGCGCAGCCGCCACCACCGCCGCCGCCGCCGCGGCCACAACGGCGGCCGCCGCCCTCCTGCTGGCCGCCGTCCTGAGATGAGGAAGAAAGGGAGAGGACAGGGCATCGTGGTGCACTTGTTTAATCGGATTGCTCACTTGCACATCACTTTGGAGAAAAAAAAATACCTACAATGTTTTTCACGGTGACGCCGTTCTACCCTAGTACAGTTCTGCTGCTATAGTACTGCTACTTTTGAAATCCACACTGAGTACCTACTACTAGTAGTATACTACAAGGACAAAATTCCACTTCACGCTCAAAGTTTGCCGAGGATCAGTCATGCTAAAAAAAAGGAGAAATCTTATAAACGCACGTGACGCGATTACAACAACAATATGTTGTACCTACACATAGAATGTTTGAAACCCTCTTAAGATTTTGTTGTTGTTAAACAGAAAGAGACTTTGATAATGATCGACGCTGATCGATAAAGCATCGTCTTTGTCCTGCAGACTCATCTCGTGCCAGCTGCAATTGCGTCCCCCCCCCTCTTCCGCGCGGTGGTGCTGACTGTGTGGCCGAGATAAAGGCTGCCCGCTTGCACTACACATACGTATCCTATGAAAAATATCCCTACCCCCTCCCCCTCCCCTCCGCAGATCGGCTGCAGCATCGGATTCTTGTGTTTGTTGTCGTCGAGATAAAGGCGTGATTTTTGGCGCGGGCCACGCAGGAAGGATTATTGTTGTTATTGGGAAGTAGTATTATGAGTCCGGAAGGGGCATGGAGGAACAGCCGGACAGCCAAGGCACCGAGGTAAGAGTCCGATCTATGTACCAATAAAAACTGACAACGCGCGCGCAAAAAGCACATCAGCTTTTTTTTCTGACACGTTACTGTGCTAAATTTCAATTTGTGCTGCGTATAGTGCAAGAATTACTTTACACTTGCTTCTCATCCCATCCTCTTCTCACCCCGACCCCACCCCAACCCACCCCTCGTAGTTCATCAGGAGCGCTGCTCTCAGGGCGGACGCCTCGTCCTCCTCGTCCTCCTCCACCAGCGTCTGGGTTTGGCTGGGCCCGCTGATCGCCGTCCTGGTGCTGGCGGCACTGGGCGCGGCCGCCGGCGCCTTCTTCTACGTCAGGGCCAAGAAGAGGAAGTCCGAGGGGAAGTACAACCCCGCGGAAATGGAGGCCACGCCAGGTAAGGGCATGTCCACTAAAAAAAAAACTGAACACCTCATTTTACTTGGTGCGCTTTATAAAGTCTTTTTAGTACGGCAAAACCACTGACTTTCTGAAGTGAGAAATAAATTTGAAAGGGAATGAAAAAAAGTATTCAGTTTTTTTTTAAGGACACGCCTCTAAATTCAATATTTCAGAAGAGATGCTGAGAAGGCATCTGGACCTGCCGCCTCTGCCCAATCCAGAGAGACTCATCTAGGACCTCGCTCGCACACCCAAACGCGTCCGTCGTGTGTGTGTGTGCGTGTGTGCAGCACCACGCAAGTGCGAATTCTGCACGACGACGTCAGCAACAACCTGATTCAGAACTGTGATAACTGTACTGGAAAAATACATATAACAAGAACCCCCCAACCCGTCCTCCTGCCCCTCCTCTCCGGTCCCCCAAGTACCCAGTATAGGTGAGAAATGCCGATCACATGCCGCCGGGAGACGACGGATCATATGTCAGGCGCGGCTTTTCGTACGGATGGGTGGAGAGTAATAGTACGTACGTACTATTACTACTACTACTACCTACCGCATACTGTAGGTACAGTCAAACTCGGATAATCGGGGACAGGGAGGAGGGGTGGACGAACCGATCAATTAGTACAGTAAATCTCATTTTTCCATTTAACGGCATAACGGTGTGATTCCTTTTCTTAGAAAATATCTGCCAATTAACTGAGATTTCTTGCCTCGATTAATCGAGTTCGACTGTACTACGTTCGGTTTACGGGTCACCCTGCCCCCACCCGATCCCACGTCCCTCTTCAAACGTGAGGAAAGGTCCAACAGCCGTGATGTTATCATCGATTTCCATATTTCCTTTTTTTTCCCTCTCCCTCTCTTTCTCTCTCTCTCCTTTCTCCTCCCTTTCTCAGCCATACCCGCTTCTCAAAGCGAAATTGCTGATGCTAGCTAATTTTCAAGAGAAAGCACAAATCCTGTTCAGATTAAACAAGATAAATGTCCGCACAAAGCAAGAAGGTAAAGTGATAATGGTGTTTCATATACCTACGTATACCGGTAGTACCATTCTCCGTACTATTTGGTGACGTAAAATAATATTTTTCTAAGTAGTAGTGAGTGCGAGCAGGATTCTGTTTCAGAACGGATCATAAGGGGGAAACCCTTGACCTTGTTTGGCGCTCTATAGTACGTGAACACTGATATACAGTATATTAAAAGGGGGGGGGGGAAGAAAGTATCAGAATATTTCATAGCGATAGCAATAGTACAAAAAATCTGCACTATCCATCATTTCTTTCTTACCATTCTACGCACTAACGTATGCATATTGTTATATTTTTATGAACAGTGTTTAAGGTACATGCATGTACTGATATTCCACTCATATTTTGGGATTAAATCTAAGATTAAGACTAAAAGTCTTATAGGTTAGGACAAAATCTATGGGTCGTACGAAAAAAACACTCAGAGGGTAAAAAAGAGCAAATAATTTTCTAACCGTTTTCCCACGCGTGGAAAGGGAAGGGAAGAGGGGGAAGGGAGCAGAGAGTATCTCGATCATTCGTCTTCGTCCGCCCGTTGGACTCAGGAGGAGGAGGAGGAGGCGGAGGAGGCGGAGGAGGCGGCGGAGGCGGAGGCGGCCCGCGCCGGGGGAGGGGCGTTGGACCCCCTCCGAGGGATCGACATGGGGCTCACCGACCAGGACATGAACGACATATCGGTCGGTAAAATAACTGTCCCATGGTTTGTTGAAACACCTCTACCTACGTAATAGTTATAAACATGCAGGAGAGTTATGTTTCCTGCAAGACATTTTTGGCGAAACTTAAGCCTGTGGTAGATGAAGGTTCAGGCTAAAAAGGATCCTGTTCCATGTCTACAGCATATCCATGAAAAAAAGTTCAGCTCAAAAATGTATTCAACAATATATGCCAAAGCGATTGATTGACTTTTTTAAAGGTGAAAAAGATGCAGATTTAGCTTTTTTTGGTGGATATGCTGTAAAGTATGATTACTAAGTACAAACGCAGGAAAATACTAGTAGTATGTGCTACTATGAAAGATATTTTTCCAGGAGAACACCGGCCTGGACCGTGAGCAGATCGAGGCCCTGAAAAAGGGCTTCGAGGGCTTCGACAAGGAGCAGTCGGGCATCATCAGCGCCACCGGGATGCAGATGATCTTCAAGATGATCGGCATCACCGTGCAGAAGCAGCAGCTGGACGAGGCCTTGGCCGAGGTGGGGCTGGAGGGAGGGGAGAGCAAGTTCGACTTCCCCATCTTCTGCGCCGTGGCCGCCAAGTTCATGATCGAGGAGGACGAGGAGCAGATGAGGGAGGAGCTCAAGGAGGCATTCAGGATTTACGACAAGGTCAGCAACACGGATAAGTTAATGATGACTTTGGGGACCTGGCAGATTAACCCCCAAGCAAATTTGATCCACAATTATCTATGTTCTACTGTGGTATGTTGGTACGTGTACGTACTACTATAATCCCAGGAGGGCAATGGCTACATCACGACGGACGTGCTGAAGGAGATTCTCCACGAGATCGACCCCGAGCTGACGAGCGACGACCTGGACGGGATCATCGAGGAGGTGGACGAGGACGGGTCGGGCACGCTCGACTTTGACGGTGAAAATTACACAGATAAATAAGCCCTACTTAAAAATGTTGTATGTAACTACTACTTTCCACAAACCCTGATAACTTTGAAAAAATATTGTAAATTTTTATCAGCTCTGGTGAGGAAGGACTATTACAATTTTTGCCAAATTTATCTCGCATCAATTAATTTCCTTTAACAGAGTTCCAGGAGATGATGATGGGGTGACTGAAGAAGAACAAGAAGAACAGAGCGACCCAAACTGGTGCTTGAAAAGCAGATCCTATGTCATGTACGGTATGTAGTATAAAAAAAAGTGCTTGTATCCATGTTTCGCAATGATTGTTTTGTACTTACTTGGAGCCGACATCCACCATAATAAATTCTATAATGGAAAAGTCTTGTAGCTGTACAAAATTCGCCATAACTGGCATTTTACTTTGCCTTTGCCTTGACTGATAGCCCCACAGAGATTGGGAATAATTATATGCCCACAGTAGCCTGTCCTGTAGTCATATCCGGCCGTAGCCCCAGCGCTTCCTCCGTCCATCTCTCCTGATCTAGAATCTCATCTTCATCACCATCCTCCTCCGCCTCCTCTTCCTCCTCCTTCTCTCTTGCGCCCTTGAACTTTTTTTTTTCGCCATCCTCTTCTTCCCTCCTCCTTCTCCTCTTCTTCCTTCTTCCCCATCCTTTTGGGCACCCAAGGCGACGGCGGCGGCGGCGACGGCGGCGGCGACGGCGGCGGCGACGGCGACGGCGTTGTGAGTACGTCGAAGCTGAATATGGTCTTAGGAACACAACCCTCTCGTCTGAGGGTGGACCCCAAAGCATTTTCAAGACTGAATTGACTCCAATTAACTTGTTTTATTCTTCCAAGTATATCTATCTACGTATATACCTATATAGGTATACCGTATATACTGTATATATTGCAAATAATCGATTAGTGTACCTTAAGCAGTTTTATTTCTATGAGAGATGAGCGGGATAGTAGCAGAGCAAGAAAATCATTATGATGACCAAGGAGGAAGTATTACAACTTTGGGTGTCAAAGAGCAAGCTGAATGGTGATGCAGTACCATCCCAGCCAATAAGGCTTTTTTCAGTTTTCTTCTCTTCTACGTGTGGTGCAAGGAGGGACACTCCAAGCGTGCGCACACGAAGAGGTAATAAAATGATGAGAAACTACCAAGGGGGAGGAGGAGGGTGGTGGACCTTTAGGGCGAAAGGGAGGAAAGGGGAAGAAGAAGCACTTCCTTGAGCAGGAACTCATGGTCACATTTTAGGGCCAGCCTGCTCCTCCTCCTCCTCCTCTTCTTTCACGCAATACATGCAAGCGATCCGCAGATGCAGCAATGTTTCCCAGGCAGGAGAAGCAGAAGGTGAGCCGCGAAACTTAGCGGACCTGAGGGCCAAACGTGGCTTACAAAGTGATGACTAACTAACTACTCGTAAATGGCCAAGATTGATGCCGATTTAAGAGAATCTGCAAAAAAGTGGCCCCGCGTCTGGCCCAGAGGACGAAGCCTTTTGACCGGCTCCTCCCCTGCTTCCCCCATGAAAGAAGGAAGTCAGTTTCCAGATGGAGGACTGAGGAAGGCGCGACTTTTTCTCTCTCTCCGCAGAAATGTGTACGCAACAGCATGCACAGAGCGGCAGCAACACCTAGGATTGTCATTCATGCGATGCAACATGGTACAGTCGACTTTCTAATAAAGTCGGCAGTTAAAAAACTTCACTATGTAAAAAAACTGTTACTGCACCTTCAGTTGACTGCATCAAACCCAGGGCACCTGCAGTGCAGTCCGACAATCTTTGTGCAGGTAAAAGTTAAAATAAATTAAATTATTTGGTGGCTATGGCGCCATTTCCAGGTCGTCGCTTCCTATCAACACGGAAACACAAAAAGGCCTACACACATACCGACTATTTCGTTTCCCAGAGGAGCAGCTACGGTTAAACTCCTTCATAGTACTACTTCGTATAAAGCCATGTTCTGCTAGTAAAGATTGCTCTGATCACCAAAATTGAATATTCTTTGCTACCTCTACCTCTGCTGTACTAGTAAGTAAACTTTTTGCTGCCGACCAATGACTTTGTGTATACCACACTGGAGTTGTACCTACTGTTGTACCAGCAGCAAGGCACCAAGTTACACCATCGTCGACGGTTTGGAGGAGGAGGAGGAGGAGGAGGAGGAGGAGGAGGAGGAGGAGGAGGAGGAGGAGGAAGGCGAGCGTGCCATCTTCCTTGTTTGGGAAATGGGTTGGCGTAAAATGGACCTTTTTGCCTCCTCCTCCTCTTCCTCCTCCTTCTTAACATCCTTTCGCTGTGAGCATCAGTGCGCTTGCGTGTTGTTCTTGGGGTTTTCTTGGGCAATGTCAGGTCTTTCCTACCACAGTACGTGCTTATGTACTACACCATACGTCAAACGCGAGCCGTTCAGAATGCCGTTTCTTGTTTCTTGTCTTCCTTTTTTTCTGCCGCGCTACATGGCATGAAGAAAAAGAGGAAGAGCTGCCGCCGCGGCTGTCATTTTTGCTCGCATTGAAAAGGGATGGTTGGTTGGTGTGGTTGGTTGGTCGCGGTCGTGCTGGGGTCACCTGCATTTGCAAAAGCCAAAGCACAAAGCGACTGGTTGCCAAATAAATTGGCAAGCAGTTCCTTCTCCTCCTCCTCCTCCTTCCTCTCCTGCTGCATATCCTGTGCGACCTTGGCATGGATGATGATGCCCTGGACTGTTGTTGCTGTCGCTGTTTCCCTCCTCCCCTCCTCCTCCTCCCCCTCAACTTTTCATGCCAGCATGCTATCATTGCCTATTCTTGAAAAAAACTGCTGAATAACCCATCTCCCCTCCTCTTCCTTCCTGAACACCCTCAAACGATTGTGCGAATTCTCTTTTTCCTCTGCAGTGTCATGACCCACTCTGTGAATCACAAACCAAAATTGACTTTTCTCGTCATACTTCTGTTGGGTTGCCAGTTTCGCAAAGTATGTACTCGTAAAAACAGGCAAACTAAAAAAAGATAGAGGTTCCGATTTTTTTTGCATTTTTATTAAATCAATTTTTTGTGAGACATTTTTATTTTAACACAATTTTCAAACTTATGAAAAAATCATCGTCTTTTTCATAAGTTCGATCCTTGCTGAAAAATAATGAATAGAGCCTGTGTTTGTCTACTTTTTTCTTGTTTGATGAAACTGTCTAAGTGGAAGAGTGTATCAAAATCAAAAAGGATTTTTTTGGGTGCCTTCAAACAAGAATTCTCTTTCCTTCTCCAACTGCTGCAAAAAAACATCCTCCAACAAAGATCAGAGAAGAGCAGCGATCTTTGCAGCATGGGTTCCTGGTTCCTTTTTTCGTCTTTTCTGTTGCGCACACCACGCGCACACGCAGGGTGAAAAATAATCCGACATTTTTGCCAATTAAAGCTTCCTGGGCATGCGGGAGGGAGGGAGAGGGAGGGCAAGACATAGCGAATCGGGAAGGAAGGAAATTAAATCCTCTTCTTCCTCTTCCCTCTCCTCCTCCTCGCCCCCTCCTCGTCCTCCTCCTCCTCCTCTTCCTCCTCCTCCTCCTCCTCCTCCTCCTCCTCCTCCTTCAAGAAGAATTCAACCGACCCGTGCCCGTGAGGAAAACAAGATGGCGGTCTAAGAGTGTCTTCTTCTTCTTCTTCGATTTCCGTCTTAACATTTCCTTCACCATCCTGTCTCTTCTCTTCCCTTTGCTATTGCTTATCCTACAATTAAAAGTGCCGTCTTAAGAGATAAGCTATTATTGGTCTTGTTGCTGGAGGTAAAGACAATGTATGTACCTACCGGTAGATGGAAGAATCGCACTCTTAGACCTCAATCTACTACGTAGTAAATGAGGAGGAGGGAGAGGAGGCGTGTTCTAAAGAAGAGGGAAGAATTCTGGCGGCCAACAATGGCGTATATTTGGAAGATGCAATATACCTACCCAAGCTTCCTTCCTTCCTTCCTTGGCGTTTATTACGTTCCGTTTACGGGAAATGGAGGAAGGAAGGAGAGGAGAAGGAGAGGAGGGACCGACCAAGATGCCCCCGAAACCGTCTTCCTTCTCATCTTCTTCCTTCCTTGTCTCGTCTTTGACTTGGGCGGTATAAAAAATGTGCAATACCGGATTCTTTTTTTATATAAAGATGTCTTTATAAATAGAATACAATATTTATGAAATACAATTTTTATGAGATAAATTCCACGGACTTTTTTTCCTCTCTCTACTCTATAACTTCTTGTACCTAGTACGGTACTTCTTTCTCAAACGCAGCAGACATGATGATGGGTAAATTTCTCCTCCTCCTCCCCCCCCATCCAAGATGGTTTCTTCCTTCCCTCCCACGAACTTACAGACTTGACAGTCTAATGCCACCGCTTCCCAACAACCCTGAAACTGACACATCTGTGTGCGGTGGCCTCTCGTCCTTAGCATCTGAGCACCCATCCTTCTTAACCTAGATTAGATTTTTTTTTCTATCTTTACCTCTGGGTGGGGAAGAGAAATAGGAGTCGAGACGCGTGCAATGTCAGAAGAGGAGGGGGAGGAGAAGGAGGAAGAAATCTTCCCCTCAACTTGGGATTACAAGATCCGTTGCTGCCAACATCCTTCCTTTGTACGACTGCGTACTACGGACACAAATCCAGGGAATTCTCATTTCCTGTGTTCAAACTCAGTCAATGTGCAAGAGCTCCTAAAAAAGGGGAGACTTACATTTCTCTTTTTTTCTTCAAAGTACTAAATCAAGTATGTGTTCTACACCTAATTTGAGCACTTGACCTTGTGCGCCTTGTAAGAACTTTCGGGCGAATTTTCTTCCGCTCAAAATAAAGAACCCATTCCAGGCCAAAAAAGAGACGCAGAAACATGCCAGGAAAAAAGACTAACTCGGAAATGCCACAAGGAAACTCAAAAATCCACACGCCCTCTGCATGCATGCACATATAGATTTTTTTGGACCAGCATGAGAGCCACACGTCACAAACAGTGCCCAAAAAATTCGTCTGAAAATGGGGAGGAGGGGGGATCCAAACACGACGACGAAAAAGAAATGAAGTAGGAAAGGAAAGGGAGGAATTCCAAACTCCCATCAAATCCGCCGCCGTGCCACTTCCTGATTGTTTTTTCTCTCTCTATGTCTCTCGCGTTGAGTGCGCCAACAGAGAAAAGGTGTCTGCTCCATGTCACGAATTATTATCCATCTCCCAGCTCCTTTCTCCCTTCCCCAACTTTTTTTTGGGGAGGGGGGAGGGCTTTTGCACGCGCGGCAGAGGCGCTTTTAACCGTGTGCTGCATCATTCTTTGCTCGCGACAAGAACAAGCAGACTCAAAGAAATGTTGAGTGCAGTAAGCTTCCAATATACGTAGTATAGGAAAGTTAGTGGTCAGCAGCCAGGAGTTTGCTACTAAGGTACAGCAATGCTTTTTTTAATTATTACTACCCTGGTGGGAGGTACAAACTAGAACTTAGTTATTATTTCAACTTTACTGTACATAGTAGTACTGTAGAGTAGTAAAAAGTAGGGTGGTAAAGTAGAGTACTGTGGAGTGCGTAGAGAGTAAAAGAGTAGAGAGTAAAGAGTAGAGTAGAAGAGTAGAGAGTAGAAGAGTACAGTACATGTTCTGTATTAAGAGCAGTACGTAGAAATTGAGCGTAGTAGAGTAGAGAGTGTAGGTAGAGTAGTGTGCAACCCAAAATGATGGTGAAGAAATTAATCAAGACCATATAAAAAATAGAACTTTCATAGCACACAATGTTCATTTCTCCTTTTCTCCTTGGAGAAGGTCCTTCTCCTTCAAGATGCCCTTGGCGATCGACGTCGGAAGGAGCTAAAGTTAATATATTGATCTGATGGTGATCTTGATCAGGAAGAAGTGGGGTGGGGACAGTCAGATAAATTGCAAGCGACAGTTGCGAATGCGATGCCAAACAAATGGGCAGACGAATATGAGCGCAACAGGCTTGACACCAACACCACTAATTGACATCAATCTGTTGACTTAACAGTAGTCGTACGTACTGGATAGGGGCACAGCTCGGAGGAAGAAAAAATTGTTGGCCTCCTTGAGAAATGTCCTTCTGTTTTGTTCCTTCCCCCCCCACCACCACCACCACCCCCACCACCACCAAAAAAAAGCAGCCCGGAAGAATGCCCAAGCAATGGATGGTGGTTTGGCAGGTTGAGTAGGGAGGAGGGGGAGGAAGGAGATGGGAAGGCAGGAAGAAGATTATGGGTCTTCTTCTACTGGGGGTAATGACGTCTCATTATCTCCCCTTCTCCCCCACCAAGGCGTCAATTTTAGGAGGAGGAGGAGCAGGGGGAACAATATGACCCCTTCCACCATCTCTCAATGGCCAGAGATCCCTCTGGACGATATAATTCCTCCTCCTTCTTCCTCATGAGATTCCTCTTTTGTTTTTCTAGGCGCGCCGCCAGGAAATGCCTTTTAATGTGTTGCCGTGTGCCGGTAGGTAAATTTTCAATGTTTTTTTTTAACTAGGTGCGTGATAATGGAGAGAAAGGATGAAGAGGGCACGTGAAACGTCATCACCCGTCATCACCCTTATAACGTCATTTTGGGTCTCGGGTGGCTGTACTAGACTCCACCTACAAAATCAACCAAAGAAGGTTTGGCATAAAGCAAAGAGTCATTAGTATTCGACGAGACTCAATAATAGCTTAAGGGTAAATTTAGTGCAGGTGACAACAACCTTTGGCAGTTTGGTTGATTGTCGGCCAGGTCCTTCGACACGGCCGATTCCAAATCCTCAGAGAAATCTTTTCAAACCAAATTTGGCCCAATTTTGAAAACAGCGGCGTGAATGCTGGGAATGCTGGCGGGGACGTCCGCGCCGGCCTTCTACTACGACGCATTGCTCAACCTTGCTCAGCGGATCCGGAAAATAAATTGAAGGATCGAGAAAACACGGTCTTCTAACGTTTGTTTGAGTTGCTGCAACTACTGTAGTTGAAAAAACATGGCCACGCCCTAAATGTTAACAAGGGAGGTGTCCGTTTAGTCGCTTCCCCCCCCTTAACAAGCACTTGAAAGTTTTGCCGTGAAGCGCTGAGAAAGCCAAGAGGATGATGATCCAGGCGTCGAAGCTCCTCCACGCCTTTGTGGTGGCGGCCCTCTCCGGAGCCCTCCTCTACTACTTCACCTACTGCGTGTCCAAGTACCGCTCCGGCCGGTTCGGGGTGTCCACGGAGAAGGTGCCTTCCACCAGCTTCCACTTCCCCTCGGTGGAGGTGTGCGGCGTCGCTGTGGACTTCAGCCAAACTGAGGGGCTCAGCTCGTGGATCTCCAGGGTTCACCACGACTTTGTCGTCACGGACGCCAATGATGGGAAACGGGGACAAGGGGGAGAAGGAGATCGTCGGCGTGTCAATGTGTAGGTCTCTTTATTTTGTTATTGTTGGGTGATTTATGCAGGAGACTACTCGTACATTGCCAGCACAGAGACCAGAGCTGTATTGCATATGGTTGGGGTTCTATTCTGCCACTGCACAGAATATGTTCCGCAATCACCAGATGTTCGGTCTTCTGTCCTGTGTGTTGGTCGGGTTGCCAAATAAAAAGTGTTGTCACATAGACCAATATGTTCAATCTACATGTGGGCCTTAAAAATTTATATAGGCTGTGTTTGTCGAAAAGTTTAGAACAATGCATTCCGCTTACTAGTACGTACACAAGAACACCGGATTTAAGAACCACTCCGCTAAGAGCTCCTCTTGGCCTGAAGGTCTCGACTGGTCGCGTATCCCGACGGCGCCCTGTGGCACTATGAAACATCCGAGTCGCTCTGGAGGCACTTTTGGACGGTGAGCGATAAGGGAGACATCGCCGTGTGTAACATCTACACACCTCCGGGGCAGCTCAAGACACTCTACTCCATATACCATGAGGTACAGTCAACATTCTATTTTGGCAATGTGATTTAGGATTTTTTTTCTCATGACGGACAGCTGGACGTTACTGAACGTCGACTGTATCATGAAGAAGCAGGATGATGATAATGATGATGATGACTAGTAGGGGGACGCTGTCACCGACTCAACTCAACCTGCTTTTTGTCAACAGATGTCTGTTCTGATCGAGAACCAGAAGACAGTGGCGTGGCGACCGTACCTGCTGGTCAAGGTGGGCCACGCGGACGTCATCACCCAACTCCAGGACATCCTGGGAACCACTTCCCTCGTGCTGCCCCTAAAACCGTCCACATCAAGGCAAGAGACAGATCTGAGCTTTCGAAATGAGGACGGCACAGGGCAGCACAGCAGCAACAGGAGTCTTTCTTCTGCGCCTTCCCGCAGGGAGCTCAGGCTCAAACTATACTTTGGCGACTACGAGTCCCTGAGCAGTGCCGACAGGCCTTGTCTCAGCCAGGATGAGCTGGAGGAACTGCGAGAGAAAGGACGGTTCACCAGTGTCTTCAGGTTTAAGTCGTCAGGAGTAATCGTCAGTAGCAGATATGAACTCGTGGCGCTGTCCTTTAATGTTGTGTGTGCTCCTGTAGCCTGTTCTTGATGCTGGGCCACCGCGGTGGCTTTTTTCCCACTATGGCAGCTGCCTGACGCGGTACATCACCAAGAGGATCCCCTGCTACGCTGACGGGAGGGGAAACGCCTCCAACCCTTGCTCCAAGGAGGACTCCGACAAGATCAGCACCATCGCGCAAACCTGGATCGAACAAGGCGATGCCAAGGTGACGTAACGCTATGCGTCAGGGGGTTCCCCACCTTTCTTCAGTTTGCCTACACCACTTCCACCACACAAGAGTTCCAAACACCAAAGTTCGTACATAGTACGTGCTGTGGTACATACATAAAACTGCATGCTCTGTCAAGCTGTGGCTTACCACCAGATTTTGCTAGGCGCGCACTACTACTGGAGGAATGGAACGCAAGTTGGGAACCGCTGATCTACCGTACTACATGAACTGTTGACCTGAAAACGTAACATAACTCGCCGTCCTTACGTTCAGTTCCTGACGAAGCTGGGTTGCTATTTCCCCTGTCGGATCCCCACCTACGACGTCGCCATCGAGACCAACGTTGAAAGACAGCCCACAGGACTACTCCACGGAAAAGAAGGCGCGGAGGGAGGCGGGAAGATCAGACTTGCGTTCCACGCTCCCCAGCCATACATGTGAGTGCCATATTTCTCAAGACCAAGTCCAAGTCGGTTATTCGGTTTACTAAGAAATCTCGAGTAATTGAAAAAGTTTCCGATCTGTTCCGATTATGCGAGTTTGACTGTATGGTCAGTTGACACTAAGGCTTATAATGATTAAAATCGATTAATGGATTAATCGATTAATCTTCGAACAATTTTTTGAAATGATTAAAATTGTTCGTTCAATTTAATTTCGATTAATTTCAATTAATTTTACATTACTATGTAAGTGCTAAATGCAGTGAAAAGTATCGGTTAGTATCCAAGTTTATTGTATTGTACTGTAT
>JAAUYM010070744.1_pt1 | contig 15691 bp, 15 predicted proteins | sample 7278001 | NCBI WGS metagenome assembly JAAUYM01 (sample SAMN14350224, study PRJNA611818) | marine sediment metagenome | isolation source: surface marine sediment (1.8m) | place: French Polynesia: Moorea | collected 2018-08
CCCCCCCCCCCCCCCCCCCCCCCCCCCCCCCCCCCCCCCCCCCCCCCCCCCCCCCCCCAACAATGTCCGATAAGCATAAATAAATTTACGTACACACCGAACCAATATCGCTAGCGTGAATTTAGTGATAAGTTGCAATAAGTTTCTTTTCCACTATTCTAACACCTGCGCTGGCGTTCTAACGCTGTGTAAGTGCTATAAAAACCTTATTGCAACTCAAATGTCGACCCCTGCGCTAACTTCCACTATTGTCGCCACCGAGACCGTGCCCCTAACGAAACCAATATTGGTTGGGCAGTCAATCCTTGATTTCGTAAAAAAAACTTTACTAAGTTGAAAGGGAGGTCTTAAATAACATGTACATATGTACCTACATACTATGGTACTTCTTTCTTCCTTCAGGAAGATCTGCCGCGCTGTCTGCCGCATCCACCTGGGGCTACAGGATTCGCTGGAGCTTGGTAACTACGACAGCGGTCGCGACTGGGGCCACGCCAGGGAGTACGTGAGGTGCATGTGGAACATCCTGCAGCTGGAAAAGCCGGGGGACTACGTCATCGCAACGGGGGAACTCAGGTGCATGGAAAGAACCGAGACTTTGTCGATAATTTTGTACTGCAGCGTAGCCGTCAAGTCTTAGAAAAGTACTGTAAGACTTGTTCTTCTTCTGTTGTTGCCTTGGGTACTCATCCCGATAACCAAAACCTTTTGATCTACAACAGAGGTCTGTTCTTGTTTTGTTTTTTTGTTCCAGGACAGTTCGCGAATTCGTCGAGCACGCCTTCCGCTTCGTCGGGCGCGAGATCCGCTGGGAGGGAGAGGGCGCCGGCGAGGTCGGCAGGGAGGTCGGAGGCGCCGGGGAGATCAGGGTCAAGGTTAACCCGGCCTTCTACAGGCCAATAGAGGCCACAAAGGTGGACCGTTGTCAGGACTGGTAAATTTGCGGGGAGGGTTTGTGTTATTTCCCCCCCCCTCTTTTCTTTCTGTTCAGGTTCTTGGAGATGCCTCCAAGCTGAGGGCCGAGACGGGCTGGAAGCCAAAGATCACCTTCAAGGATCTGGTGGAGGACATGATGAGCTCGGAACTGAAAAGCCTGAAGGAAAGCACAAGCACCTAAATGAGGCGAAGAGATGCGTTTATTTTGATGCGTGCTATTAAATTTGGCACGGTTGGATTGCACTAGGTAAAGCTTTTTTTTTTTCAGTTGAGTGGTTTGCATAATAAAGTGTAGAAAATAACCATAGCTTCCCATATTGCAGTTATTTTTGCGGTATTTTTTGTTTCCTCCTGTTTTGGGACAGATCATGAAGGCTACCACGTCGAAGACAAAGGGAAGTTCTAGGTACTCTATCGCACAATGAATGTAAGAGTCTCAGTAACGTACTATAGTTGGAGGTGGTACAAGAATAGAAATGGAAACACTGTTGGTCTTTATGATGTACCTACAGTATATATTTTCTTCTGAGAAAAAAATATAGTATGAAGAAAACGTTTGTGCATTGGCAAAAATAGCTGTTTTGTTGACGAGAGTACAGGAGAAAAAAAAACTACCACTATTCGTGCACTTCAAGGCTCTCCGCTGGTTTTGACAGTTCGTCATCATGAATGTCTTTGTGTCTCTCCATGCAGGCCATCCTCAGACGTGTGTACTACTATACAGTAGTCCTCACTCATTTCGGAACAATGAACATTGTCCTATCTCGCTTCTCTCTCCCTCCAGTGCCTACGTAGGTAGATGAGCTAAAATGTCTCCAGAGTGAGCGTTCCCGTGGTTGCTGTCGGACCTCCTGAAGAGGTTGAGGAGAATCCGCCTACGGACACCGGGTCGACGAGCGTCTGAAAGAGGAGGTTGCTGTCGTCGTCGTCGTCGTCGACGTAGCCGCGTTGTTGCTGCTGCTGCTGCTGTTGCTGCTGTTCTTGCTGAAACGGTTGCTCTTGCTCTTGGCCCTGCTGATGCTGCTGTTGCTGCACCTCCTGCTGCTCTTGGGCGAAGCGGAGGAAGTCCTCGTAGTACGCATTGGGAGGGGCGGAGATGTTGGCGTCCTCGCCAGCGCTCTCGGAGACAGGAGTAAGCGGGGTGACCCCACTGTTGCCGCCAGCGGCGGCAGGCGAGGCGGGATTGGTGGTGACCACCAGGCCACCCGAGGGGGAGGTCGAGAAGGGGTTGACGGCGGCGGAAGGCCCGACGACGGGGGTGGGGAGAAAGGACACCGGAGACCCGGCGGCCGGCACTCGTGGTGGGGACGACATTTGCTGCTGCTGCTGCTGTGCCTCCACCGAGAAGACCATGTTCTGCTGCTGCTGCAGCTGCAGCTGCTGCAGTTCGAGTTGCTGTTGTTGCTGCTTGAGCTGCTGCTGCAGCTGCTGTCTGAGGGCGTGGGGGTGTCGCAGTGGCCTCTGCTTGCTGCCCCTGATCACGTGGTGGTGGCTGAAGAGGAGGTGGTGGTGGTGGTTCCTCGGTCTGGCGTGGAGGTGGTGCAGCGAAGGCACGGAGGTCAGCGCCTGCACCAGACTAAGGCCACCGCCGGATGAGCCAAACTGCTGCTGTTGTTGCTCCTGCTCGCCATGAAAGTTTCCGTTTGAGCCCAGGTCTCTCTGCTCCAGAATCTGGGAGAGGCAGGAGAGAAAAAGATGGATCAGGCGAACAGGTCGTGATGGTGTGCATTCATTTAAATGACGCAAATACTGAGAAGTTTTCTATTTGCCAAGATTTGAAGAAATAAGGGCCAGTACAGAGAGAGAGAGAGAGAGAGTCAGGAGATAAGAAGCGCATATAATTTTACGGTTGCCTACGTCAGCTTGGGATGCCCCCAAACACAATTAAGATGACTTATGACTTGCGTGCACTACTACCTACAACAGCGGACTGTATGCATGCATGATAGTCGATTCCGAGAAGCAGGACTTCTTTCGCTTATCAGGCGCTTCCTATTAGTACATATACGTTCTAGTAGCAGAACAAAACATCTCGAGAAGGGAAAAAAATGGAACGCATGCAAGAAGAGGAGAGAGCAGAGTGCAGAACACCAGACCAAAATTCTGGATCTTACCGGTCTCTCTCTCTTTCTAGCTCTTGCTCTTTCGCATATGGGAGGAATGTGAAACTCGTTCACGGCATCAGATTCTTTCCTTCTTGAGGGAGGGGGGAAATCTTTGTTTATCTCAGCGCTTCGGAGGGAGGGGGGAAAACACTTGACACCACCCACGGGATTTTTCAAAAGAGAGATGCTGAGACACTTCTTTCCGCCAAAGTTCAAGTCGCCACCACGTTAAACGATAACGTACGTACAAGTACTACAAATATTACGGAAGAGGGGAGGTTTGGCGCAAAGACTTGTGCAAGTCAAGCTGCACAGCCGCCTCACCTTGATCTTGTTGCCGTCCCTGACCTGCGCGGACGGCGACTGCGGCTGCTGCTGCGACATCTGCTCGCTCGTCAGTCCGAAGGTCTCCAGCAGGACGCTGTTGACGGCCTCCTCCTTCTCGTCTTTGATGCCAAGGACTTCCGGGACGATGGGGGCGGGAGACGGTTGCTGCTGCTGCAGCTGTGTGGGTGGCGGCGGCTCCTTGGCGGCGGAATGTAGAGCAAGTTGGTCCTGCGACAGCTGCTGCTCCTGCTTGATGGACTGCAAGATGCCACTGGCCTCCTCGCTGGCGCAGAGAGCGTCCATGAGCTGCTGGGAGGCCTCGGCGTTTAGGGTCATGTCCAACAGCCTCAGGCTGGCTCTGTCTTCCTCGCTCAGCTGAGAGTCCGGGACTTGCGGCTGCTGCTCCTGCTGTTGCTCTTCCAATTTGATCTTCCTAAGTGCTTCTCCAAGAGCGGTGTGCTGCTGCTGTCCGACGTCTCCATAACCGAAGGTGGATGTCGGGGAGACATGCTGGTTCTGGTTCCACGGAGAGAGGGCGGCGTCAGGATCGTTCGTGGCGGCTGCGGCTACGACGGAGGGCGGCGAAGCGTGGAGGTCGTTGCAGCAGGAGCTGGCGTTGCTGAGCGTGCGCTGGCGGAAGGGGGAGAGGCGGCCACAGGAGGAGGCGTTGGAGGAAGTCCGCGCACGGAAGGGACCGGAGAACTGGTCCGGACTGCCGCGAGGGAGGCCCGACGGCGGGGAGGAGGCGGGGCCAGCGGCAGCGGCAGAAAGGACGTGGTCGGGGGAGGCAGACGAGGCAGCGGTGGCCGAGGGGGAGGAGGTGGCTAGGACGGCCGGGATGGGGAGGTCCACCAGGACCGAGTTGGTGGAGGAGGTCCGTTTCAGCTGGTCCCGCGATTTGGAGAGTCGCTTCGGGCCGAGCCCGAGCCCGGCGACAGCCGCGGTGGCGTTGGCGGACGAGGAGGAGGAGGAGTTGGAGGAGGAGGAGTTCCTATTTCTCCTCTTCTGCTCGAATCGTGCGGTGTCGAGTGTGTTGGCCCTCCGCCTGGTGGGGCCGTGGTGATGGTGGTGGTGGTGGTGCTTGGAGGACTGTCCGGCCTGCTTCATGGGCGCCTCCGGGTTGAGTATCCACCAGCTGGACTTGCCGGCGCCCTCGTTCTGCACGCGGACGAAGCGGTTGTGGAGGGACAGGTTGTGGCGGATGGAGTTCTGGAACAAGAAGCAAGTTTGACTGACATTTCGAGTGCGTAGGGGGGAGAGGTGATCCCATTTCAAGTAGGTCGCTTCTTTCTTTTCACGTTCCCCCCATCAAGTCTTTTTTCGGTTCCTTGAGCGCAATGACCTCAGACTTGAGAAATGTCCTCATTGCAGGATCGGAAGGAGGAAGAGGAAGAGCGGATGCTCAGCGGCCAGTCAGTAAGGAAGTTCTTGGCAATGCTTCAATCGTACTTTATCTCGCTGAAATGCTGGGATGTGAGCCACGTAGAAAATAGAAAGTGTTGGAAAAGTAGGCTTGTTTTACTTTTGTTTTGCACACAATTGTTTTTTCGTACGGTTTGCACAATTTCAACACTTTTTTTAATAGCTTAATCTCAGATATTTAGCATACAGTGTACCAGGTACTGCTGACTACACAGTACTGTAATTGTGCTATTTTACACTGGCATTTTTTTCCACACCAAAAACGTATCTTTTTGGTGGTGGCGAACCCGATTGAGTCATTGACATGGTGGTGTTAAGTCAGATTGCACCGATTGCAGTTGTAGGCACAGATTGTACCTACCACTGGGGGTGGCAAAAAAAAGAGTTGCATTGCTCTCTCTAAGGAAGGAAGAATGTTCTTTGTCAACACTCTAGGCTTTTGTCTTGAGCAGAAATGCCTCTCATCATCTCGTCTCCTCCCGCCGAACTTCCATTTGCCCACTCCTTTCTCTCCTACTGAGAATACCTAAGGAAACACGTGTGTGGAAAGAGAGAGACACGTAGAGCACTCTTTGTTAGTCATCACTGCGCAAACTACGTAGGTCGATACTATCTAATACTTTCCGTACTCTATATTCAGTAGTGTATTAGGGGAAGATACAGTACAACGGCTGGCCAAATTTCATTAAGATTATTTCGTAGAAGAGTCTTTAATCTCTCTACTATGCCATTACCATGGCTCAGCCTTCACTGTCATGTCCCTACCATGTATTTCTGGAAGTAATGATCAGAGGCTGCTGCTTTTAGAATGCATTAAAGCTTAAGCACTCAACTTTTGTACTTATTTAAATAGTTTGTGTAAGTTTTAAGTATGAAGATTTTCTAACTGCAATGCGTTTTTGTAAATTACCTTAAGTCCTAGTCAATCTGAGAACAGTGTTGGTAGTTAATGGAAATTAAGACAAAAGTTCAGCGATTAAACTTAATGCATGAACTTCTTATTAAAAAAAAAAAGAACCTGCGTGAGCAACGTAGGAATTCTACAATGGTTATTTTACGTCTGCCTTAAACTGCTTCAGCTCAAACGATGCACAAATCTCTTCTTATAAGGACGAGGGACAAAAAAGTTCCGCTCACCTTCCATCCGATGCTGCTGACGCTGTCGCTCTTGGCGCTGAAGTAGGGCACGTTCTTAACCAGCCACTCGTAGATCTGCGCCAGAGTCAGCCTCTGGTCAGGAGCGGACTGGATGGCCTGCGTGATCAGGTCCGCGTAGGACAGGTTGCCCCAAGGGTTGCGCCTGGATCCGGTCTTTGGGGCGGAGGAGGAGGCCGGGGAGGAGACGGAGGGAGAGGAGCGGGCCATGTTCGGCGAGTACGGCGTCTGCTGCGTCTGCTGCTGCGTCTGCACCTCCTCCTCCTTCGTCTCCATTTCCGCAGCCGCCGTCGCCGCTGCCGACGCCGCCGTCGTCGTCGAGTCCATCGTCGTGGCCTCCTCCTCGCTGACCAAGGGCAGCGGGCCACAGGGAGAAGGGTAGGGCTGCTGTTGCTCCTGTTGTTGTTGCTGCTGCTGTTGCTGTCGTGTCGCTTTGCCCGAACTGAGCTGCTGCCTCCTTGGCCAGGTGTTGCAGCGCGACCGGAACGAGGCCAGGTCTTCTTCTTCCTCCTCTCCCTGTTCCCGCATTGCGGCATCCCTGTCCCCGTCGTGCGCCTCCTCCTCCGTCCTTATCATCTCCGGCTTGATGAGCTCTACCAGGTCAATGTCTCCCGGCCCCTGGACTAGCAGAGTGGCCAGGTCTAGGTCCGCGGGTCTCCGGGTGACGCCCAGAGACGACATCGCCGCTTCCATTGCGACGACGGAGCTTGACATCCACTTGCACTACGAACTGTACTGCCACAGACAGCGCCTACCACAGCGCTGTGGAATGCTTTATTGTGCCCCGCGTGAAGAGTTAATGATGACTGATCGGCCTCTTTTCGTTTGCCAGTCACACTTTTTTCTGATTCTTCACGATGATGTGCACAGCATTTCTGAATGTCTCACTTTTGTTTCTTTCCGGGAAACTGAAAAGAGAAGTGTTTAGTTACTGTGCGTGTGTGGTGTTAGCAAAGTCTCTTCTTCAATTCTTCTCCTCCTCCAGCCAGTGCTGAATACGAGTTTTGTTTCTTCGGAAGAAAAGAGAGCAGAGAGAGAGAGAGATCTTTTTAACTCGTCGCTATCAGACAGAAGGGAGGCGACGATGGGAGGGACGGGAGGGAGGAGAAGTAAGAAAAAAAAATCTCCTTGCGACTGAACTTCTTCCTCTTCTTTAGTCGGGCCTGCTTCCCTCCGTCTCTCTCCTTTTTTTTTCGGGCAAGTGGCCAGACAGCTTCCTGCCTTCGTTCCTATCCTTCCTTCCTCCTTTCTAGTATTTCACTCAGGCTGGAGCGATCGCCGAATTATACATACCTACAATCTTATCCTGCACTTTCTCAGCCCATCGGCGCAGCACCTCAGAGCTGCACTGGAATGGTGATGATATCGCACTATTAATTATTTACGGCGACCACTAGCACTCTCTCTTTCCCACTCCTCTCCACAGGTTTTTCTCTGGGAATCTGCTCTCTAGCGGGGAGGGAGGGGGGAGGGGGGGGGCAAGAAAACGCAGATGCCGCGACACTAGGTACTAAACCTTTCCTCAGCCTCGAAAAGGGCAGCTTGGGAAAAAGAGAGCGCACGGTGTTGTTTGTGGAGGAAGGCGGGAGAGACGTCTGATGTCACCATAGAGAGAGAGAACTTTAAGCACAGGAAAGGAGGGACATTGCGAGAGCTTGACCCGCCAAACACGTAAAGTGCCAATAAAAGGACGTTTCCCCACTTCCTCCTCTTCCTCTCTCTCTCTCCTCACCGCGGATCACAAGAGGTCAAGCGCCAAACTGAAGCCGGTAGTTAGATCGGACGAAGTTTGCATCCTTCCTTTGTGCGGAGAGAGGGACAGGCGAGAAAGAGAGAGAGAGAGAGAGAGAGAGAGAGAGAAAGAGAGCGAGGGAGCGTGCCTAGCAGGAGCTCAGTCTCCCCGACCCCGGCCACCACCACCGCCACCGTCCACGCAGCTCAATCAGCGTGCAGCAGTAGTAGTGTACGTAGTAGTCACTCAGTCACGTCGCGTTTTGCGGCGAGCCGGCCTCAGAAAAAGTCGGTTTCGGAGGAACTCGATCACTGCCCGACTCTCCTCCTTTCCTTCTCTCTCTCTCTCTCTCTCTCTCTCTCTCTCTCTCTCTCAGTCTCAGCTGTATAGACCTCAGTCGAGATAACGGCGGATGATGTGCGTGTGAGCCTCAACAAGTCCTCCGTCGTTGTTGAAATGTCGGCTGCTGCTGCTGCTGCTCACACTGTTGGGGAACGACTATTCATTCTTCAGGGGGGGGGGGAGGCCAAAGTCGATCGCACATATGTCGATCCGATCCGAGCCACCCATCCACCGGGTAGGCCGCCTTCCTCATGTACTAGTATAGTGCGCAGAAGATGTCTTCTTTCTCCTCTCTTTCGTCCTGTACTACAGTCGTTACGGAGGAAGATCTGCAATGACGCAAAAGTCTTTCTCCTCCTTCTTCCAGGTCACTTCTGGAGTGTTACGAAATTCTTGAATAGTGGCAAGGCAACCTTTACCGTGAGTTCGGAGGCTAGCTAAGTTGGTGATATCTTCAGATGCTGTTTGTCTTTCTTTTGACGTGTTTGGTCACGACGCACTTGAGATTGATCGTTCATTTGTACTTATGTTATACAGTGTCGGCTTTACCTACCTGCAACACCTCTCTTTTTGCACATCTCAAAATATACGTTAGATGTGCGTAATACGACTCGTATATTGGTCCCTGCTCAACAACACAAGGAAGAAAGTCCTTTAGTTCTGTTTTTGTATCACGCACTTATTTTGTCTAATGAAGTGTGTCTGTGTGCCAGCCTTTTTCTAAGAGAGTATGTCTTCTCCGCCTCTTGAATCCTTCGGTGTTTACCTATGATTTCCATCACTGGTCTGACGCACTCATCTCCCTCTCAATATTTCTCTCCCTCTTCTTTTTTGCCACTGTTCCAGAGGCCGAACGCACTAGAGAAATTCTGCACAAGACACGGCTTCCAATACACAGTTCGACTGGGTCAATGATCAACGATCTCCAAGTCTCCAAGTCTTCCACCAGTCCACCTCCAACGCAATTCCAACGCAAAACACTTTGACCTCCCCAGCTGACGACGACATGCCAGCAGAGTGCTTGGGTTAGTTTGGGGTTCGGGCGATACGCAGTTCTTGCTGCTCCTGGGGAGGGAGGGAAGGAGCGACGACGACGCTTCTGTCCAGTCTTTATCAGTCCGGACTAGCTCTCCTCCTCCTCCTCCGCCTCCTCCAAAAATCCCTCTCCTTCTCTCTCCCTCCCTCAGCAGTCGAGCTGGCAACAATCGTGGAAGATACATCTCTCTCCCTCTCCTCCACTCCACTGCCAGCAGCTCATGGATGGAGATAACCGCAGCAGCTCCACTCTCGCGCAAAAAAAGACACAGGGCGTTCCAAAAATAACTTAAAATCTGAGAATAAGCTAATGACGTATTTTAATTTAATTAAACTTTGGTATTCTTATCAGGAATTTTAGCTACTGCGCATCGCAATTTTGAACCACCCTGTTTGGAGTGCGCTTGCCTTCTTCTTTCGCGTTAAAGGCGAAGAGTTAAGCCGGTCTCGCCACCTCCTCCTCCTCATATTCCAACTCTTCTGCTGAACTCTAATTCCCATGCTTGGAAACCGGTTTCACGATCAGGAAAAACCGGGGAAGTACCGAATTGGGTGGAAAGCGTTGTTGATCACTTTTCTGACTCTGGATGTGGCCACAGTACTCCGCACCACCACTTAAGCGAAATTGCGCTCGTACGACAATGCTTTCCCGTATTTTCGAGAGAATTTCAGCTCTAGCAAATTGATCTACAGTGTGTTTCTATCAAACTGTGATAAGTTTTTGGCTTATTTTGAGAGGACGAAGAGGTGCAAGACTGGATTTTTTGCATGATCTAGGTGTAGTATTCCAGATGTATCTAGTACGTATTTTGTCTCATGCTGCTAGAGAAGAAAAAATATTTATTTTATTAGAAACTGCGAAGCATTACATACAATGTTTAAAAAATACGGGTACTGGACACTTCTGGACCTGATCATGCCAAAGTACCTATTGTATGTAAGATAATGTTACCCTCTCAAAATAGGCAAAAAGCGCGATAGGTGCTACTTGAAGCGAAACCTGTTTTTCTTTTCTGGTGTGACGAATTACTTGATTCCTTGCTGCTGCTGCTGCTGCTGCTGCTGACCCTCCTTCCACGGTCCTGTTCCCGGCTATCTCTTGCTGAATCTCGCTCACCCTCTCGGAGGTGGAGGACCAATCCCTCCAAAAATTCGTAATCTCGTTTGCACATTAAGTAGATCGAAAGTCTACTATTCGTACAAATGACAGATCTCAGGCGAAGAGATTTGTGTTTTCAGGTCGTTATTCTCCTCGCCACGTGGGTCGAGTACAGGCTCGTTAAGCACCCCAAAAATAACTCAAAAGTGGGCATTTAAAATGGCGCTCTCCCATCCACTTCTGCGCAGCAGAAACTAGTAGACAAAAAGCGTGGAATGTTTTACTTTTCCGAAGCACCCATTAATTCCACGGGAGTTAAGTCATTGCATCGAGAAGAGAAAGAGAGAGAGAGAGAGAGAAAGATTGTTTTGAGCAGGGTGTGCAGTGGACAAATACGCACATCTGTAGGAGTGAAACAATTCGTCGAGAGAAGGAGCTCAGCAAAGTTGAACGAACTGTTTGTTCTGTCCTTTCGGCTACAATGGGAGGTGATGCCCAAAATGCTGCAGCACTGCCCCCCCCTCCCCCTAGCAACTACTGACTGCACTGTTGACAAAGAAGAAGGGAAGAACGGACTCCCCTGTCAAAATTAGTGAGCAACGTACGTTTCCTCATGCTTCTCTGTCTTGTTATAGTCGCTGCAGAACGAGAAATTCTTCTTATGATTTCTGTAGCTTGATGAGGTGAGGCTATTCACCACAATAAAGGATATCAGCAAAGTGCAAATAATTATACGTATTTAGAAGGCGTTTGGTCTGCGATTTTTCTAGGTTTTCGTTAATTGCACTCGTTGCAAGCCTTGGCACACAGTATTGGTTGCCTGTATTTTGCGTTGCCGCGTTAAGCATCATCAAACACCTTTATCTCGCCCTTTATCCCTTATAGTAGGGCAAATAGTCACGAATTTGAGGTTCAGAGAATGCCTGGCTGCAATGTTGCGGGAGAGGAGAGACTCCAGCGAGTACCAAGAGACAGGGCAAAGAAGGGATGGCTATTGGCATGTAATAGGTAACACCTTGTGTTACCTGTCCACCACCTCTGCAAACGTAAGAACACGATACCCAGTCGACGTTTGATTCGGGCAGGCAATATATTCGATTTTTTTCAACTTTTTTAATGACAGCTATTATTACCTATAAATATCACCTATATTGCCTAAGCTCGGTTTAGTTGGCAACTGATTCACTTGACAAGTACCTTGTCTAAATCTATTGTAACTTTCATCCAGATTGTCCTGTAGTACTACGACTTTCACCACGCGTCATGCATAGTAGTCGTACAGTTGCGTAGTTGTACAGCTGGCATTTCCTACCTTTTCTTGCGACTAGAAAATATGTGCGGGAGAATTTTCTCCTTCCTCCTGCTGTCTTCTATGTGTACTACCTGCCATCACCGACTCCAATGGAAGAAAATGCAACAAGCTGTGCACTGACTCACGCATCAAAATGAGAAGTCAAAGTCGCAGCAGAAGAAGAACCACTCACTAGTAGTACGCTTAACCAAAGCAGCAGAATCAAAAATGGTCCGAAAGAACCTCCTCAACTCCAAGTACCTGGTCAGGATCCTCTTCGCCATCGCCGTCACCCTCGGCGCCTCCTACCTCCTCCTGCTCGTCAGCAGAGATCTCCACGGCCACCAGAAGCACCACCAGCTCGGATTCCAGTGGGATGGCGGAGGACGAGGAAGGAAGTTCAAAGTTCGACCGCCGGCGGAGGCCGTGGTGCCGGATCTGAGAGGTCTGGAGAGGCTAGTGAACGAGGGGGAGGACGGGGAAGGGGTTGACTTTGAGGTGGTGTTGGAGGAAATGGAGGAAGAGAGGAAGAAGTTCTCTAAGCAAGGTAATCATTGTTGCCATTTGGTTCCTGTATAGATAAGAATTTTTAAAGGATTTTGTGCCTCTCCAATACTGGTACATACAGTGTACATCTGTACAGTCGATATTGGATTGTCTGTCTCACAACAAAACTTGACAAAATTTAATGTCTTTTCCAAAAAAGCCTTTTATGGTTTTTAAATTTTGTTTCCTTAAGAAGGCTTACAAAATCAATTAAATTTCCAAAAATAAGTGTTTCCAAAATCTGCTATCTTTACTTTCACGTAGAAACAAACAACTGCCTTTACTTTACCATCACTCTCCTGAATTTCAGGTGCCAAAGAAAAAGACGGAGGGATCAGCTCGTCAGTCCCAGCAGGTGCAGGCGAGGGCAGCAACAAGCGCAAGACCAAGCACATCCTGTACTGGAACTCCGCCTACGGGAGCCGCCGCTACGGGTTCTGTTGCGGCAGCGACCCGTTCGTGCAGCACGGGTGCCCGGTGAGCGACTGCGCCGCCACGGACAACCGCAGCGCGCTGGGGAGCGTGGCCGACTTCGACGCCGTGGTCTTCCACCTGCGCAACCTCCACGAGGACGACCTGCCGGAGAGGAGGGCGGCCGAGCAGAGATACGTCATGTTCATGCTGGAGTCGCCGGCCTACATGATGGGGCAGGAGAGGTAAGATTGGTTAGAGCATCAGTGGTCAAAATAACTACAAAATTAAATTTATTATCTATTTATTTGACTCTTAGTTCTGTGTGGAACGACTTTTTCAATTGGACCCTGACTTATCGCTTGGACTCCGACTTCCCAATGCCCTACGGCCGCATCGCCAGGACCCGCGAACACACCGACGACCCCGAGGAGCTGAATAAGCTCATCAGGGACTTCGGCAAGGCCAACAGGCACCTGGCCAAGAAGAAGAAGAACAGGGCGGCGTGGTTCGTCTCCAACTGTGAGTCCATGAGCCTCCGCGAACGCTATGTGGCAACCCTCTCCAGGCACTTCGACGTCGACATCTACGGCGCCTGCGGCAACCACTCCTGCAGCAAGGACCGCAACGAGGCCTGCTGGTCCATGGTGGACCGCGACTACAAGTTCTACCTCTCCTTCGAGAACTCCATCTGTGGCGACTACGCCACCGAAAAGTTCTTCAATGTGGTCTCCAAGACGCGGTCGGTGCTGCCGGTGGCGCTGGGCGGCGCGGACTACGCCGCGCTCGGCGCTCCGCCGCGCTCCCACTTGAGCGTACACGACAGGGAGGAGTGGGAGAGGGACCCGGCGGCGCTGGCGCGGGAACTGCGGCGCCTCTCGTCCGATGACGCGGCCTTCGCCGAGTACTTCTGGTGGCGGGACTACTACGAGGTGCGCCAGGGCAAGGAGCACCTGGAGCGACCCTTCTGCGAGCTGTGCGCCGCTCTCCACGACAAGAGGCGGCCCCCGAAGGTGTACGAGGATCTGGAGGAGTGGTGGGAGGGGAAGGCCAGGTGCAGGAGGTTGAGGAAGAACTACAGTAGGTACCCGCAGCGATAAAGGAAAGCAATGCCTATACTACCAGATCTCTCTCTCAACTTCGGCTCAAGTCTAGCTCAGTTTGTTTTTCCACAAATAAAACATACGTCGACCTTTATCAAGTCAACAACTCATCATATCTTACATAGAATTTAGGCTAGAAGTTCCCAACTTATGGGTCATACGATCCAAAAGTGGGCCGCAAAGTCCTTCCAAGTAGGACGCAACACGGCCAAGGAAAGCACGATCATGACTTCATCATACATGGCAGAGCAAAGGTCGTTGTTAGTGGGCGCGCCACACCGTTCATGTGGCCCAGGACTGTGCGAGTTATTTGTTATAACATGGCTTACTTTAAGGAAGCTTAATAAATGCGGGAAAACCAGAAAGGCTTTTTTAGGACTCAAAACTTAGGTTGAACTACTATTCATACCCCAATTTCCGAGGTGCGCATATTCGGAGTAGTTGCACTCAATGCCCCCCACCCCATCAAGTAAGGAGGAACTACTACAACCGCCTCCTCTGCCTAATGGAAGCAAGCACGTTCCGTAAATTGTTTCCTTCACCTACCTACCTTCTTCTCCTTCCTCTCTCTTTCCTTTCTTCCCTCATCCTCCCTCCCACGTCATACCTATCTACCCATCTCTTTTTCTCTCTCCCTCTCTCTCCGTCCGAAAACTCTTCTGAAAGGTGGATTGCCCCCTTGGGAACTGGCAGCCGGCGGCCGCGCGGGGGGGGGGGCAAGTGAGTAGCAGTAGTCCTAAGGGCTATTATAAGTAGCGGAGAACCAAGAAGCACGAGGAGGACGGGCGGAAAAGGGAATGGCAAAAAGAGATGCTCTTACCCCAAACTCTGTCTTAACAGACAAGGCACATTCATTCCCAAAAAATTCTATTCATAGCTTCAGAGAGTACGTAGAAGAGGCTCTTTTTTCACATCTTCTACAACACCATGTACATACTTTGCATGTCCATACAATTCTTCCTGTTGATAATATTCCGAAGCAATTAGCTGTCTCTCTCTCTCACTCTCTCTCATTCTCATGGTGTACCCCTTCCGATCGGCAAAAGCCTTGGTCGCTCTTCCCACGAAAATGAGGACAGTCAGCAATTATTTGGTTCACATTCCTGCTGGGAAAAGGGGGTTTGGTGCCCTTCGCTCCTGTCCATGGGGTTCGTGAGGTATTCGATAAGAGAACTGCACAGCAAGGTCATTGACCAAACGAGACTATTTTTGTAGTGACATCTGTTCGTAGGAGGCTAAGTGATGTTTTCTTTTAGGCCAAACAATCATCTACCGTACTGTATGTCTGATCTCCCTTGTCATCCTATGGATGCATTCATTGCCTTTGCACGCAAACCCGTAATTATGGTGTACGAAGCAAGGCTCCCATGGCCTCCTTTGTTCCTCAGATCTTCTGAGAGGCAGGACTTACAGACGACAGGCTGTTCTAAAAATGGCAAAGATGTAAGGAATTTACGGAGCTTCCAGAAGCGTTGGCAGGCACAGGCTGAGGAGCTTTGGCATCTCTTCTTAATCCATCGCCTCTCCCATCTCCCATCTTCAAACGTTGGACTTTGGGGAGGGCCAAAAAAAAACTTCGCTCCAAAAAGCCATTCAAGCCAACTTTCTGAAGACATGAGACAGGTGAAAGCAGGCATATTGGATTACCCGACCGCGCTGCATCCTTTCGCCGCTAGAATCGCGGTCTGCCTACGAGTTCTTTTCTTCTTGAAGCGCTTTTTTAATCGGGCAAAACTTTCGTAATCCCCTATAGCGAACAATGTTTGTCAACTGACACCGACAAAACGACGCAATAGGAATTTCCAATATTTTCGGGAAGCAGCTCTCCGGACAACCTTTCCCTCCTTTCCTCTCTCCTCCTCCTCCTCCTCCGATTCCCCTCTCCCTTCTCCCCACCGCCCCCTCCTCCCCCTTCTCTCACCCTCCCCTCCCTCCTCCACCTACCTAGGATATATCGGTTTGCCGTCCTCTCAAAGGCCGTCAGAGGAGAGGCCACCGAGCCAAGGAAAAGTTCTTCGCCGCTATCATGAGGTCAAAGCTGGGTCCGTCGTCGTCGACGTGTCTCCTCTCCCTGGCGGCCGCGCTGGTGGTGCTGCTGGTGGCGGCGGAGTTGCCCGACGGCGCCTCCGGACAGACCTTCCACTACAGCCACGGGTGGACCAACGGGAAGAGGTCGGGGGCGCCGCC
>JAAUYM010041443.1_pt1 | contig 15690 bp, 21 predicted proteins | sample 7278001 | NCBI WGS metagenome assembly JAAUYM01 (sample SAMN14350224, study PRJNA611818) | marine sediment metagenome | isolation source: surface marine sediment (1.8m) | place: French Polynesia: Moorea | collected 2018-08
CAGCTGGGGAAGAAGAAGGAGGAGGACTTGATGAAAAGGGTCTTTTTCAGGGATGGTTGGTTTTGGGGGCGGAGGGATGGGGGAAGCAGTGAATTTTGTCCGCGGTGTGGTGTGAGATTGTGAAAGATGAGAAGGAAGAGATAACAAAATGTGGTGGTAGTAGTAGAGAAGGGAGAAGAGACCAAACTTTCCGGGCCAAAATCCTCCTCCTTCCTTCCTCTAACTGTCGGACTTTGAATTTGCATTGGCATGAGGAGGATTCCCTAGAATTAATTGGCTCTCTCCCAAGATTCAGAACAAGAAGAAAAAAAGTATCTTTGGTTAGATTTATGGGACAGCCACTTTCCAGAAGGCAATATGAACGAAAAAATTGATTTTTTTAAAAGGAGTTGGGGGAAGAGGACAGGTGACAAATTGTGGCTGCCCATTAAAATTCAAATGCGTTTATGCCAGCCAGGAGGAATCATTAAAGGTCTGTGAGCATCCCTTTTTACATGAGGAGAGGAGGAGAAGGAGGAGAAGCTGTCAGGTCAGATAGGAACACGCATGCATGAACGGAGATTCGACAAAAGGAATTTTTTTTGTTACATGGTGATGGGTCAAGTCCTTTCTTTAAAGGAGGAGAGGAATTTACACGCGCTGTTTCACACAATGGAAAGGAAAAAAATTAGAAGGGGAAGGAACAAAAAGTTCAAGAAACTTCTGCCAAATAATTCTTTTTTTTCGCACTGGGATTTTTTTTGTCCGACTTAATAAGGCAAAGGGAAGTTTAAACGTATTCATAGAAGTGAAGAGAGAGAGAGAGCAGGGCATCACCAACGCTCCCCTCTCTGCCCAAAAGAGAGACGTAGGAAATGGGCTTCCATAACTCAAACCTGCCCCTTTCTGTCTCTCTCTCTTTCCTCTCTCTTCCAGCCTTACTGCACCAGGCATTTGTGGGTGGGAGAAAGAGAGGAAAGAGAGACATAAGGGACAGACCATGAAATAAGACATCTTTGCAGGGAAGAGAAAAAAAACTCTTTCCTTGTTGTGAGAACCGAAACACAAAAAAGAGAGGGGGGAAATGAGCCACAGTGGAGACCGTTTTAATTCTTGTTGGGAGGAGGAAGATGCCACATCAAGATTGTCGTTGTTGTTCTTTCCTCGTCATCTGAGCACCAAATCTTCCTCCTCCTCCTTGTAGTAGTGTAGTAGTAGGCTGGTTGTGTCGTATGCAAAAGATTATGTTCCCTCACCTCGCGACAGGTTTACAAGCTTTTCTCTCGGTGGAGGTGAGGGTGACGGGAGGGTGAGTGGGAGGGGGGGGGAATGGACCTCTGGTAGTGTTTTACGGCCGCCCTTCCTGTCACCTCGCTCCCTAGCAGGGCGAACATGAACACATCCTCAAAATAGAGTTCCTGATACTTTAAATGCCTTTAATCCACTTAGTAAATTCCGAGGAGAAGTAATTTGATAAAAGAATACCTGTAATTAACTCAGCATAAAGTATCTATGTACTGTACCATTTGTGCTATATAGACATCCAGTCACTCCATTCGAGGTTAAAACAGCTATTTCTTGGTAAGTCAGTGTGACCTGATGGACCTCCTTGGTCGAGTGCCCGTTTGAGAAAGAAGGAGAGGGGGGAAAAAATCGTGTGGTCTCCCCCATCCCCTCCCTCTCCAAACTGTCAGATCTTCCCATGCCTTCCCACTTGTCCATCCTCCTCAAGCTCAGGGTGTGCAGGAGAGAAATGGCCTCCATCACTCCGGGGGAGGGAGGAGGGAGACTTCGTCGCAGCGCATCTATCAAGTGTCTCTCGAGACGCTTTGCCCATATACGGACACAGGAAAGAGACGACGTTTAATAATAAAAAAATGGGAAATAGTTAGTTATAGTTGGTGTATTTAAGTCAAAATTGCGACTGTCTCCATATGCTACTGTAGTACGTAGCTTGCGCGCTGCTGTGTGTACCTATGGGTCAGACTCAGAACGCGGCAACAATTGTGGCAGCCTCGGCTCTCTTTCTGCTTCCCAACTACATGTACTGGTAACTAAAAATTGCTTTGTACTCGGGGGTGAGAAACACGGCTAGCGTGAAGCCCCAGGAGAGACAGAAAGAAAAAGGCAGTGGTAGTTGCCTCAGTCCCGTCTTGGAGGGGAAAAGGAAAAGAGAGATTTGGATCTCTGGAGAGGTTTTTTTGTGGTTTTTTTCCCCCCCTGTGTGTGCATGCAGGAAGGGAGAAGGCGATTAGTCCAGTTGCGTCCTAATTATTTTCCTCACGCTTTGTCTCTCTTTCTCTCTCCCTCTTTTCCCCCCGGTAGGACTTGTTTGCTTCCTTCTCTTCCCCAAATCTGATGGTCGTTTTTCTTTGCTTCTTCTGGGTTGGGCACATCGGTGTCAACGGCCGTTAAAAGAAGGTTTCTTTCACCAAAGAACGACGTTGTTACAAAAAAAAAAATTGTACCGGCCGCTGCTAATTATTTGCCTTGCAAATTTTATAGGCTTGCTTTAAATCAGTTGACAACCAGTTATGGTAAGAAAAAAAGAAAGAGAAAAAAACTTGCCTAACATAAATGTTATAAGTGAAGAATTTTACCAAGTAATACTGCTTTACAGTAGAACTGCCATGCCTAACTTTGCTATAATCGAAATATCGACTGTATGCTAGTTGCAATTCTGGGAAAGAAATAGCAGAAATGATCACGCATCACAGCTCCCCTTATTACATACTACATAGTTATACTACTACTACAGTACAGGGAGTGCTCAGGTAACAAGGGAGCAAGCAGGGCAACTAACTTTGTGTGTGTGTGTGCAGTGATGCAAATTGGTAACCTGAGCCCAAAAGCGATAGGAACGTGGAGGGAAGGGAGAGAAAAAAAATGGGAGGAGGAGGAGGGTGGAGAAGGGAGTGAAGCAGTTTGTTTTTCCTTGTTTATGGGGAGCAAGCGGGGGTCACCCTCAGAGGTCTAATCATGGCCTTAATCACAAACAGCATAGTATAAACACGGTCAGAGACAGTGTTGCCACTCTTCCTACTTAAAATTCCCAAACTGGCGACTTTCCAATAGCTTATGCCAACTGAGGCAGGCAAATTTTAAGGGATCGGGTCAATAGATACATAAATGTAGGGAAAATATAAAGCACGTTTTGCTGGAGCAATTTTGGTCCGGTCATGTGGCAACACTGGCCAGAAACGGCAAAAAAGGCTATGAAGGCAACGACACACGGAGATGGCAAAATTCGGATCCGCCACCAATAAAGTGTTGAGGCGAGATGAGAAAAGATTTAGGATGAGAGGAAGAATGCGAAGCTGTACGTACTGTAGGTGGATAGATATCCATCTTGATCGCACATTTGCACAAAGGCAGCCTTTTTTTTCGCCCCGTCGACCCATTCTCTCACGCTCCACTATGCACATAAAAAAGAGGAGGAGGAGGGGCATACTGTAGAGATTTTTTTTTTGTCTCCCCCCCTCTCGCCCTCAGCTTCCATCCCCGATCAGATGGTCTTTTTCCAAGACGTGACATCCAGGAATGTGCCTGTGAGTGTAGGTAGTACTTTACGTACTACAACAACAACACTTTTCGCATACTATTTCCAAGCGGGAGGAGGAGCAGCCATACCAACCAACCGACCGACCGACCGACCAAGCAAAGTATGCGTCATCATCGGAATTTAATTATGGGAAATAATGAGTCGGTCGGCGGTCGCTCTCTCCTTCTCCTCGTAATTGAAAACGAATCTGTGTGAGGAGGGAGGGAGAGAGAGACACACACACACAGTCGGTGTCTCTCAAAGGGAGACAATTTTCCAAGGATAAAAAGAAGAGGAAAAAAAATTCATGGGACGAATTTTCTTTCCCATTATTTTTCTTCCCCTTCCTTGGCAGCACATAAAAGGGCGGAGGGAGACTGAAAGAGAAGCAAACGCGTGTTTGAGCGTTTAATGGCTCCTCCTCTCCTCTCCTTGTCATTAATTCGTTATCATTGACTCGACATATGGGAAACGGGATGTGGGAGAAGGAAAAGGAGGAGGAAGGGAGAGAGAAAAAAATTGCATTCGCAGGGATATCATGGTTGTTTCCCCCCCTCTATCCCGAAACTGCGGACAAAACACATTTGCTCTTGTTGGGACGCACAGACGTCACATTACGTTGTTCGCTAGAAAGAAAGAAAGAAAAAAACAAGAAGGAGGAGGTTGATTCTGTAAAGGGGGGAAGCGGGAGATGGTTTTCGAGGATGTGGAGGAGGAGGAGGAGGAGGAGGGAGGAGGAATCAAGACAGATCGGTCGTCAAGCACCACAGCGAGAGAGGGAGAGAGAAGCTTTTTTATTCATTCCTCTCGCATGTTTCTATACCTAGTACTATAGTGATGCGCAAAATAAAACTTTTTTACTTTCCCCTATTTTGTCAATTGTAATAAACTTAGCTTGAAAGCGGTTTTTTTTTACAGGCAGTCTGTAAAACCAGACACAAACACTGATGACACACCCTGTGTCCTGGAAGCGAGCGCGAGGATGTTTAATCGTGCGTGGTCTTCCTTCCTTCCTTCCTTCCTTTCTCTCTTCCTCGACGGGGGTGAAAGTGGCGATTCACCGACATTTTTCACAACCGCTAATCCAATAAAGCAACCAACTCTCCTTTCTTCCTCCGGCTCCTCCCTCAATCTCAGCAGCAGCCGTTCGATATATGTACCAGTATATCGGGGTGAGAGAAAGTCAGGAAGAAGCTTTCCCTGCAAACGTGTTTTGTGATGCACACGTTTTGTTTGTACAATTGTGTTAGATCTGTGCAGTAATTTTTGTGAAGGTATTCCCATGTGTTTTTCCTTTCTTTCTCCACTCACAATATATGCACGCCGACATCCTGTCTCTCCCTCCTCCTCTCTCACCTGCCCTAGAGTGACATCTCTTCTTGGAGAAGAAAGGAGGAGGAGGAGGAGGGGAAAGGAAGGAGGTGAGCAATTGATGTTCCCTCCTCCTTTTTCTTTTTCCTTTTCCTTTCCTTCCTCCTACCAAAGGCACCACCAACCCCTTCCCCCACTCCCCCAAACTGATGTATGTTTCGACAAAGCCTCTTCACTTTCCTCCGGAGTTACTGGCGGAGGTTTAAGAACAGGGCTTTCCGCACTTTTCTCTCTTTTTGTGAGTATAACTGCTCTGCACTTTAATACTGTGGCGAAAATAATGCAAATCTTGTTTTAAAATCAGCTCCGAAACGGGGCTTCAGATCAGCGCAACGACGAAGGTAGGGAACCCCTGTCCGCTTCTGCCGGAGGAGAGTGAGTTACTACGTGGGCCGCATGGAAGAAGAAGAAACTTTGGGGGAGTGTTGACTCAGGAATCCCGCAGAGGATTTAACGACAATTCGACTCCATTTATCTCCTTGCCCAGGAAAACCCCCCTTTCTTCTCTCCAAGCTCGTGTGAATTGTGTGGAAGGAGGAGGGGAGAGGGAGTGTGAACCAGTGTTGCCAGATGGCATTGTTTGATGCCATACTGGTCACCATTTCTTAACAAAAATGCAATAGCAAGTGATTTGGCACATCTTTTTCGCAAAATTTATTTGCTGTTGGTGTGGCTTTCCAAGATCTGGCTTAGTATCCACAAACTGTAAGAAAATCTGGCAAACAGAGGAAAGAAGAGAACCGAAAATGGGCACAACGAAGCCCCTGAGAGTTGAGGAAAAAATCTCTCCTTTTCTCTCATGTGTGCGTGTGTGTGTCAGTTTTTTTTCCAGATCAAGCACACGTCCATTTTTTTTGCCCCTCCTCGTCTTGAGTTGCAAGAACTGCAGTTGAGCGAGCGACCTCCTTCCTCCTTCATTCAAAGTCCGATTCATCGCAGGAGAGAAAGATGCAACGAAAGATGAGACTTGGAGAGATCTCTGGGTCGTATTTCTTCTTTCCTCCTCCCTCGCCCCCTTCCTTGACATTGCTGCTTCGTTCGTGGTAGCACGAGAGAAAGATGGATAATCTCTCTCTCTCTCTGCTCTCCCCATTCATACGCAGTGAAATTAGTGGTACAGTCAAGTTTTGACGGTTGTGAAGTAGTAGCATATCGAAAGTTCTTAATATAGGATGAAGCAGGACCGATGCATCCAACCTACAACCAGCCTGCAACCTGTATAGTACTACCTAGGTAATGCATCAGGATCCGTCAAGAAAATCCGACCTGGAACAGGCCTTTTTTGAAGCTGGCCATTGGGGCAAAAGATGTTCCCAAACAGACTCATTTGCACTACTTGCAATATTTGTTATTCTACTAGAGCTTTCTTATGCATTTAACCTTTCAAAACAACACAGACAGAATTTTTTAAATTATTTCTACCAGAATTCTACTATTTTCTGAAAATTTCGGTTTGCACAAGATGTGAACAGAGGTAGAAGATATTTCTGGGACACTTTTTTACGTACCAGGCGCTTCGATAAGTGATCTGATCTGATCTGAGGGGGCCACCACTCCACACATGGTCTCATCCTTGTCACACATATGATGGTGTGCGCGAGCCGAGCTGAAAAAGAAATGTTGGTTTTTTTCTTCTTCTTCCCCTCCCTGCTCCCATGGGGGGCACAAAGGATCCCGAGAGAGTGTTGAGTAGTTGTATCTGGGGGGTGGATCAGGTTTCCACACCCACAAAATCGCACGTGTTCTCTTAATCAATTGCTGTTTCATTTTCATTTTCACTATTTTAAAAATTAATTTTGTCCATTGCTTGCGCTTTAATTTTTTGTTATTTTTCCTGTCAATGTCACATGTCATCTGGGATCATACACCAACATACATATGTACGATACAGTAGGTACATTTAACTTAAGTGGCCAAATACTGCTCAGTGTCTGATAAGTATCATACCATTTAGAGTAGATATTCACATACTGTATGTGGTATACACTGTGATGAGATTAAGTGGCCTGTCTCTGGAGGAACCCGACGACGATCTTGGCAAGGTACCCGGCGAAGAAGATGAGCTCCGCGAGGGAGACGATGGAGGCCCCCATGGCCAGGCCGAGCCAGCCACCGACGCGAGCTGGGAGTGAGGGAAGAAGAGCAATATGAAACATTGTACCTAGCACGTGGCATGTCAATTTCCAAAAAGATTCGCTTTTTCCCTAATGCGATTTTAAAAAATAGTGTATTTTGAGAAGATATTTTAACTTCCTATAGTAGTTTACGTCGACCTGCACTTACACAGAAAGACGTCCAGTCCCTCCCGATAGAGCACCTTGTTGGAATACTCGAAGGTCTCAAAGAAGAGCTCAAGTCCCGTGAAGTAGATGTCCCTGAAGGAGCAGGGGGGGGGGGGGAGCGAAAAAAAAGTGTTAGTGACGTCCTGCGTGCAATCGTGCTAAAGTTGGAAAAGGTGGACCGACTCGAAATCGGTGATGTTGTGGCTCCGCACCGAGCGGATCATCCTCTTGAGGGGCTCGAAGTTGCCCTTCCCCCAGGTGGTCGAGGTCAGCAGCTCTGTCCTCACGCACTCCTTCTTGCACAGCTTCTCCCTGCTGTCCTCGGACTCCTCCTCCTCCTCCTCCGTCGTCGTCATCGTCGCCGTCACGTTGGCGAGCAAGACCGTGTCCATGGGAAGGCACGGACGCTTGTTGGAGGCATGAGCACCTCCAAATGTGCCTTCAGTAACTGTAGTATAGTGCAATTTATATGACGCTTAGGGAATGCCCGAATATTACTTATTTTTTTTTGCAAAAGCCGGTTCCAAATTATACGTGTTTTTTCCCCCCAGTATCGGGATTAAAAACGGATAATATTCATGTTTCATCCCATTAGTTGGACAATTTGTCAAATTTGGCTATAAAAACACTAAATATCCGGTTCCACTTTAAAACCGGAGGGCATGGTTAGTGTTTTTTCCCCCCTTACTGTTGGGCAACCCCATGAGTTCTCCCATGGAGCAGTCCTCGAAGGTGAAGTGCGTGGCCACGAGCTTGCAGTTGGCTTCGGTGTAGGGCAGGTTGAACCTCTCCTCGAAGGCCAGGGCCGACTCCTCGCTCATGCACTCCTCGGGGGAGGAGGAGAGCAAGAACTGCTCCTTGTTGAGCTGGCTTCTGTCAACCTGACAAGAGCTGTCTTGTTTTCGCTTGGCGTGTGAAAGGTACGAAAATGTGATGTGGCACCAAAAAGGCCAGAGTTGGTGGTTCTTCAAACACAAAAAAGTAAACTTAAACACTCTACGTAGCTTACAAATTGTTCAGGTGCTCACGATATTTTTCCTCATCGCCACCGTCTGCACGGTGTCCAACGAGCTCTTCTTCGGCCTCTCGTTGACGGCCGCGGCCGGGACGTCCCTCCCGACCGTCAGGGCGTACACGGGAGAGAACTTCTGCATCACCTTGTCGCCAAGCAGGAACACGGACATGTCTGCCAAAAGCAGAAGCGGCTCAATATAAAAAATCTACCTACTGTACGTAATGAAACTGACTCAGGCTCTCCTTGAGCTTGACGTTCATCCAGATCCTGATGGAGTTGGTCCTCATGGCCCTGGTGGACCTGAGCTGCAGGCCGCTGGTGAAGCAGACGCCGGCGTGCTCGGCGAAGAAGGGCGGGCTGCCGGAGAACAGCCTCCGGCAGCAGGTGCCGAACATCCGCTCCGGGATGTCCCTGGGCCCGGTGCCGATCTCGCACAGCTGGAGGAAAAACCACTTCCATAAAGCCTCCTTTGCCTCCTACCACCATCCTATTATTTCCTATTATCCTACGACCATCCTGTTATTATTATACCCACTCACTACACTGTTAAACTCATTGACACATTCTAAGATGGTTGAGGAAAGGATAGCTTTGACATTTCTAAAGAATAATATTTTTTTTTTAGCAGTGCAGTGAGTTTGTAGTGGTGACAATGATCTTGATTCCCCCCCCCTCGTCGTAGCAGCAGAGGAGGGAGGCTTTATGGACTCGGTTAGTTCCCTGGATGAACTCCTCGCAGGAGATGGCCAGCGCGCGATAGAGCTGCGGCAGGGTCAGCCCGTGCCTCCGGAGCAGCCTGTTCAGCCCGGCCTCCGCCGCCCCCAGCACCAGGAGGAAGTTGTCCCTGCTGGCCGGATTCTGGTCCCAGAACCTGATCTGCCCGGCCAGGTCGGGGTTCAGGGCGTACAGCAGGTAGCTGCCGATCTCATCCGTCACGTTAAATTCTGTAGTACGTACGTACATGAGGAGCACTTAGTCGAATTTTTGGGGGAGGGGGAAATGTTTACTAAATCGAATTTCTTTACTATAACGACATTTACTAAATCGATGGTTGTCTACGTATATGTACCGGCATAGTACTAATATTTTTTTCTATTACAAATCCGACCACTAAGTTCTAGCTCACCTTCCATCTTCTTCTTGCTGAAGAAGAGCGGGTGACAAATGGTGATGTTGGGATACTCCGTGGGGCCGCCGTCCTGCCACTCGTTGGAGAGGAGCACCTTGGACTCGGAGTAGAAGGACCTGGCCTCGTAGTACAGGTAGATCGGCAGCAGCAGGAGTCCGACGATGCCCACCGCCACCACGGCGGCGCGGAGGGACGTGTGGGAGCAGTACCTGCGTATTACAGGGTGAAGGGAGGTGTTCTCTGGATTTTGTTTTTTGCTAGTTAAGGTACCAAAACCCAAGCATGGTCGCCCAACCAATACTGGTACCACTAGAGCCACACCAACGGCTACACCACTAGTGGTAATTAGTGATGGGGTAGAAATTTGGGTTCCTCTAGGTTGCTTCTTTGACTATTTTAAAACCTGCTGCTCTGGCCTTAGGTCAGCCCATCACTAAATGCACGCTGACTATATTGGTTGGTTGGGTACCTGTAGAGGACGAAGGTGTGCATGGTGGTCTGCGTGGCCAGCCGGTGGCACCAGCGGGACAGCTCGGAGGAGAGGACCACCGCCCTCCCCGCCCCTGGCTTCCCCGTCTTCGCCTCCATCTTCCTTAATTAGACAAAGACTCGATTTGTGCTATATTGTAGTTATGAGCAACAAATTGATTCAGATCACTTTTTCACTCCCCTAAATCAACTGTGCTGCACCAGATGATGCACAGATCTAACTTTTGGTTGCACTTTGGTGTTTTTTTTTTGTCAGGTCGCTGGCAAATGCTGAGCTTCCAACTTTCTGGGACAACGCAGTACGTACGTAGAGGAGGATAAGCACACTCTTCCTCTCTTTAGTTGTCGTGAGACTGGAGCTCTTACTTCGTTTGAATAATCTCTTACAGCACTTAGTGTCCGATACAATCTTTATGGAAAAATAATCTTGTGCACAGTTTACTATACTTAAAAAAAACTTAATTTGCAGCAAACTTGAGCAGAGTGCAAAGAAAAACTGTGTGTATTGATCCGGCTTGGCCAATTTCATGCGGAGGGAGGGAGGGTGGGACGGGGGATAATTTGGTGATAATGAGCAACAGGAGCAGCAGAAAGGACGGTTTACCAAAGTGTTTTCCTATTAATGCCAGGCATTAAGTGAATTAGGCAACAATCAATGGTTATTCTGTAGGGTGGCTCACACTATGGTAGGTACAATAAAGAAAAAAAAACAAGATATAATCCACTTTTCAAGTTCAGGCCACGTATGTACGTACAGTATAACATTACACCAGTGTTTAAAAATTTAAGAAAAAGGCCAAAGATTACCAAGGGGCCATTTTTATGTAGTATTTTTAATATTGTACTTCTTTGTGTGTAGTCAGATCAGTCACGTTCAACAAACTTTGTTTGGGTTACACGTGGACAAGATTGCCTTAGGACCGTGGACTACGAGTCAGGTCCGTGACCACCCCTATTAATCTTTGGCTTCAGTGTTACCACACTGCGCAATTTCTGCCAAACTGGCAAGTTTCTATACGTAGTACTCTCGCTACTGGCGACAAGTGGCAAACTTTGAGCGTCGACTTCCTACAAATTTCATTGCGATTAAACCTTGCGAAAATGCGCAATTTGATACACATTTTCAAGTCCTTTTGCACATATTTTCTTGCTTATGCGGTATGCACAACCACATTTTAAATATACAGTATTTAGTAGGGTCGCGGTCGCCTATAGTTTTTAGAGGCGTGGCAACTCTGTCTGGCGCCTCCATCAAAATAAAGAGCCAAGCTTGAAGTTGAAATTGTCGTCCGTCCACGATGTGGAGATCGAGGTCGAGGTCGAGGTCGAGCAGCCAAAGTTCGACAAGGAGGCCAAGGCGGAGGAAGCAGGAGGAGGAGGAGGACCAGGAGGACGAGATCGTGGTGCTCAACGACGACCACGAGTACAGGAGGGGGCGACACTTGGACCACGAGGACGAGGACGACGAGGACAAGGAGGCCGACGGGAGCCTGAACCCGTGGGAGGAGGCCTTCCAGAGGAGGATGGCCATGAGGCGCCTCTTCTGCGCCCTCTGCAAGGTGGGCGCGGACTCCGAGGCCGCCATGGAGAGGCATCTGGACGGCGGGCGGCACCTGAAGGAGCTGTACGGGTTCAGGGAGGACCTGTGCAGGAGGAACGCGGAGGCGACGGGCGGGCACCCCGTGAGGCTCAGGTTACCCGGACGCCGGGAGCGGGTGCTGCCCGACATCAGGGAGCGGCTGAAGGAGTGGAACCTCAGATACAAGACGGGTAAGTACCCGACCAATATCGCTAGCGTGCATTTAGTGATGGGCTCTTCTGACGCCAGAGCAGGTGTTAAAATAGTGAAAAAAAAGGAACCCTTAGAGCAACCTATAGCAATCCAAATTTTGACTCCATCGCTAATTACCACTAGTTGCATAGCCGTTGGCGTGGCTCTAGTACCATTACTGATTGGGTAAGAAGGTTCAGATGGCCCAATTAGCCAAAATTGCCAATTAGTTGAGTTCACTTTTTTTACACACACACACACACTCGACGCTGCAGGAGGAAAGAGCACCAAGAAGATGGAGACCATGAGGAACCTGAGTGAGGAGAGTGACGTCTGCCCTCCATTCCAGTCCAGGGCCTCCAGGTCCGAGGACTTCTACTGCGAGCTGTGCGACGTCAGGGTCTTGGGCAAGAACCTGATGGTGTCGCACCTCGCCGGGAAGGAGCACATGAGGTAAAGTGGGCCCTCTAGTAGTACCTAGGTAAACAAGAACAGATCTCTGTTCAAAGATCTGTTGGGTGTGTGTGAACTTTGTCTCAAGGAGGAGGAGCACATCAACAACAAGTATATAAAAATAAATAAATAAATAAAGTGTTTACATGATCTGTCAGGAGAGCCGCACCTCCGGAGAGGCACTGCTGCAGGATATGCGGTGTCGAAGTCTCTTCCAAGGAGACGCTTGACGCCCATTTCAAGGTGTGGATCGACGAGCGGAGACGTACTTAAAAAAAAAAAACTAGTTCATTTTCCCCTCCCTCGCAGGGCATAGGCCACATCCGGAAGGCCCTCCTGGTGGAGCGCGAGAGGAGGGACGCGGGGCGCCTCGACAGGAGCTTCGGCGGACCCCGCGGTGGTGGGGACGTATTTGAGGAGGTGGCCGTCCTGAGGAAGGAGAACGCCAACCTCAAGAGGACGGTCGACAACCTCAGGGTGAGTGGAGACGGAAGTCTCAGCTCACTTTTTTTTTTTTAATATCTCGAATCGATAACTTTTTAGTGTGCTTCTAGAATCAAGATTCCTCTGTATAGTACTTCACTTTCAGGATAAGGTGCAACAGTTGCTGGAGTTCAAACGCAGGTGCACCTGCGCAATTAAGGAGTCCGAATAGATTCGATCGAATTTTTTTTTTGTTTCTTTGCAGCCTAATTAGGCAATCATGAGGATGGAAGAAAATTTGTTTCATGTTAGAAAAAAAAAGCGAGACCATAAACTTTTTGGGATCAGAGTGCTCTTCCTCTCAAAGTTCGTCCCTCGACGAGGTTCCCCTCCCCGGCAGGGTGCTGTTCCAGTACACGTCCAGTGTCTGCCAGAACCGTATCCTCTCCTGAGATTGAAAGAACCATTGCAAAGACGAGCGAGCTCACCTTGATCTACAGTGCATAAAGTACATCAGAGGTTCTCAACCTGTAGGGGGGGAGATGGGTCAAAAGTGGGTTGCGAAATACTAGTAATTTTTACGTAGGTTGAGAACCTCAGATCTACCCGTAGTCATGCAGCTGCCTACCTGAAATGGCAGCCCTTCCTCCACGACGAAGTCCTTCCCCCCGACGAGGAGGTGGCTGTGGTCGCCTTCCTTGATCGGCCTCCAGTCAGGGTACAGGGTGGGGCGCCCGTGCACCAGGAAGTCCACCACCATCTTCACAAACCTGGTTGATATAGAGCATCGATTGGATGACGTAGTACTCCTTTCTTTTTTTTGGTGGTCGTAGTGATCACAGAAAGCTGCTTAGCTTAGTATCTTGCCTTCGGGAGACTTCTTCGTCTTCATGCGACATGGGTTCGAACGGGAACATGTTCCACATCATGACCATGTCCGTGCCGTGAGTGGCCATCCTTTTTTTTATGGAATGTGAGGGGGAAAAGCCAACATTATTATGTGCCAGTGAAGGTTTCAGAAAACCATTTTGACCAACTTGAGCACTTCGTAGGGAGGGTCGCCGATGGAGTGGTCGGTCCTGAAGAGTGCCAGCGAGTGCTTCTGCGGGTAGGTGATGTGCTGGAAGTAGGTGGGGCCCTTGGAGTTCTTGGCGTGAAGCTTCGCCGCGACGTCGATGCCGAAGTTGAACATGGTGTCACCGGACACGTCAACCAACCTGTCGACTTGTTCCTCGGTGGGCGGATTATCTGCAGGATTAAATACTTGTATTATCAGTAAAAAAAAAGTTTGGTGACTGTCAGACCCTCTTCACATTGTTCATACCCAAGGTTTTGAGGTCGTAGTAGTCGCGCAGACGGTTCAGGAGGGCCTTCTCGTCCTTGGAGTTGCTGCCGAAGATGCCGAGCGCCAGCGGCAGGAGCTTGTCAGCCTTGGACGCGAAGTCCTGCCAGATCCTCTCCCCCGTAGGGTTGTCCGGGGTGACGTAGTTGATCCTCCAGTTGCCCTCCTTTTCGGCGCTGGTCATCAGGAAGGGCACGTCGCTGATCTGGCCCTTCTCCATGGCCACGATCGGATGCTCCGCCAGGAACGGCTCCTCCGCCTCCGGGTCAGACCGAGGGGAGAAGACGTTCATCGGCTCCCTGGCAGGGTTATCTGGCAGCCAGTCGAAGAACTTCTTGTGGGCCTCGATGACGTCCTCCGCCGGCTTCTGTCGGAGGCAGTCCGCCATGTGGCCTTCCGCATCTGAACACCCTGTAGCACGAAAGTACGTGGTACATCAACTATGTAGTTGAAGAGCCAATAAATACTGATTTGTCGCATCTTCTGTGGCCTTTCCTCAGGACGCACCCATTATCTTGGCCAGCTTCTGTGCCTGCTCAGCCTGGTCTGGCATGTTGGCCCACCAGTTGAGCGCGGTCCCGCTGAAGCCGATGGCGGACTTGAAAAGGCCCCTGCTGCCCGGGGAGAGCATGTGGTAGTGCACGGAGGCGCCGCCCGCGCTCATCCCAAAGATGGAGATCTGGTCCGGGTCGCCGCCGTAGGGGAGGATGTGCTTGTGGACCCACCTGCGTGGGGTATCATGCACAAGTACCAGAATGATCATCCTGAGCTTAACTATGATGTAGCATAGATGCAACCGCCAAACACCGAAAAGAGTGATTGAGAAGAAGTGTGTGACATACTACCTATACTATACTACTTGTACTACAATGTATGTAGGATATCCTCAGCACCTGATGGCCTCTTGCTGGTCCTTCATGCCGTAGTTTCCGGGGAGTTCCTTGTCCTCGTTGGAGAGGAACCCGAAGATGTTGAGTCTGTACTGCACGACCACCACCACCACGTCCTCCTCCATCATGTACTCCGCGTTGTACAGCTTCGCACCGCCGAAGATGAAGGCGCCGCCGTGAATCCACACAATCACTGTACAGGTAGAGGTTTCATGGTAAATTAATATTTAAAGTTTTTACAGTAAGTTTTCTGAAGATTCTAATTCCAACATGAGTAATGTCAGTGGTGTAGACTTTTTACTAGGGAATTTACTATGCGGGAGTTCTACTACTATGCTACACAGTTTATCGCACCCGGCCTCTTTGCCTCCTCGTCTCCGGGGTGCTTGGTGAAGACGTTGACGTAGAGGCAGTCCTCGCTGCCGACGTTGATGGCCGGGTTGTCCATCTGGTTCTGCCAGCACTCCTCCGCGTCGACGGTGCCGTCGCGCACGCCCTCCCAGGCACCGGCAGCCACCGGGGGACGCCACCGGAGCTCCCCGACGGGAGGGACGGCGAAGGGGACCCCGAGGAAAGCGGTGTAGCCGTCCCCGTTGCGGGCTGTCCGCGCCGCGCCCGCGATCTCGCCCTGGCCTGTCTTGATGGTCACGGCGCCGGCGGCGGCGGCGGCGGACGACGCCAGCAGGTAGTAGAACGCCAGGAAAAACTTCCCGGGTGCAACCATTGTGTGAATGATGCTCGACACTTCTGTTTAAACAGTTTTATATGCACTACGTGCAGCCCCGGCCTTTGTCTACCGCACCTTTTATCACTTAGAGATGAACGATCATGAACGTCTGACAGTTTCGTTCAGCAACAGCAACAGTGCTGAGCGCATTCCCCCAGTTCCTCCCAGCAACCCAATGTACTGCTATACAATCTCTCAACCCCAGAGAAAGAAGAACAACTCGGACACTAGCAAACGAATGCACGTAGTTGACTCTGCACAGTGTGTACAGACAGTAC